>Ga0210012_1000012_pt1 | contig 308956 bp, 290 predicted proteins | sample CryGeymeta201504_FD_183974 | JGI IMG/M metagenome (GOLD analysis project Ga0210012, IMG submission 183974) | Groundwater microbial communities from Crystal Geyser aquifers in Utah, USA - Crystal Geyser metaG 2015-04 (SPAdes) (version 2) | ecosystem: Environmental > Aquatic > Deep subsurface >... | reverse complement strand
GGCGCTGACTCAAATCTTTTGCTCTCAGGCGGCAGTAAAGATTTATCGGTACCAAATGGTGAAGTTTTGCAAATAGGTCATTTAGACACTACTACAAATGCTTTTACCGAAAGAATGCAAATCGCGGTTAGCGGGAACGTGGGAATTGGGAGCACTTCACCCACCGAAACGTTGGTTGTAAGAGATGTTTCAGTGGCAGATGATCGTCGCGGAATTCGAAATATTGCTTATAGACCGCACATCACCCTTGAAGATCTTTCAACCAGTGCAAATGATTGGCAAATTTGGGCAGATAGTGGTGATTTGTCATTTTTATATGGCGATGCTTCAGACGGCGTGAGCAAGTTAGGCAGTACCGCTATGGTAATGGATGCTTCTAATGGAAATATAGGGTTTGGAACGGCGGCCCCAAGTGAAGTGCTGCATATTAATTCTATCAATCCAAGTATTCGAATGGTCGACACCAACACAGGCGCGGATGCCTTTATTACCGCAAATTCAGGAGTTGGTGGTGTGGCCATTCAAGCGGATTTAAATTCTGAAGTAGTGGGTAGTTACATCGATTTAAGTGTCGATGGGGCCACTCGCGTAAGAGTCACCGAAACCGGTGATGTGGGGATTGGTGATACCACGCCTGATGGATCGCTTAAACTAGACGTGAACGGAAATATCGGTGCTAACAATTACTGTGACGGCGCCGGTAATAATTGTATCGCAGCGACCGCTTTGGGAGACGGTGACAATCTAGGGAATCATACCGCGACGACTAATTTAGACATGAATGATCGAGATATTCGTAATACCCGAATTATTCAAGGAAAAGATTTAGATGATGATACCGGTGGAACCGATAATAAATATCGTATGTTCTATCGTGACGGAGCCCATACTTTTTATGATGGAGGCGTCGTAATAGGTCGATACGGTAATGGTACTTGGACGGATTTAGCGAATGGAAATTTGATTATTCAAAACCAAGTTGGAGTTGGGTTTACGAACCCGAGTGAAGAAGTGCATGTACGACGTGATCAATTATCACCCACCACGGTGGCGGTACAAAATGCTTCAGCTGGGGCCGATACCGATGTTTCAGCCGGTTTTACGGCTCAGTCTAATGGAACTTCATTACGAATAGAAACCTATGGAACCGGCGCAACCGGAACTTTGGGAGGCGCCAATCGAGCTGACGCAGCCTTTATGCGAACCGCTTCAGGCGCTCCGGCTTCTAGTTTAAATATTGGGAATGGAGGAGCGGCTCCGCTTAACTTTTTTACCACCGATTTGACGCGAATGACCATTTTAGCGAATGGTAATGTGGGGATTGGAACTACGAGTCCAGGAGCAAATTTACACATCGATGCCTCTAATCCAACCGTTAGAATTTCAGGTGATTCAACTGGCGCCTGGGGTGGATCATCACTCTATATGGAAGCCCTTGGTTCTACGGCAGCTAATCGGTTTAATCAAGCTTTATTTTCTATGACTAGAGGAAGTGCTGGGGATGCTAGCTTTTCGCTTCAACGACGAGATGACAATGCCTTTACTGGAACCATTATGGGCTATGGTGACACCACCGGACTTAGTTTCGGAACGGCGGTGAATAACACGGCTGCCGCAACAACAGAAAGAATTAAGATTTTACCGAATGGTAACGTCGGGATCAGTGAAACCAATCCAGCCTTTAGGTTAGATGTGAACGGGAGTTTCGCGGCTGATTATTTAGGCCGTCGAACCCACAGTTCTGGTCACCTAGTAGGCGGGTACAATAACCTTGGGGCTAATTCAACTAATACCAATCCAATATTTACCATTGGGACTAATTATAACCCCACCGATACAACATTAGGCAATATGTATGGGATTGGTTACACCAGTGGTGGTTCTGCTTCATTTATTACGGGAACGGGGAATGGTTGGGGTATGTATATTGCTTCAGATGGGGACGCTCGAACGTTTTTAAGCGGAGCTTCATCAAATTCTTATATTAATAAAGATGGCGGAAATGTCGGAATTGGAACCGACAGCCCGAGCCATCGGTTGCACGTTGCCAGTTCTGCTCGTATCCCAGAAGTAATTTTTGCTCCAAACAATAATGGGGCGGCTGATAAATCTTCGATTGTGGGAGGGAGTGGAGCGGTACAAATTTTTGCGGATGCAAATATTGATTTCTATGAATCTGATAGTAATACTCGAGAGTTTAGATTTAACATGGGGAATGGGAACTTTGAGTTTAGCGGAAATTTGCGCAGAATCACAGGGAGCGGAAACTTAAAATGTCCGACCGGTGAAGTAATGGTTGGGTTTTCAGAAACGGGAATTATGTGTGAAGAGCCAACAATTATTTACAACTAGTAAAAATCTTATTTAGTTACAAAAAAAGACCGATCTAAATTCAGATCGGTCTTTTTTATTACCAATTTTACCCCGCATTCTCGCCTTTAATGACCACCGCTATAGTTTTTAGCACAACCACTCCATCGAGCCACAGCGACCAATTTTTAAGGTAAAACATTTCGTGTTTCATTTCGTCTTCAAAACTTAAGCTGGAACGTCCGTTAATTTGAGCCATACCCGTTAAGCCAGGTCTTAAAAGCAAAAGTTGTCTGTTATGATCTGGGTATTTATTTACTTCTTCTTCCAAGTGTGGGCGAGGGCCCACAAAGCTCATATCGCCTTTTAAAATATTGAGCAGCTGTGGGATTTCATCAATGGAGTATTTTCTTAAAAAGTGACCCAGTTTTGTGATACGCGGATCTTCGGCCAGTTTGAAAAGCACCCCTCCGTCCCGTTCATTTTTCTTTATTAGCTTTGCTTTCTGGGCTTCGGCGTCGGCTACCATGGTTCTGAATTTATAACATTTAAAACATTTTCCATCCGCCCCAACTCGCTGTGAACGGTAAAATATAGCGGCCTTGGTGTCGGTAAACCAAACGGCAATGCCTATTAAAAAAATTAACGGGCTTAAAAAAGTGAGCAGCATAAAGCTGAAAATAAAATCCAGAGTTCTTTTAACCACCGCCCACCAACCATAAAGTGGAGAATTTAAAAGGGTAATAATTGGGAATTTATCGAATGTCGAAACTTTTACAGCGGCTAAATCTAGTCCCAGTTCGTCTGGAAAGAATTTAAATTTTTTATGGTTAACATGCGCTTGTGCTACCAGTTCTGCCGTAATAGCGCTAGTAGTGTTTTCAGTGGCCAACCAAACTTCATCCACTGACTTACTTTTCAAAATTTTAGCGATGCTTTTAAAGTCTCCCCAAACGGGCAAATTTTGCCACTGCTTATCAGGGCTCTTTTTTTCGGTCAAAACTCCCACAGCCTTAAAATGAGCGTGCTTTTTTATGCCCTCTAAGACCTGATTTGCTAAGGCTCCACTTCCTAAAATTAAAACCGATTGTATTCCCCAACCAAAGCGAAAAAGTTGCCTTACCAGTAATCTTACAAAACCTCTTCCGCTCCAGATAAATATAATGGTTAACGCCCAGGCTAAGCCAAAAATCAGTCTTGAGAAAAAGTAGTCTTTGGTGAAAAAGAAATACCCGAGTAATAAAGTCATACTCGCTGAAATACCCCAAAAAGTGTGATGTAATTCATCGAGTAATTTTTCATCGGCCCCGAGTCTATATCTGCCTTGTAAAGCCATCACAACTAAAAGCGTCACCGTAAATAAAACCATAAATTCCCAGTACATCGTAAAAGGAAACAACGTATTAGGTGCCGGAAAAAGCGTGAAAGATTTTAGGCCATTAAAAATACTCAACTCGTACCATTCCATTCTTAAAAAGTAGGCTAGAGTAAAAGCGCTTAAACTCATCACCCCATCGGTGGTAATTTTAGCAAGAGCCACAAACGCATCACTTTTTTTCATACTTAGATATTGTAACTTCTGGACCAGCTTTGTAAAAACCTTTAAAAAAAGTCTAAAGCGCAACGCGCTTCAGACTGATTAAAATTAGAATCGGGTTAAATTAGTTCTTCTTAACAAACAACTCCAGTCTATCACCTTCTTCAAATACTTGGTTATTGTGTTCAATTTTCATTCCACATTCTAAACCGACTTCCGTCAGTTCATTAACGGCCTCACTGCCTCGTTGAACCGTATCAATTTTAGCGTGACCCACTAACTCTTCACCGGCTTCAGTTCGTTCAATATCTTCATCTTCTACAATTTCAGTTTTACGAAAAATTCGAACTTGGCTGAGTTTTCGTACTTTACCCGCTAGTATTTCTCCTCCGAGAACCGCCATTTTTTTGTTGGCCGCAAATACCTTTTTAATCGCAAATTCACCAACAATCGTTTCGGTGTCAGATTCAGAAACTCGGCCTTCAAGAATTTCCACCAGTTTTTCACTTAAATGGTATATCACGTCGTAAGTGAGAAGTTCCACTCCTTCGCGTTCGGCTAATTTCTCAACTCGCCCTGGAGCTTTAACATTAAAACCAACGAGTACTGTTTCTCCCGCGGCGGCGAGCATCACATCAGACTCAGTAATTTCTCCAACACCTGAATGAACCACTTTGGCCATACTTCCTTCTGTTTTTGCTTTTTCACATTCCGCCACGACCGCCTCTAAACTTCCCTTAGAATCGGCTTTAACAATCACTTTAAGCTGATCTAATTTTCCTTCGGCAATTCGAGATTTTAAAGTCGCCAACGAGAATTTTTGTCGATTTTTTACGTCGTCTTCATGTTTAATCGAAGCCACTTCTTCGGCTTTTTTACGAGCCACTTTGTCGCTTTCCATTACTTGTAGTAAGTCACCGGCCCGTGGTAATTCGTTAAACCCAGAAATTAGTACGGGCGTAGAAGGCGGTGCTTGTTTAATCACTTCACCTTTGTGATTTTTCATCACTCTGATTTTTCCGTTTTGATCATAAATCACGAAAGCATCTCCTTGAGAAAGGGTTCCAGTATTGACTAAAATTGTGGCAGAAATACCCGATTTTTTATCCATGGTCGATTCAATAATCGTCCCAATCGCATTCCGGTTTGGATTGGCTTTCAGTTCACGCATTTCGGCCATTAACTGAATTGTTTCAATCAACTTATCAATCCCAAGACCCGTTTTTGCAGAAACCGGCACACAAGGCGTATCACCGCCCCAATCATCTGGGTTTAAACCGTGTTCGGCTAATTGCCCTTTAACGAGGTCTGGATTAGCACCGTCTAAATCCATTTTATTAATCGCTACAATCACCGGAATTTCAGCCGCTTTTGCGTGATTGATGGCTTCAATTGATTGCGGTTTTAAACCTTCAGTCGCGGCGACCACTAAAATCGCGATGTCGGTGGCACGGGCTCCACGAGCTCGCATAGTCGTAAAGGCTTCATGTCCAGGCGTATCAAGAAAAGTAATTTTTTTACCATTGGCATCGACTTGGTACGCTCCAATACTTTGGGTAATACCACCGGCTTCGCCGTCTACGACTTTAGTTTTTCGTATATAATCAAGGATTGAGGTTTTACCATGATCTACATGCCCCATAATTGAAACCACAGGCGGTCGTTCGACTAAATATTCTTGTTCTTCATCGGCTAAAATTTCACTTAAATTCCCTCTAAATAAGTCTTCGCCGGTTAATTCTGCGGCTTCTTTTTTTACTTTCACGCCCATTTCTTCGGCAATAATAGCGGCCGTTTCGTAATCAACAGTTTGCGCTAAATTAGCAACAATCCCGTTTTGTTTCAGTTTTACTAAAACCAATGGAATCGGCTTACTAATTTTAATCGCTAATTGCCGAACCGTCATTTCTTCCGGCAAAATCAAAGTTCCATCTTCCGATTTTACAATTTCAATTACTTCTTCCGCATCTTCTTCCTCTTTCTTCTTCGTTTTGTGCGGTACTTTTTTTTGCCCAGCGGTTTTAGCCGCCTGTTTTTCGACGATCTCTCGATCCATTTGTTCTTCTAATTCATGGTCGAGCTGCGCAATATCATCGCCAATTTCTGCCTTTTCAATAGCGGCTGCAATATTATCTGGGATGATTTCATCATCAGGGATATCAAAATCTAAATCCATGGCATGAAGCGCTACCGCTTCTGGTGCAATTTCTAGTTTTTTAGCGAGATCGGAAATACTAATAGGCATAGGTGACCGCACACTAATAAAAACAGGTCTTTTGTCTAGTGATAAAGGGGGAAGTAATAAGAGTGAATTATTATATTTTTGACTTTTTCGTTAAATTAATTAAAAGCGGCAATATGTTAGACTTAAAAACTGGTGTTTGGCGGGTGTCTGGAATTGAAGGCCTTGAATTGATGCCTGAAGCGGTAAACTTTGTTAAATCGCAAGAGCGCCTAGAGTTTTTACATAAAAAACAAGCAGAGATAGCCGCAGAGGTGAAAAAAGTAGCCGGTTTTTCTCAATCACAAGCTCCCACTTATCCTGAAACCATTGATGCAGAATTTGCAAAATCAAAATTAGCGGTTCAAGTTCCAAAATTTAATCTCCAAAAAATGGCGGATAATTTAGTTCTGTATCCAAAAGATGTTGAATTTTATCAGTCGTTAGAACTTTTACTTTCTAGTCCAAGATTTAACGTTAATGAGATCTTATCCGAGGATCAAATTAGTATTTACGAAATTCTGTTTGATGGTCAGTTGGCTACTTATTTACATGTAGATTATGCTGAGCGGAAAGTGGCTTTAGTAAGTTCTAATGGCACTTATCGAAGTCGACTTAAAAAAGTTGATTTCGTTACTGGTCGTTTAGAATTACTCTCAATTTTACCACTTAAAAAAACAGACTCTCAAGATATGTTAAAAATTACCAGTGGTCATATTGAATTTGATTTTACCGATGAATTTATGAATCAGCTTAGAACCTTATACCCTGACGATATTTTTGATTCAAACAATTGGGGCCTTAGAACCGACGGGGACGTTCCAGGATATGTGTTTAACGGGAGGGGGAAAAGTATCTCTCTAAGAGAAATTATTAGTTTAGTGCAAGGTTAATACCCCCGCTTTTTATTTCTCCGCGCTTCAATCATTCGGTTTAGTTTGGCCTTACAGGTAATTTCAAAATCATGCACGTGGTGGTAGTTTTTCTGCTCGCCGCCAAAGCCGCGCTTAAATTTAGAAAGACCATACCAAGGGTGCTGGGTTTCTTCTTCTTCGCACACGCCCCAAAAATTAAATTCGGTGCAGCCCCGTTTTTTGGCTTCGCAAATGGCCGCCCATAGGTAAGCGTGGGCCGCTGGTAATTTTGAAGGCACTGAGGCGCCTTGGTGATAATAACCGGCTTTGTCATCAAACAGAAATACGCCACTGGCGAGTGCTTTGCCCTCGTGCCAAACCGTAATGATTTCGCAATCTTTACCAAAAGCTTTAATTTCGGCTTCGGTTGATTGACGCGTAAAAGGCACAAAGCCTTGCCGAGCGACGGTGGCTTCATGAAGTTCCCAAAAGGTCTCTAGGTTTTTATCAATGGTGATTGTAAAACCCGTTTCTTCTTTAATACCTTTGCGCACTTCATAGCGGGTCGACTTTTTCATTTCAGCCAGTAAATCTTCTTCACTTTTAGTAATATCAAGCACCCAAGTGGTCTCGGGATTTACTAAATGGACGGCCGCCGGTTTAAAATTAAAACTTTCAAAATTTATTTTTTGCGTGGTTTCGACTAAAGGCGATACCCGTACAAGATCCTGCTTATGCGTTTGGCCTAAGTTTTGAAAGTGTTGCAGCCACCAGGGCCAAAACTTGTCGTGATGTTCGGGCAAAACCAATGGTCCATGAGGCACATGAAACCAATGCTTTAGCTTAGTTGAAAGGCATTGAATCAGGCAAACGGCCACTAACTGATTTTCTTTGAAATAACCTTCGATACGAATTTTCTCATTGCAGGCCATTCGATACTTGGCGTACCGAGCTGAATGTAAGAAAGTTTTAGAGCCAGTAAAAGATTTATAAAAGGTTTCGAGGGCTTCGGAATCAATTATATGAGAAGTATACATGTTTAATCCAGGGCGTCAGCTTGCTGTTTTAACAAATGAAAATAGAGTTTTCTTCTTCTCGGTTCAGCGCTATCCCACTCTGATTTAGCGTTTGGTGGCATAGCAGCTGTATCAGCAAAAAAGGCTTCTTGCTGGGCGTTGTTTAAGTAACAGAGCTCCCATTCTTTCGTGCTAAAAAATTGTTTTGCCGTTAAGTTGGCGACACTTTGCAGATTAGTTCTTAGTTTTGAAAACTGCAGGTTAGTCCCTTTCATATCAATGTTATCAAGTTGGGCTCGCCAAAAACTAGCGGCCTGTAAATCTGAATTTTCAAAGGAAAGTCCGTCGAGTTTTGTTTCGGCGAAGCTGGCTTGCCATAAATTCGAGTTATCGAGCTTTAAACTGTTGGGAGGGATTGTTTGAGCGGTTAAAGTAATGGTTGGAATGGTTTTACCACTTAAATCTAGCTGAGATTTGGTTCTTCCACTTATGAAGTCTGATAAATGTTTTTTAACAATGGCTTCTATGATATTGACTGATTTTATACTTAAATCTTGAGTCGCACCATCGACTTGAAAGCGTTCAGATTGTTCAAATAAAGAGCTTTTAAGCCGCCAAACAATTAGATTTTGGGAAACTAAAAAAGTTTTATGATCCACCATCCATTGATTTAAATCACACAGTAAATTAATAGATTCTTGCCGCAGCAAGTTTGACTCCAGGCCAACGGTTAAGAGCTTAGCCATGGTGGTGCTTTTTTGCTCGTAAGTATTAGCGGATTGGAAATCTTTGATGAGTCCCATAAAAGCTTGCTTCTTTTGCTCCTCCTCTAGTTTTAGTCGCGCTTCTCGGGCGGCCTTTTCTGCTGATTCTCTTTTAGCAAGAGCTTTCTGGAAGACGTCTGATTTTCTGTACAAACGATAATAAAAAACCACCAAAGCCAGCACCATCAAAACTAAAAACAGTCCCTCGTGAAACCAGTTCTCGTTTTCACCTGCTTTCTCTTGCTGCCATGCACGAGCAAACATCCACACATTTGTATAAAGAAAAAGCATACAAAGTATAAAAAAAGCCACATGTCTTCTTAGACGTCCAAATATGCGGTTAATTCGGGCTTTAAAATAAACTGATTTTGCCTTCTTCACTTCTAACTCCTGCGAACTTGCTTTTGTTTCAGCTGAAACTTGTGGGGCTGGAACTGAAGCTGTTTGCAAAACTGGAGCCGCTGGAGCCATTACCGTAGCCGCAGCCGTTTGTGGCGGAACATTGTTGACTGGCGGAGTTGATGCAGGATTTGCAACGGGCGAAACAGGCGAGTTTGCTACTGGCGGTGTAGCGGGCATACTAACGGGAGCAATTGGTACCGCAATAGGGGTTGGTGGTGCAACTGGCACCACTGGCGTTGGATTTGGCACCGCTGGAATTTGTTGAGGCGGAATTGGAGTTGGATTGGGAGTTTGTGGTGCAGACATTCAGTGCTTATTCTAGGCTGGGGCAAGGTATTTAGCAAAAGCTTTTATGTCTCGTTTGTTCGTACGAATGTTAGTGGGGAAAGTTATGTAGGTTAACGCGTAGTATTCAGCTTTTGGGCATTGCCCAGGCCTATAACCAAATTTTTTATAGGTAATGCCTGATGGGCTGATGGGAACGCCATCCCAATCATTTAAATAGCAAGGAGCTTTAGATTTCTTTAAGGTGTATAAAAACTCTTCTTTCTCAAGGGGCGAATTTGTTTTCAAAATGGATCTAAAAGCGAGTGGTGGAATAACGATGGTTCGGTCTTCAAAGAAAGCGGATAACAAATCTTCCCAGGTTAAGGCCATGGCTTGGGCATGTATCGTACGAGTGTCAAAAAATCTGAGTTGCCGATTTAAGATTCTTTTTTGGGTTAATCCTAAGCTTGCAACAGGGATGTCTTCAATTCCTTTTTTCTCTTTGGTGGTAACCGCTAGTGGAAGGATTTTAAATTTAAGGGCTAGCCAAGGAATAACTTTCCCGCCTTTTCGCCACCAAGGCAAACTAATACTGAAAATAAACGGTTGAAGCGCATGCCGGATAACCCAATGGGGTGACGGTTTGGGGATTTTAGATTTTAAGGCCTCAAAAGCGTCGTGATAAGGTGATTTTTCCGGCCAAATCAAAGCCCCTCCACTCACACAACTAATTACTTTTTCTCGGCCGAAACTGAGAATCTGTGCGTCGGCGATCATTTTAAAACCCGGTAAAAATTGCCGAATTAAGTGGGCCCCATCTTCAATAACAAAAATATCAAACCGTTTCGCCACTTCACTAATGGCTTCTAATGGGGCGGCTTGTCCAAAAATATGGGGGACAACTACCATTGATACATTGGCGGCTTTCGCTTCAAAGTCTTTCACATCGATGAGTCCATTTGAATCCGTCTCAATCCATTCAATTTCGTAGCCTCGAGCTAAAAAGGGCGTCGCCACTACCGCACAAATAAAAGCCGGAATGGCGATTTTTTTACTTGGATCAGGTCTGACGGTATCGCAAATTAGCCCCAAACTGCTCCGAGCGGTATTCGTGAAAAGAATGTTTTTTGAACTAAAATATTGTTCAAAATTGCTATTTAAAGTGTTATTATCTTTTCCGATTATTAAGCTCGATAGAGCGTGTAAACTATCAATAAAAGTAAAGTGAGGATTTATCTGGTTTGAAATCAATTTCATAAATTATTTAAACCGATTAAGTACTTTTTGGCTCAGTTTAGATTCCAGTAATACCACATCTCCGGCTTTAAGGCTCTTAATTTTAGCTTCAAATAATTCGAAATTGTTATCTAATCGGTGAAAATTTTCTCCAAGAACTTTTTTGCCAAGTTCGGCAAAATCAGATTTTTCCCAAAATACTTCGACTTCAAGTTTCGCTAATTTTTCAAATATTTGCTCATGAACCGTTTCTGCGTGACCGCCTAGTTCTCTTAGGGGGATGGAGACAAATATCTTTTGTCCTGGAAAATTTTTCAAGTGATCAATGGCGCTCAAAACCCCATCAGGATTCGCCGAATAGGTGTCTCGCAAGAGAGTATAGCCTTGTGGTTTTTCGGTTAAGCTAAGCGCTCTATCGAGTGGGGGAAGGTGCTCTAAGTGCAAGACCAGATTTGCAGGTGAAATGCCAATTTCTCGACAGAGTTCTAAGGCGAGCAAAGTATTATGAACAAAAAATTCGCCGGGCCATGGCAGCGTGAAGCGTTGACCGTATTCTTCAAAATCAGTTTTGTGCGCGCTGGCTTTTAAATTTTGCGCCGCTTTAAAGCTAATGGGCACGTTGGTGGCGGTGATTTTTTGATCGTTAAAAATGGCTTTCAAATAGGCATTGTCACTATTAAAGAAAACGGTTTTGCTCGTGCCTTCTGCGAGTTCAAACTTAGCCTCACGAGTTTTTTCAATAGAGCCAAATAATTCTACGTGTTGTTGATTTAAACCGGTTAAAATACTGTATTGTGGTTGAATCATTTTCGCCACGGTGCCAATTTCGCCTTTTTTGTAAGCCCCCGTTTCAATTACCAAAAACTTTGGTTTAAGGCTTGATTTAAAAAAGGCTTGATTTGATAAAATTAAACGCGCAATGGCCACTTCCGTATTTTCATTTGCGGGGTTATACAAGACCGCGTCTTTTCCAAATTCCGACTTTAATAAATGAACGAGTAATTCTTTGGTAGACGATTTACCGTAACTGCCAGTTATACCGATGCGAGTGATGTTTTGATCTGCGTTTTTAATGACTTTGCCAGCTTGATAAAATAGATGTAATTTTTTGAGTCGAACCGGCACGTTTGAAATCAGTACACTTAATCCCACAAATAACCAGATCAGTCTTTCGGCAAAAAGTAGAGCTAGTGTTTCAACCCAAGACTTATTAAACCACTGTGCAGAGCAAAATTGAAAACCTCCAACCGGGTCCATTTTGTATTGAATACTACACTCAACGGCGAGCATTAATGGATAAATCATTACGGCAATTAAAGCCCCCATCCAGAGCAAAATGGCAAAGACTGAAATGAGTAGAACTCGAAAACTTAGTTTTGGTCTTGGCCAAATACCAGCGCTAACCCAGGGGATAAAAAACTGTTTCCCATCTTGCGTATTAAGCCAGGCTTTCAGGCGGTCAAAACGGTATTCACGAATTTGCCAACATTGTAAATGCCAGCTAATAGTTCTAAGCGTTAGAATTATGAGCAGTAAGTTGATGATCAGATAGATCGACATAAATAGAGCGTTATAAAAATTTTACGACCGCTTCTACAATCGAATCGCGGTGCGTGTGATGAATGCCGTGTTTGCCGGTTTTATAAGAAATAAACGTGTTGTTCGGCAAGCTTTGAGCGTATATTTTACCTGACTTTAATGGCGTTATAGTGTCTTTTTCTCCCCATAAAATAAGCGCTGGGAGCGATATGTTTTTCAAAACATCTCTAAAATCAGCTTCGGCTAAAACTTTTTCTAAAGTCGTTTTAAGCGCCGGATCAACATTCCCCCAATCCCGGGCTCCAAAAAACTGAGTGATAATAAAGTTTTGGATTCTTTTGCCTCTAGAGTGTTTGGCTTTTGGTATGATTTTACTCAGCTTAACCGAAAGTTTTTGCCTGAAACTTAAAGGCCACTTAATGCCAGCGGCTCCCGTATAAATAAGTTTTCGACCGAGCGTTGGGTTTGAATTCATCAGCCGAGTCAAAATGCGTCCTCCAAAAGAGTGCACATAAAAGTCGGCCTTTTTAATATCTAAGGTCTCGCAAAAAGCTTCGACCCAAGCCGCATAACGATGGGTATCCCAACCTTTTACCTCTGGTTTGTCGGTTAAACCAAAACCAGGGTAATCAACTAAAATGAGCTCTAAATCGGGTCTTTTTTCAGATAACTCTAAAGCGAGTTTAAAAAAGCTGTCGGTGTTACCACCCCAGCCGTGCAAAAAAATTACTTTTTTCTCGCTTTTACCAAAACGGATAAAATGAGTTTTAAGGTTTTGAACGTTAATAAACTGGTGGGTCGCAAAGATTTTCACTAATCCGATTCTAGCCCTCGCTTCTAATTCCGTCTAGGGCTTCTTGAAAAATAGATTCTCTGTCTGGATTATTTATTAAGGCCGTCAAATTTGAATCTAGTGATTGATCGGTCAATTCTTTTAGATAGAAAATAGCTTCCCCATCTTGTAAAAATTCGGCGGGTCGAAAAAAAGGATCGGTTACTTCTGGAGTAAAAGTTAGCCCTTGGCGGGTCGCAACTTCTTCAGCGGATTGATTGATACGGTCTCTCACTAAAGCATATCTTTGCAGAGCACTAATATCGCCACCTGTACTTTCATAAATTTCATTTAAGTCCATGGTTGAGCCATCAAATAGGGTAACTGTGTTTTGAGAATCGTTTTCGCCCACAGATTTAACCCCAATAATATTACCTACTTGTTGTCTTATAATTCCAATGTGATTCGCCGGGATCTCTCCAGACTCTGGGTCGGCAACATCTTCTGTGTTTTTCCAGTTTTCTAAACGTTCGGCAGGGGTATTCCCTTCAATATCAGGAGAATTTAGTAAATCTTCTACTGAAACTGAACGGTCTTCAAAATCAAAGCCAGAATCGGTTTCGCCTGCGCTTTGTCGATATTCGACTCCATTACTCGTCGCAAAAGCTTGATTCGCCTCGTGATATGACGTTGTTAGGCCCGTTAAGTCTGCCGTTCCATCCACTATATAGTCACTGATTGGAATGGGTTCTGAATCATTAAAATGTCGCATGTTTTGGCCCTCAATACTCATGCCTGGTAAGCGTTCAACAAACATCGTTATTTCTTCTTCTGGCGTTTCGGGCGTGGTCTCTACCGCTACGGCTGGTCCATCTACTACGGCCGGTGCGGCGCCATCCACTGGTGCTGCTGCAGCGGCTTCATCCACGGCTTCAGCGGCCGCTTCTGTGGTAACGGCAGATCTTAGTGCCGCCAAAGTACGCTTTCCAAATTTTCCATCTTGGTTGCGGCTTCCGTTTTCCATATTTTCTGGTAAAAGTCCGGCTTTTATTAAGGCTTCTTGAATTTTACCAACGGCTTCAGCCGTAAGCGCTCCATATTTACCATCTACTCCATCTTCGTTTTCACCTCCGTCACCAATTTCGATTTCAAGTTGCCGAGCAATGTTTTGTACAATTTCGGTGGCTTCTGGGCTGGCCAAGATTTGAGCGTACGATTCAACATTTAATTCTCCTAATTCATCTAAAGAGTTTCCAATTTCTTCACCATGAATCCACATTCGAATAAGGGTTGGAGTAACCCCTTCGGCTTCGTGTGCGGTTGCCGTTTCCTCAATGGCGGTGCTTAAGGCAGCTTGTTCGGCCGCGTGTTCTGATTCGTCTTCCCCGTCTTCGCGGTTTATAATTTGTCTCAGTACTTGAATACTTCCTTCAGCTAAGGCGATATCTCTTAATTCGGTTGAATTTTGAAGTGCCTCTTGGTTTTCAATTTTTTCGGCCAAGGTTCTTTGCACGTCAGCCTGATTGATGTTTTCTGGCATTTTTTAAAGATTTAATAAATCATTTTCTAATTCGGCTTCAGCTTGGGTTTCATCTTTTTTATGCATAGTGGTATGAAATTTTACTTCCGTTTTTTTACGAACTTCAGATAAAATTTCGGCTTTCTTTGCTAAAGTAATTTTAGGCATTGCGTTATTTTATCACAAAATACGGGTTTTGTAAATTTCAATTAACTGGCTCTCTCTTGGTCCTTCGCAGGATAATAACTACGATAAAGTTCAATTAGCTTTCATTTAATATGTTTAAATCAATTCCTGCCCTATTACTGCTTACGGTACTTCTTGCGAGTTGTGGCAAAGACGAGCCCGTTGTGCCAACGACTCCCGTCGTAACGACTCCGGTTGAAAACCAAGTCGAACGACCGACTTTCAATACCGATATTGATAGTGATGATGCTTTTGACAAAGCTCTAGGCGAAGCCGGAAATAGTACAGAACCTCAATTTGTTGAAGTGATTGATGAATTAGACGCCGACAGCGTTCAAGCGGCTGAAGAAGGTGAAAAACTAGCCGCGGCGCTAGCAATGAATTCTGAAGAGGTAGCGGCTTCTGAGGCGAGGGGCGTTGCCCGAGCGCAAGTCGCAGCCAACAACACTTCAACTGGTTTAGAAATCAGAAATTATTCGGATGAATTGTACGTTCAAACTAAAGGAGTTAAGCCCGCTATTGTCTATTTTACGGCTGAGGATTGTGAAACCTGTGCCGATTGGGAAGCGGGATTAAGAGCCGATGCGGCGGAGTTTACAGGTAAAAATGCGCTGGTGCTAATAGCTGATTTTGAAGCGAACGCTGATTTAGTGGCGGAAATGAATATTCCCGAACCAGGTTGGGCTATGATGCTTTCGGGCGTTGGTGAGTTAATGGGACCACGGCCAACGAGTCGTCTGACAACCGACGAACTGCAATTTATCTTTAAGTAGCCCAAACAACGAGTATTACTAGGCTTACGTTTTTTTCGCTCTAAACTCTTTTAGGTATTATAAAATGTAGATGGAATATTTAGGACTTTCATTATTGGGCGGAATCTTAACTATTTTAGCGCCCTGTGTGTTGCCGCTTCTGCCCGTGATAATTGGTGGGAGCTTAGCCGATAAAAATCCTTGGCGGCCGTATGTTATTACGGGGTCATTAGCACTTTCGGTCGTGCTTTTTTCTATAATTTTAAAAGCCAGTACGGCTTTGATAAACGTTCCACCCAACGTGTGGAAATGGCTTTCGGGCGGGATTGTTGTGTTTTTTGGTTTAACGCTGCTTTTCCCACACGCTTGGGAACTTATCACCACTAAATTTAAGTTGGGCAACAAATCTCAAGAAGTATTAGCACACAGTAGTCATCGTAAGGGATTACTAGGAATGGTATTTATGGGCATGGCGTTAGGTCCTGTGTTTGCCAGTTGTAGTCCAGCCTACTTCTTGATTTTGGGCACAGTGCTTAAAGAAAGTTGGTTTTGGGGGATTATTAACTTAATCGTTTATGCAATTGGACTCAGCTTTATCATGCTTTTGATTGCCTTAACGGGGCAAAAATTTATGGGATCTTTAAAGAAAGCGGCTGATCCAAAAGGCTTGTTTAAAAAATTTTTAGGGGCTATCTTCCTAATAATTGGAATCGGTATTATCGCCGGTTACGACAAAAAATTGGAAGCGTGGATTATTAGTCAGGGGTACTTTGGCGTCACCGCGTTAGAAGAAAATTTAGTGAAAAACTTAAAGTAAAGCTGATGAAAACAAATCTTTATTCTCGACTGGGGTTAGTGGTAATGCTTGTGATTTTATTGGTTGGAGGCGCATTTGCCTACAAGCTTTATGAAAGACAGCTAACTAAAATGCCCGCTCCGACCACGGTTAATCAGGCGTCGGAGCCACTGCCAAATTCTAACCAAGCAGCGGCCTTAAAAATTATTGAAAGTACGGCTGATAAAAGCAAAATTGCAAAAGCGGTTTGGCTGGCATCTGGCATGACTGAGCGAGAATATAATGTGATTTGGGAAGAGGGGACCGAACGTCCCGGTTCTAGCCCATTAAACGAAGAAAAACGAAAAGGGAAATATGTGACGAAAGTCTGTGGTTTAGAAGTTTTTAGCTCCGATACTAAATATGAATCAGGCACGGGTTGGCCAAGTTTTTATGAAGCTAACAAAGAGAATATTGTGCTTAAAGAAGATTATTCTTGGCTGGGAATTAAACGCATTGAAGTTGAATCAACTTGTGGTGAACACTTAGGACATTTATTTGAAGATGGCCCCGAGCCAACGGGTCTTCGCTACTGTATGAACGGAGCCGCTTTGCTGTTTGTGCCTGAAGAGTAAAAACTTTGAAATTTACTTTGGTATGAAAATTAATTTTTCTTATTAAGTTAGGAGCGATGAATAAAAAACTATTTCCGGCGCTCTTATTAACCTTGGTTAATACGCTGGGATTTTCAATTTTAATTCCGGTCTTGCCTTTCGTGGTAAAAGATTATGGCGCCAGCGAAATTGTTTTTGGAGTACTGCTTTCGGCTTACAGTTCGTTTCAATTTTTAGCGGCCCCGTTTCTGGGTTCTTTATCTGACTATTGGGGACGAAAACCGGTGTTAATGATAACACAACTTGGGACTCTTTTGAGTTGGGTTTTGTTTGCCAGTGCGGCTTGGTTTGATTCTTCGGCTATGCTCGGTTTAAGCCTTTCAATTTGGGTCATTGGTTTAGCCAGAATTATGGATGGTATTACAGGCGGTAATACCTCAGTAACGAATGCGTATATTTCCGATATAACGGAGGACGATAAGAAAACGGCAAATTTTGGTATTCAAGGAGCGGTGTTTGGGGCCGGGATGATTATTGGTCCGGCCATCGGAGGTTTCACCATGAGTACCAGCTTGGGGTATATTGGCACGGCTTTGTTTGCCATAGTTTTATCCACGATAACGTTGATCAGTATTTGGTTGTTCTTAGATGAATCTTTGCCACCTGAAGATCGAACAAAAACGCTTGATAAGAATTTCCTGCACCAAATAAACGTACTGGCCAAAGTGCGAAAATGGAAAAATAACCAAACCGTTCAAACGGTGATTCAACTCCGTTTTATTTTTGGCCTTATGCTGGCCAGCTACACTTCTATTATTTCACTCTATATTATTGATGAGTTTGGTTTAGATGAAAAACAAGTGGCCTACTTTTTGGCCTTTGTCGGAAGTTTTATGATTTTCAATCAAGCTGTTGTGGTTAAACGAGTGGTTAAATGGATGGGTGATTTTCCGACGCTGTTATTGGGGCTGGGGTTAATGGCAATTGGGCTTGGGCTTATGCCATTGGCAACAGAAATCTGGCAGTATACCATCATTTATTACCTCACCAATCTTGGAGTTTCATTGATTATTCCAACCGTATTGTCGGTGTTAACGCGGCAAGTAACTAAATCTGAACAAGGTGAAATTACCGGCGTCGTTGAAAGTATTTCGGCTTTTAGTTTGGCGCTGGCCCCAGTTATTGCGGGCTGGGGATACTTTCATTTAAAAGGCGATGTTTTCTATGTGTTTGGCGTTATAACGGCTGTGGCACTGATATGGTTTTGGTGGGGTTATAAACAAAGTAGAAAGACCCAACGGTCAGTTTCAAATTAACTGCGAATCAACATCGACAATTTTTTGTCTAAATAAAAGCCAGAATTTAATGGCGGGTAGCGTCAGGTCATTTGGTGCTTTTCTCGAAATAAAATACATGAAGGCATCGGCCTCAATAAGTTGATAAACGTAACGATAGATTTGGACAAGGTCTGCGTCTTCTCCCTGTTTTACATCTTGTTCTAAGTTTTGAAAAAGTTCTTCAAAATTTGGTAGATCACCTGGGTTTTCGTTTTTAATTCTGCGTTGTTTTTGTCTTCTGAGTCGCAACATTATTTCCGATTGATTCGCTATCTCTAGCTGATTTATGAGTCGCTCAATATTTAAATGAGCACTATGACAAATAGCGCGCTTAATTTTTAGTTCAATTGCAGCTCTTTTTAATTCGAAAGCCATAGCTAAAGCCTCAATTTCGTCGCCTTCAGCCCCTAATTCAAAATAGGCTAAGTCGTTTATTTCTTCTCGATATCTCTCTAAATCAGAGTGTCTGACTTTGGTTTCAGGTTTTTCTAGTTTTGATTTAGACATGTTTATAAATTAATGTAATCGCCGCCTAAGTCAAGGTTGCTCCAAAGCCCTGAAAGAATAGTATTTATCGTGAAATAAAATTTACGAATGTCTAAACCACTCAATCATCGTTCTCATGTTGTTACTCAAGGTCCGAGTCGGGCTCCAAATCGGGCTATGCTTCGAGCCGTCGGTATGAATGATGAAGATTTTGATAAACCGTTAATTGGTGTGGCGAGTGGCTGGAGTCAAACGACGCCTTGTAATGCCCATTTAAATACTTTAGCCGAACAGGTTTGTATTGGAATTTACGAAGCCGGTGGTTTCCCTCAAACCTTTGGTTATCCGACCGCTTCAGATGGAATTGGCATGGGGCACGAAGGCATGCGTTACAGTTTGCCGTCGCGTGAGTTAATTGCCGATTGTATTGATATGATGGTCGGTGGTTCACGTTTTGATGCTTTTGTTGGACTAGGAGGATGCGATAAAAACATGCCCGGTAATTTGATGGCGATGGGACGCTTAGATGTTCCCGCTTTGTTCTTATATGGTGGTACGATTTCACCAGGGGTGCATGACGGTAAAGATATCGATATAGTTTCTATTTTTGAAGCCGTAGGAAAATACCAATGCGGGCTAATTGATGAAGAAGAATTAAACGCTGTTGAAAATAAATCAATACCGACTCACGGTTCATGTGGAGGCATGTATACCGCAAACACTATGGCTTCTTGTTTAGAAGCCATGGGAGTAAGTTTACCGGGCAGTTCTTCAATCCCAGGTACTAAGTCAGCCAAATTGCTGGATGCTCGTGCGGCTGGAAAAGCGATTTACAAAGCGGTTGAACTCGGACTCACTTCAAGAAAAATCATGACGAAAGAAGCCTTTGAAAACGGTATTATTACCGCTTTTGCTTTAGGCGGTTCTACCAACTTAGTGTTACATCTCTTGGCTGCGGCCCATGAAACGGGGATAAAATTGGAATTAAGCGACTTCAATCGCTTGGGAGCCAAAGTGCCACATTTAGCCGATTTAAAACCAGGGGGCAAATATGTGATGGAAGATTTATACAACGTTGGGGGGGTTCCAGGAGTGATGAAAATGCTTTTAAAAGAAGGCTTATTGCACGGGGATTGTTTGACCATAACCGGTAAAACTGTGGCAGAAAATTTAGCCGAGCAGCCAAGCTTAGCAAGTGGGCAACGTATCGTACTTGGTTTTGATAGTCCATTGAAAGCGACGGCTCCGATTAAAATCTTACACGGAAATTTAGCCCCAGGAGGGGCGGTGCTAAAAACATCAGGATTAAAAGTGACTGAAATTACCGGCCCCGCAAAAGTGTTCGAGTGTGAAGAAGATTGTTTTGAAGCGGTAAAACAGAAACAAATACAGGCGGGTGATGTAGTGGTGATTCGTAATGAAGGACCAAAAGGCGGACCTGGGATGCGCGAAATGTTAGCGGTAACTGCCGCTTTGGTGGGTCAAGGTTTAGGAGAATCGGTCGGTTTGCTCACCGATGGACGATTTAGTGGTGGAACTCACGGTTTGGTGGTGGGGCATGTAGCCCCTGAAGCCGCTTTGGGCGGTCCTATCGCGGCCGTTCAAGATGGAGATATTGTTACGATGTCTGAAGCCAAAGCCGAACTTTCGGTTGAGCTCAGTGATAAAGTAATTGCCGAAAGAATTGCGGCCTACGTCCCAATAGAAGATAACTATAACTCTGGCTTTATTGGTAAATACCGAGCGCTAGTTCGCTCCGCAGAAGTTGGGGCGGTGACGTCTGAGTTTAACCAAAAACCTGAGTAATTTTAAATGAATCACTTTATACAATTGCTTGAAGAGGAATTATTAAGCGCTGATGTAAGGCAATCTAGAGAAAAGATGGACCAATTCTTATCGGCTGATTTTTTCGAGTTTGGTTCCTCTGGTAAAACTTACGATAAAAAGTCGGTGTTAGAAAATCTGCGTCAATTAGAACTAAAAAATTCTCAGATAGCTGATTTTACGATTGTGGTAGAGGAAGAATCTTTAGTTATCTGTTCTTATAGACTCTTATTAAATTCATTTCCACACTCTTTTCGTTCGTCCGTTTGGTGCAACAATAATGATGAATGGCAAATGAGGTTTCACCAAGCCTCCAAAATTGACTGAAACTTATCAAGCCTGCGCCCATTCGGCGTAAAATCGTTCCATCCAGGCCTTTTTACCCGCTTCATCAACCGAGGTAATAATCTCATGATGTTCAGCCATATAGTGCGTGTACAATTTCTTTAGAACCTCCTCTGAAGTTTCAGCGCTAAAGTTATGGTCGCAATCGAAGCACGTGATGGTTCTCATGTTTTTTAGATTATTTTTTAAGCAAACTATCGGCTACAATTTGGGCCGAAATCGCCGCAAATGAAATATTGTAACCGCCGCATAAGCCATTAGTGTCCATAATTTCTCCAGCAAAATAAAGACCAGCATTTAACTTTGATTCTAGATTAGCGGTATTAATTTCTTCCAAGCGTACGCCGCCTTTGGTCGTCCAACTGGATGGATAATTTTTAGATTGAACTTTTGGAATGGGGTAGTGAAAAATAGTCTGAATCAGGGTGTGCAGTTTAGCTTTAGGCAAATCGGCAATAACGGCTTCCACTTCAAGCCCGGCTTGCTGCATAAAAAAATCGGTTAAATTCTTTGTGAAATATTCTCTGAGTAAAGCCCGCAGTCTATGCGCCCCCTGCCGTTGGGCGTTTATTTTTTCTCGCAGTTCGTGTTCTTTTAAATGCGCGGTAAAACAAAGCTCAATACTTTCACTTTCTCGGAAAGCCGAGAAGTCGAGTACCGCTGGCCCAGAGAGTCCAAAGTGGGTAATGATCAGGTCGTCAGTCACACTCTTTTTGTTTTGAGTGTCGGTCAGCGTGCCTTCAAAACTGATGCCCTTAAGTTCCCGTAGCACTTTATCGGTAAAAATAAGAGGCGAAAGCGACGGTTGGACGTCCGTTATAGTGTGCCCCAGTTGCAGCGGCAGCGCATAAATTTTTTCGGGTTCTCCTAAATCGCGCATTCGGTACATGCCGCCTCCACTTAAAATAACTTTATCAAAATCTAAAAAATGAGTGTTTTGTGGCGTTTCAAATTTAATTCTGAAAAGCCCTGTTTCTAGTTTTTCAATATTCAAAGCTTTGTGTTCTAAATGAAGCTCTAAGTTGGATTGAGTTAAGACTTTATTCTTTAACCGAGCTACTTCTAATGGCGCATTTTGCGAGGCCAAAATCGCCCGATTTTTTTCCCATTGGTACTCAATGCCGAGCGTTTCAAAAATTAGATGACGGTTATTAAAATGCGGATTTTTAAACAGTTTCTTTAACAAATTACTCGATTGAGAACTAAATTCTTCAGCGCTAAATTTTTGGTTGGTGACGTTCATGCGCCCGCCGCCAGTGGTTTTTAGTTTTTCTCCGACGTCTTTATTTTGGTCGAATAAATGTATTTGTCCCGCAAAATTTTCTAGCAATAAACTGCTGTAAATTCCAGCAGGCCCTGCCCCAATAATGGCTACTTTTTTCATCATGCTTTTTATACCTTAAAAAAAGCCTGAGCGATACACACTCAGGCCTTAAATAATCAAGAGCCGTAAATTTTGCTCTAGTTGGCAAAGAATTCATTCATGCTTTCGATGCTTGGATCGGCTTCACGTTTGGCAACACTCCCATCTGCGTTCACAAAAACAGCGGTTGATTGTTGAGTGATTTGGTAATCAGCTTTTAAGTCATCAGAAGTATCATAGTCAGTTTTATAAATAACGACGTTATCGGCTAGTGCTCCCATTTTTTCTTCTAGCATCGCTTCCCACTTTGCGCATGAAGGACACCAGGGCGCATGAAAAAATAAAATATGTTTTTGACCTTGAGCTTTGTCGGCCTCGTAAGCCGTATAAGTGGCAGCAAAGGCCTGCATTTTTTCTTCTTTCATAGAAGTATCAATCGACACCGTTCTTGAAGTTTGGGCCTTTGATACATTTTTATCTGCCACAGTATTATCTTCAGTAGTCGTTTGGCAGGCGGTTAAAGTGATTAAAAAGATTAAAGCAAAACTCACGGTTAAAAATTTCATACTAAAAAAAATTAAGTTATCGATGGTCACCATAACTTTTAAGTGAGTAGTGGGCGAGAAGTACTCGTAGGGCAGACTACACCAACTTACTTCGCTGGTTTTAGTTTTACGGGGTCGGTCTTGGCTTGTTCGACTTCTTTCAGCATAAAGTGCGTTAGAATAATTCGAATGGAGACCACGGTTATAAGACCCGCTAAATCTCGCCAAAATTCAGCTCCGTTATCAAGTAAAATCGTATCAATAATGTCTTTTCCAACCATAAAATCGAGGCCCAAAATAATATGAGACCCCAGCACTAAACGTACATGTTGAAAATTGTGTTCGTCACGAGTGACGATGTAATGGTATAGACCTTTTACCGCTCCAATTACAATTATTCCAATACCAATAGACCCAATAAAGAGGGAAAGGCCTTCAACAAGTGTGAAAATAATTTCATTCATCTAAGCATTATAGCCTAAATGACGCTTTTTTTCAACCTACGAACAACTTGATTGGCAAGCTTCTAAGCTTTCGAACGGCATATCAGCGCTACAACCAACCAAAGTAACGGCTTCGCATTCACCAGAAGCTTGGTTAAAGCTGGCTCCTGTAAAGCTTTGTTGGCAGTTCCCTAAACTGTAGGCTGGTGAATCACAGCTCCCTTTGACGGTTTCATCATTTTTACAGAAACCCTCATTTAAAACTTGGGCACCATAACGCTGGGCGTAACATTCGTTTAGGTAGCCATTTTTATTATTTCCAATTAAACCACAAACTGCGTTTTGAGTTTCATCACATTCTAAATCAGGATTCACGACAACGGGTAAACAGAGACCTGCGTCTTGTTGCATCCCTTCAAACTGACAACTTAAGCCACTGGCACAAAATTTTTCAGAACTCGGACCACAAGCCTCTCCCAGTCTAGAAATTGCGGCTGGGTCAATTAGGTTAGAGCCAGCGTTGTTAACATCAATAATATTTGGGCTGTTTGTTTTATCTGTGTCATTTTTTGTTTGATCACCACATCCAAGTAGTGCAAAAGCCAATACCAAAGTCATAAAATATTTCATCAACCAAAGTGTAAAAACCTAAGCATTAAACACAATGTTTTCTGTTCTTGGTCTAGAACGCATTTTCAGCCAGATCTATTGGCAGAGTCTTTGCCAAAAGTGCTTAAAACAGGTATAATGTTCTGAAATAACTTTTTAAAAACATGTCTAAAGATTGGAACCGCGAAGGAATTTGTAGTGTTGGGCAAGAACCAAGATACCCCAAATTGTTTGATTTAATTATTATCGGAGCTGGCCCAGCGGGCATGACCGCTGCTATTTATGCGGCGCGTCGTAAAATGAAAATACTACTGGTTTGCGGAAACGTGGGCGGACAAATGAATTATTGTAACGATATTTCAAATTGGACGGGTGTCGCACAATCAACAGGCCCTAGCCTGCGCGATCAGTTTTTTGCCCATGTAAAAAAAGTTGATGACGATAATGCTCATTTTGATTTGTGGGTGCGTGAAAAACAAAAAGTAAGTGGCGTCACAAAAGTCGGCGAAGAGTTTTTTGTGGCCACCGAAGGCAAGCATGTTTTTAAAGCTAAAACGGTTTTATGTACCGCGGGTAAAATCCCTAGAGTTCTTAATATCCCTGGCGAAGACATTGCGATGCAGGGGAATGGGTTATCATTTGCCGCCACGCAAGACGCGCCGCTTTATAAAGATAAAAAAATGGTCATCATTGGCGGCGGAAATGCCGCTATGGATGTCGCAGTACAACTAATGGGTTTTGCGACTCATATTACTTTACTGACGAACTTAGACCATCTAATTGGTGAAGCCTGCTTAATGGAAAAAGTGAAAAAATCAGAAAAAGTGGATATTAAATATGAAGTTAACGTGGAAGAAATTTTACTCGATAAAAAACAAAAAGTGCGAGGAGTTCGCTTAACTGAAGGGAAAGGGGAAGCGTATGAATTAGACTGTGAAGGAATTTTTGAAGAAATTGGCCAAGTGCCCGCTACGGGATTTTTAAACGATTTTGTAGAATTAAACGAACACGGTGAAATTAAAACTGACCGTTTAATGAATACTTCAGTTCCTGGTTTTTTTGCGGCCGGAGATTGTAACGATGGTTACCACAAACAAGTGGTAGTGGCGGCTGGTGAAGGGGCGGTTGGCGCGCTGCAAGCCTATGAATATTTGTTGAAAAGATAAGATGAATAATCGCTACAACGTTTTAAAATGTGATTTGGATGATCCAAAGAGCATTGAAGCCGTTGGGCAGTTTGTTAAAGAAAGAGCTTTGAAAGGGGCCTGTAGTTATTTCGAATTAGAAACTGCACTCTCGGTTCGTTTAGTGGTTGAATGTAACCCTGCCTTTGGAGCGAAAGTACAAGTGATGGATGATGAAGGGGTATCAGCCGAGGTGATGTCGAGTAATGGAGTAAATAATCACCGTTACTTGAAAGTTGAGCGTTCGGTTGAAGGTATGGCTAAAGGAGCGTTAGCTCATAAAATTCTGGCGATTATTAATGCGGTTGAAGAGCAAATCCCTGAAGAAAATGTGCGTGGTTATGATATGATTATTTTTTATATTCGAGAAGGCTATGTGCCAGATGAGCCAAAATTTGAGACTAGTTTAATAAATGAACTGGTAGTTTTTTTAAAAAGGAAAAAAGCTGGGCAAGGCTCTATTACGGGGATGGAAAGAATTATGTTGCCACTAGTGAATCTTAAATTTAATCCTGATGCGGCAAAGTCCTATTGGGAGAAGCTTTTAGAGTTAAGTCGATAATCCTGTATGTTGACTAAAAAGAGATAATATTTTAAGAATATTTTAAGTAAAACTTAAGATTGAATAAATCTAATGCCTACAAGGGCTCCTGAAATTGAAGGTATAGAATTTGATGATGCGCCTGAAGCATTGGCTAAAGGGGTTCATATAGAAAACGTTACGGATGATTTAGATCTAATCATTCAAAAGCTTCCTAATGGCGCGGTAAAAATTGCCTTACTCGATTTTAAGCAACGATATCGAGAAACGGTCTATACTCCGGCTATAGATACAGTTTATCATAATCACTTGATGGCTTATTTTGATGCAGATTTAGTTGGGCTCTGTTGTGACGATGTATTGCATGTGCCAGGTTTGAACACCGTTCCTCACCGCAATATTAAACTTATTCCGGCTTTAAGACGGACAGGGATATCGGCGTCAATGTATGAGTTGAGTAACCGGGTCGGTGGGGTGCTAGACCATGAGATAGCGATACGGATAGATCATTGTAAAATGTTAATAGCAAAAGGTTTTGTGCCGGTGTCTTTACATTTTACACCGCGTCCCGAATTAGGCGATAACGGTCCAGTTGAAAAATTTAATCTTGATCCTGAAGCGGCAAGAAAACTTATTACTTTGCTCAAATCCTTTAACCGGGAGACCGACTTCACAGACGCCAAACTTCGTTTTATCACCCAATTTTCACACCAGGGTTTTCTTGAGGGCGGTAAATTTATGGACCGGTTTGAGAATGTTTCCCTAATGAGCGAATTTAATTTAGAGGCTATGGCTCGAGTTCTTATCGATTGGGATTTAGTGATTTTTCAAGCTGAAAAGAGAGCTCCAGAAGAGGTCATCGCTAGTATTCGGAAATACATAGACCGCTTTAAAGATCTATTAGAACACTAAATCTCGGTCGAGCTTGTTTTTGATTTTGCCGTTAATTACTTTTCCCCAACCGAGACCAAAAGCCTGGTGACGCACTAAAACCGCGGTACCATTTTTTAGGGAGCTAAATTTCTCCGTTTTAAGTGGAATATCAAAGCCTGCTAACCAGCGAGTGGTTTGCTCTGCATCTAAATCCGCTACGTTCTTAGTCGCTAAGGGCGCCAGCTTTTGTGCGATACAAGTTGTAAGATTATCATCCTTATCGCTAATTTTTAGGCCGACCCGACGAAACAGATTGCTTTGCATAAAGCGCGTGGCCTCTGGGGTGGTTAAATACAAGTCGTTTTGTTTTATGTAAAAGGCTGGTTTCCCGTCCATTAAACTTTCAGCCCAAGACTTTTCGAGGCCAAACTGTTTGGCCAGCTTTGTAATAACTTCTGCGTTTTGGTTTTTTTTGAAAAAGTTAACTTCAGTGGTGTGACTGGGTTTATTAGGGGGAAGTCTTTTGACGGCTTCTTTTTTTTGTAGCTTCACCACAAAGAAGCTTTCAGAATTCCAGGTTTCGCTTCTTAAATGTGGATAAAATCTTTGGGCGTGTTGAACAATGGCTGGGGCGAACTGCTCACCTTCCCACTCTTTAATACCAGGGGCGTGTGGCACGTTTAATTCGGTGGGTAATAACTCAACCGTGTTTGGATAAGTTTTAAGCAAGTGTTGTACCACTGATTCATTTTCTTCGGGGGCAGAAGTACAGGTTGAATAAACCATAATACCTCCAGGGGAAAGCATTTCCCAAGCACTTTCAATCAGGCGTTTTTGCAGTTTGGCGGCCAAAAAAATTTTGGGTTCGCTCCACATTTTGCTGAAAAAAGTGTTATCTCTTCTTCCATACCCTTCGCTGCTACAAGGCGCATCGAGTAAAATTCGATCAAATTCTTGGCCAATAAAGCTGTTTAAAATGGTGCCATCGGTTTGAATGACCACAGTGTTAAAACAGCCAGTGCGGTCTAAGTTAGCCGCTAGTTTTTTACTGCGGGAACTGCTGGGTTCGTTCGCGACAATAACGCCCGTATGACCCATTCTTTGGGCTAAAAAACTAGTTTTACTCCCTGGGGCTGCGCAGAGATCTAAAATTTTCTCATCTGGCTGAGGATTGAGTACCACCACCGGCAACATGGAACTTAAACTCTGGCTGTAAATATCTCCGGTAAAGTGTTCTAAGGTTTTACCCAGGGCGATTTCTGTTTGATTGTCCCGCTCAATAAAAAAACCTTCTGGCACGGCGGTGGGCTTTAAGTGCCAATTCTCGGGTACAGGCGCGTTTATATTTTTAAGCCGAACCACTTTAGGAAGTGGCTCGGTACAGTGCTCTAGAAAAGCTTCTACTTCATCGGCCGGAAGTAACGCTTTGATTCTTTCAATAAAACGCTCGGGGAATTTATCCATTAGTTTTTAAAGCTCACGTACATTTCAGCTCCAAAATTAGTATAATCATCATTATTCTTCCACCCATTTGTTAGATAAATTTTAGCGCGTAACAAATCAGATTCATAAAGCACCATCGTTTCTTCAGGATCATAACCTGGGTTGGGACGTTGAGCATCGGTCTTAAGTAAAGAATCTAATTTAGCGGTCAAATCTATGGTATCAATTAACGCATTATCTCTTCTAATTTCAATGCTTGGTGGCTTGTTGCCAGAACTCGCCCTAAAATAGTAGCCATTAATACCGGAATCATTTTCGCCACCAGTTGAGCCATTGAGCGCAACCCGCCAATCGAAATCAGCTATGTCGAGAGGTTTTTCCATATTGGTGTAAAAACTTAAATACTCCGACATATTTTCGTTGTTGTTTCTGGTCCATTTGTTACGGTACTCAAGCCCCAGTTGTTCCATGATAATACGAGGCACTAGATAGTCGCTGGTGTTGCTGTAATCAACCTTTGGAAACATCTCTTTAACTTGATCAGCTCCATAAGTATTGCTTAAGTAATCCAGGATGCTGGCAATTTCATCTTCGGTTTCGTTGTTGGTTTCAATGGTGGTTGGAACGTATTCGTCATTTTGCAGCACTTTGACTTCAGTTAACAGATTCTCTAAGCGGTTTGTTTGGGCAATGCGGCCAATGTTATAACCACTTAATGGCCCTATTTGGCTAACAAAAATAATGGCGGTTAAAGCGACAAACACCCATTTAAATTTCGCGTCTTTTCGAATTAAAAAATAAAGTGTCGTTCCGAGTAACCAGAGTCCTAACACGACTACAAAATAACGATTTTCAGTCCAACTGTAGGCTTTAATACGCCAGCCAATCGCGATAAAAAGTAAGAAGATTTGCGGTATTAATATCAGCCAAAAAAGACGTCTATATTTATTCCATTTATCATTCCAAAGTGGAGTCCATAAAAAGTAGGTAAATATGGCGACGCCCAGAAAAGCAATTACGAGCCAGCCTAAAACATTTTTTGGCCATTCCCAGGTGATTAAAATTTTAGCTGTATAACTGTATAAAATAACCATGTAGCCTGCAGCAAGCGGGGTCATAATATACTTGGTAAAAATGCCCATAAAGGCAGAAACAGACTTTGGTTCTTTTAGTTTTGATGGCTCGGGTATAAATTGTGAAAGGAAGAAAAGCGGGCTGAATAGACCCGCAATTATAATCCAAATATCAAAATAGAATTCTGAATCAATGTCTAAATCAAACAGCATTTCAACACTCCATAAAGCGGCGGCTAACCCCAAAAATAATACAATCGCAAAAAAGAGGGTAATAACAATGTTTCCAATCAATTCGCTGATCCAAAGCCATAAAGTTTTGTTTGATACTCCCTGTTGCCAAAACGGCACCCAGGTTAAGGCCACTAAACTGCCCAGCATTAAAAATATATGACGCATAATCCAAAGTGATCCTTCAGAGGTTTCATCTCCTGGTAAAGTCCAAAAATAAATCCCCAAAAGAGCCGTTCCTCCAAGCATTAACAAGCCACGATTAAATTTAGTCGTGCTTTCGGCTACTAAAGTTAAAGCACTTAAACTGACTAACCCCAGCATAGCGGTTAGTAAACCTTGCCAAACCCAATCAGGTGGAGTGTTTGGATAAGTACTATCATGGGTTAAATAAATACCCAAAGCGGTGACAATTGCCGCACATAGCGTGGGCAACGGAAACCGTTTAGCAGTTTGGTATAATTGATGTTTAACTTCGGTAAGCGACGGTAGGTTAATCATGGGCTTATTTTAGTCTTAATATAAAAAAACGCTAACCCTGGTTAAAGTGTGACTTTTAAATCGTTAAAGAAAGTGGACTTTTTACGCGGTTCAACTCGGCAGAGTTTAAGTGATAGCACGTACCACGACCAGAGCCAGCACAGAAATACCGAGCCCGAAGACGACTTTCGAGGAGTCTTTCCAGACCAGCCGATAGGCGGCTTGAAATCGCTGGTTTTCCGGAAATGGGTCCATGCGGTTAATGGTGTGGATCGCAAACTCACGACCTCCCATCAAACAAATCAATACCCAGGTTGTGCTCATTGGCACGGTGCTGTTTTTGGACGTTTTTTCAACCAGGCTTTGAGCCCTAGCAGGAGAGATAAACCGATAAAGATCGCCCCACCAACTTGAACTCCAGAGGTCTGAAGTTCCGCTTCATATTTCAAATAACTTTGCAGTATTTACTTTTAAAGTAATTAATTTGGCTTAATAAAAAAATATTAAAAAAGATATTGTTCTGATTTTGCTTATTGTTTAACATTTGTAAATTTTTCTGTTATATATAGCCATTCATCAATCGAAAGGGTCTCGGCTCGGCGATTTTCATCAATGTCACCTAACAAATCTTTAGACGGAATTCCAAAAAATCGTCCGAGCACATTGCCTATTTTTTTACGTTTTTCACTAAAGCCGGCGTTTACCACCGTAAAAAAGTCACGTTGTTGTTCTGGGGTAATCAGTGGTTTTTCAAGTACGGTGAGTTTCATAATTGCCGAATCTACTTTTGGAGAAGGTTCAAAGTGTTCGCGAGTCACGGTAAAACAATACTTAGCTTCGGCGTAAACTTCTACCGCTACCGATAAAATAGAGCGTTTTGATTTTGCTCGCTTTTGTGTCGCGACTGCCACGCCTCGAAGCGGTACACCAAAGGGTTGGCCTTCACCGGATTCATCGGCTTCTACAGTGTTTTTTTGATTCACAGGGTCACAAATCTTTTGCGCCACTTCCTTTTGTACCATGAGCAGTGCAAATTCTGGCTTGTTTTTTGTTTTCTCGAGTAATTTTCGAATAATGGGGGCCGTAATATTGTAAGGAATATTCGCGATTACTCGGTAGTCCTCGCTTTCAAAAAGTTCGTCTAGATTTGTTTGCAGAATATCGTCGTTTAAAAGGCGAAAATTTGGGAAATTACCAAACTTGTTTTGCAGAATTTTAAAGGCTCGTTCATCTAGTTCGATGGCCGTTAAATCCGCGCTAGCTTCCAATAATTTTTCGGTTAGAAAGCCAAGTCCGGGTCCAATTTCTAAAACTTTTTTGTTCTTCAAATCTCCCGCTTCGGCCAAAATATCATCTCGTACTTGGGTACTGGTTAAAAAATTTTGCCCTAAGTTTTTTTTAGCGAATTTAGATTGATCTTTCATATAGGCCGATAGTACCTAAATTAAAGCGAACGTCATCTTTCTTGTGCTATTGTTTTTAATGTTGTAAATTATTCTTATGAGAATTTTTGATAAACTAGCTCCAAAATCACCAAGAGTGCCAGAAGATCCAACGATTAATGTGAATTTAGGTGAAGCCAAAGCTTCTTTATGGTTGCAAAATAATATTATTGAGCGTGTTACCGTGGAGGGTGTTAATCCAGATGAGGTAAAAGAAGTCATTTCTCAAGCGGTAATGGAAGCCCTTAACCAGATTGATTCTGAGGGCCCAGCGATCCGACAATCCGTAGCCGTGCAACTTTTAGAACGTAATGAAGCCAGTGCAGAAGGAACTTCTTTCAGCATCCGGAGTCGTATTTTTACGGTTCTTCCCGACTATCCAGACGAATCTGCTTCTTAGAGCTGGTCTCGCCACTTATAATTTCTGCTTCAGCGTTAAACTCTTTTTGCAGCAGCTTCAACAAAGCTTTATTGGCTTTGCCGTTTTCGGGCGGGGCTTGTAATCGTACTTTTAAAGTTCCATCCGCCAGTTGATCAAATATTTCTGACCGAGGGGCGCTTGGGGTAACTTTCACTTTAAGTTTCAAATCTTTTTTAGATTTAAGTTGAGCTTTAAGCGAGGCTAAAAATTCCATTTAACGAACTTCGCCGGCTAAAACTTGATCAATTAAGCGAGAAAAACTTTGTTCTGGAATCGCACCAGGCAGGGGAACTGAGTTGTTGATCAAAAAGTAAGGCGTGCCACTTACACCCAAAGAAGTCGCTTCATCAACATCGGCTTGAACTTTTGACCGGCCACCTCCGTTGGCCACACAAGTATTGAATTGTTCCATGTCTACTCCCACTGATTCGGCGACAATTTGCAGATTTTCAGGGGCGTAGTTTTGAAAATTTTCTTCAAATAATTTGTCGTGGTAGGCTTCAAATTTATCTTGTCGTCGAGCACATTCAGCTGTTTCGGCTACTAAATAAGTTTCGGCCGATAAGGGGTAGTGTTTATAAATAAATTCTACTTTATCTCCAAACTTGGTTTTTAAGTTTTTCACCGTGAAATGGGCATTTCTGCAATGTCCACAGGCGTAATCAAAAAATTTAACAATGCTGGCTTTTGCAACAGGCGTTGGCACGTACTCGGTTTCTGATTCCTCAACTTCTATGGCTTGAACCACCGGGGTTTCGTTAAAAGCACTTTTCTCACAAGCAACTAGAGCGAAGGTAAGCAAGGCGATTAAGAAAATTTTCATGATTTTTTGAACGCGTATAGATAGGTAATCAAGCTCACGCCCATTACGATCATGATAGTGCACAACGTCTGTCCCATAGTCAAGACTCCGACATAAATTTCTGGTTGCCGGTAGTACTCAATAATAAAACGCAGCACTCCATACATAATTAAAAATAATCCCAGCCAAGTACCTGGCTTAAGTTTTATTTTAGCAAATAGAATGCTGCTGAATATTAGCGCCATTAATAAATTTTTTCCGGCTTCAAAAAATTGGCTTGGGTACCGGACTTCTTGATCTACCTGAGGAAATATAACGCCCCAACCTGCTGGATTAACTCTTCCATATAATTCTCCATTTACAAAGTTTGTTAATCGCCCGAGCACTAACGCCAAGCACAGCGGGAGAATGAAAATGTCGACCATTTTAAAAAACGATTCTTGCTTAAATCGACACCATAGCAAGCCATATAAAATAGCGCCTATGACCCCGCCATGAATACTCATGCCGCCTTCCCAAACTTTAAAGGCACTGAGCGGATCGGCTAATAATCCTTCTGGATTATAAAACAGCATAAAGCCCATGCGGCCTCCAACCACGCCGGCCACAAAGCCGCCAAACACTAAGTTTTCCCAGGCTTTCCAAGTTAAATCGCCTCGGTCTTTAAAATAACGCTGAAATAGCCACCATCCAAAATTGGTGAATAAAAAGAAATTCGCCAAATACATTATACCGTACCAATGCACTTCAAAGCCCATAAGCGAGAAAGCCACCGGATCAAAGTTCCAGGTATAAACCATGCTCTATTTAAAAGGTCTAAAAGGGGCTACGCCAATAACTCGACTAAAGAGTCCGAGAATTGGAAATCCGACAAATCGATTCCAGCTGTGCGCTTCGTTGTTGTAAACTTTTTGGAGTTGAACCAATTTGGCATCAATAAATTCTAAATCTTTTACTAACTTCGCAAATTTAGTGCCTGGCTGAATTTTATTTTTTTTCTCAAGGGTTGAAAAATACAGAAACAAAATTTTAGAAACTTCTTCTTCCACTTGTAGTCTTTGGTTTGGATTTTTTTTAAAAGAAGTTTCGCGGCTTAATTGTCTAATTTCCATTAGTTTTGATCGCATTTCAGCGTCGAGTAATTGATCTTTTTCCGAGAGTCGAATCACTAAAGGAATCATCATTTGTCTTTTGGTGAGAAAGAACAAAATGAAAACCCAAAGTTTTTGAATTTGGTCGCGGCGTTGTCTGACTTTTTTGATAAAGTAAATCACTAAAGCGATTCCAAACACGACCCCTATGACTATAACGGTATTTTCTGTGAACCATCCCAGCACACTTTCAAAACCATTCCATTCGAGGTCTTCCCACCAATTAGATTTTTCAGCAATTCGTCGCACGCCTTGTTCGTCTCCCATATTAAGCGTCTAGAGTTAAAGAAAAATCCATCGAACTGTGATAGCCCATAGAACCAAAGGTTCGTTCCATTTCAGCTTCTAAATCGTCGGTATTAGGACGGTTTAGCTTAAGGGCTGAACTATCGAAGCCAAAAAGTCGTTCGGTCATCGTCTAATATTGTAGAGTCTAAATAAAAAATAGAAAAGCGGGTTTTGTCATTCGTTAGAAAGTTGATTCAATTTTGAATAAGAGCGGGTGACAAACCTGGATAATTAATCTATAAACTCAAAGTGAAAAATAATACTGACGGCGCTCATTTGTGGCAAAGATTCGATAGTGTTTTAGCGCCTTTTGCGCAGCATAATGAAAGTTCACGTGGGCGTAAGTTTCCTGAAAGAGTCGACCCCGATCGTTTACCCTATCAACGCGATCGAGATCGAATCATTCATACAACTGCCTTCAGGCGTTTAAAAGGAAAGATGCAGGTGGTTTCGCCAACAGCGGGGGATCATTTTAGAAATCGTTTAAGTCACACGCTGGAAGTTTCTCAAGTGGCTCGTGATTTAGCACGGCATTTAAAGCTCAATGAAGATCTGGCCGAAGCGGTCGCTTTAGCCCACGATTTGGGTCATCCGCCTTTTGGACATGCCGGTGAAAAAGCCCTGGACCGCAAAATGCGTGAACACGGGTTTCACTTTGATCACAACGTGCAATCGCTTCGGGTGGTTGAAGTGTATGAACGCCGATACGATGATTTTGCGGGTTTGAATTTAACGCTTGAAGTTTTAGAGGGCATCCAAAAACACGAGCGTACTTTTGACCGAGGACAACGCGGCAAGATTTTTTTTCCGCACTTAGAAAGTCAGTTAGTTGATATTTCAGATGAAATTGCTTACTTGGCCGCCGACTTAGAAGACGGCATGCGGGCTGGTTTCTTTGGGCTAGATGATTTAAGGCAGTTCCCAATTTGTGCGGAGGCTTTGGCAGAAATTGAAGGCAAAGGTAAAATTTTACGAGCGACTTTTATTCGGAAAATGATTCATAAGTTGCTGTATCGGTTGGTAAACGACACCCAAGAAAATCTAGAGTTTTTAAATATTCAAACCTTGGCACAAGTACAAAAAATGCCCCGTAGTATCGTGGCCTTTTCACCAGAATTTTATGCTGATTTTTTAGATTTGAAACAGTTTCTAATGCAGCATTTTTATCGTCAGCCAAGTGTAAAAGCCATGACCGAGCACGGAGAACATTTAATTGAAAACGTTTTTGATTATTTACTGCAGCATCCAGACAAAATTCCAGCCGAGTTTATGCCAGAAGAAAATTTGCATCAGCGAATCTGTGATTACATCGCCGGCATGACCGACCGATTTTTAGAAAATTTTAGTCGTTAGCCAAGTAAACCTTCTTTAAAATCTAAAAGGGCGTTTATCACTCAATTCACTTTTTTGCTTCCGCAGCGCTTTTAAGTACAAATAAAAGGATATGAAAATAGAATCTATTGGTATTTTAGGTGGAACAGGCGGCTTAGGCGCTCGCTTTGAACAGTATTTTAAAAATAAATTTCCAGAGATAGAAGTTTTAGTGAGTGGTAGAAAAACAGAAATTACGAACACTATTATTGTTCAGAGGTGTGATTTGGTCATTTTTGCGGTTCCAATTGATAAAACACTTGAGGTAATAAAAGACCTTATTCCTGAATCTCGCGCTAATCAAATTTGGGCCGATTTTACGAGTATTAAACAACAGCCGGTCGAAGCCATGCTTAAATCTAAATCCCAGGTCTGCGGGCTACACCCTTTGTTTGGCCCGTTGCCGGAAATTGAAAATCAAACTTTAATTTATTGCCCAGCCAGAATTGACCCCGAAAGTTTAGGGGCTCTGTTGCAGCTCTTTCAAGCTTTTAATTTGATGGCATTTAGCCCCAGCGAACACGATGATTTAATGGGGGTGGTGCAATGTGCGTCACACATGTCGGATATGGTAATGGGCGAAACTTTGCGCCAGTCCGGTTTAGACTTTGAAACGATTTGGAAAGTGTCTTCGCCTTCTTACCGATTAAAGTTAGAAGTTATGGGCCGAATGTTTGCCCAAAGTCCTGATTTGTATGCTGATATTGCGACACAAAATTTAAGTGCGCCTCATTTCACCCATTTATTTAAAAAAGCTTCAGATCATTTAGAAAGCATTGTGGCTGCAAGAGATAGAGCTCCGCTGCTTGAAATTTTTGAATCGACCAAACAATATCTCACGCCTGAGTTTTGTGAAACGGCATACTTAGATTCTCAGCTTTTTTTGTCGTCCTATTCAGCTCAAACAAACACTGTTTCACCCAAAACTCCTTCAAAAGTTAATGTCGCCATATTTGGGGACCCAGGCTCACACACAGATAGTGCGAGCCTCGATTTTTCATCCTTAGTTGGTGAGGGCACGCGTGGCTTTTATGGTAGTATTTTTAAACTACTAGAAGCGCTTGATGCCGAGCAAGCCCAGTGGGGCATTGTGCCTTATGAAAACACTACGGAAGGTTCGGTGTTAGAGGTTTTAGATGAACTACTAGCCTATCCTAAAATTCAAATTGTCGCGGCGACAGATCGATCTATCGAGCAATATTTGATGACCGCAAAACCTTTAGACTTAATGCATATTGAGCGGGTTTATTCACATCCTCAAGCCTTATCGCAAAGTAAAAATTTTCTCAGAAAAGCCTGTCCAGGTGCATCGCTTGAAGCAGCGGCTTCAACTTCTCAAGCCGCTCGTCGGGTAAAACAAGCCTCAACTAAACCATGGGCCGCGGTAGGATCAATGCAACTCGCTAAAAAAATGGGTTTAAGTGTCGTGTCGGGGAACATGGCGAGCGAAAGTAACCGAACACGTTTTGTGTTGTTGCAAAAAAGTGGTCAGGCGCACGTTTCAAAAGTGACCTGTTTTTCCTTTTGGTTTACGGCCGATCAAGCGGGGAATTTAGCATCGGTGCTTAATTATTTTTCCACCCAAAAAATAAATTTGTTAAAGCTCGATACCAGAAGAGCCTCAAGTGATAAAGGGGAATACATTTTTTACATTGACGCGGCGATAAATATGCCAGAATTTTTAATTCACCTTGAGGCGCTTAAACATCAAGTTGCGGGGCTTCATATTCTGGGCAGTTACTAAATTTAGTTTGATGCTACTAGCTGTTCTTTTATTGTGTATTGTGTTATAATTTGTAGATTGCCGACACAATCCTAAATGATCGAAAAAGTAGATAAGTCGCCAGATTTTGAACAAATTATTGCCCAAGAGGTTAATAATATGGGACTTGACGCGTCTCAACTAGACACGGTTGAAGCGTCTGGAAAAGTTTCAGAAGTGGTGCGAGAAAATGCAGGCGAAAATATTCCAGCCAGTTCTGGTGGGAATAAATCAGATGATGGGAATACGGGTTTAATCTCTCAGGCGGTTTCGGGTCTTTTATTCAAAAGTACTCCACCGCAAGATTATGTTTTACCAACACCTGAAAAACAAAAAACCGAGATCAAAAAAGCCATTGCCAATCGAACTCGAGAACTCGTTAATCAAGCGACTAAACTCGAAAAATCTAAAAATTATTCTGCGGCCAAGATGGAACGTATCATGCGTGAAATTAGGCAACTCAGAACCATTATGTCGCAACTTATGGACATGACCCTTGAAAGCCTTGAAGGCCTTTATCGGAAGTATATTTGGAAGCAGTAAATAGCTTGTTTGAGTAGATCTGAAGCGATAAAACTTTTCAATCAATTAATTTGACAGAAAAGCTTATTCTGTTAAAAAGTATACGTAAGCAAAAAATAAAAAAACAAAAATTTCTTAAATGTTCCCCAAGCAGGGTGACGTTTGAGACTGTTTTTTTATTATCTTAATACTCCTCATTTCAATGCGAAAAAATTTACTTCTTGGTCTCGGTTTTGTGCTGGTAGTTGGTTCAGTAATTAGTTTTGTGAACGCTTCGGCTTATCAATATCACTTACTTCAAAGAGCGGGTTATACGACCCCAAATCAACAAGATCACCGACACACAAGTGTGTACCGCCCACATAGTTTATCTTACGTTAATCCGTACGCTAATACTTTTAGAAACCAATACGCTAACCGATATCAAGCGCAGTGTGATTTAAGAGACCAATACGGTTGTCATTATTTTAATAAACAAACCGTTTATACACCGGCAAAAGATGCTTTAGATTACAAATTACAACGTCCGCAACTTTACCCACGAATTGAAAATACCTTTCAAGGAAGCCGTTTAGTGGTTCGAAATGGTGACTTTAAAGACCGAGCCATTTATTACCGAGGAGAACCAAAAATTCAAGACCTAGCAGTGGTTGACGCTACCTACTACACCGTTGATACAATGTCATTTGTGAAAGACAACGGAGGCGCTTATCGAAATAACAATAGTTCACTCGCTTTCCGAGTTTTAATGTCTGAAGGGAATTACAAATGCAGCCAAAACAATTTTTGGGCTTGTGTTGGACGTTTATCTCAAGATTTCAAAAAATCACAAGGCATCACGAATGTTAAAAATGTGAGTCAAGATTTTAGATGGAATGACACGCAAGCTTTAAGCTTTGCACGTTTCCCAACGGTTACTGAGAGTTTTGAAGCCAACGGAAAATCTTACTTTATGTTAAGTGCTCTAAATCCAGTCGACGGAAGTATTGTTAGAATTGAAGGCGTAGCCTCAGCTCGAGACAAAAATTCTGCCGCCCAAGCAATGTACAAAGTATTTGAAAGTTTTCGGTTTCGACAATAAAGTGTCATAAAATCTTGAAATTAAAGTTAATTAAATCATGAAGAATTCAATTGTATTCACTCTTGGCTTAGCGCTTATTACGGCTTCCATTGTTCCGTTTAGTTCAGCGTCAAGAAACGCTTACCATGCTTATATCACTTCACAAGCTAATAAAGACGATTACCGTCATTTTTCAGAAAGACAACGCTATTCTGAATCAACCGCTACTACAACAAGCCGTTCAAATTCAGAAAGTACAACGGATGTCTCGGCTCGCTACCAAAGAAACAGTCGTGAAAATTATAGCCAGCCATCAGGTGCTACTCGAGTGAGTGCCACTAGTACTACTTACGTTGAAGCAAACTCAAGACTTGAAGCAGATCACCACATTCGCCCTTTTTCAATTCGAAGTGGCGTAGCCCCTTGGAAGCAAACGTTAGTAAACACTGGAGTTTCTTCTCGGGTTATGACTAAAACCAGTGATGCTGAAATGTTTACTTTTGAAACCTACGAGAATGACGCTTTTTCTTTAGAACTTCCGGTTGGAGCCGTTGCTAAATTGGATGATAAGCACGGATTTGTAGTTGAAAATATGGATATTCGAATTAAAAGATTTGAGGATGGCACTTGTAGTGATGCCTTTGGTTTCATGGGTTGTGCGACAAACATTACGCAAAGCGAAAATACGATGTTAGTTGGGGGTAAAGGAAGATTAATTCCGTTGGAGCGAGTGGTTCGTCAGCTCTATAAGTCAGATACAGTACTAGATATGGTAAACGTTCAATCAGAAGTTTACACTGAAGAGCTAACCGCTGAATTTACGGATGGAGCGCAATACACACTTTACCGCTATGCGGTTAAAGACATTGATGGGGGAGTTTATTTTATTGAAGTAAAAATCCCTCGTCGTGTCGCTTCTAAATATGTGCTTGCTGTTGGACAAATGTTCGATTCTTTCCGAGTTTACCCGGTTCAGTAGCCTCAATAAAAGTTTGGTTCTCTTGCTTAATTAAAACGGCTCCGATTTCAGGGCCGTTTTTTTAGAAATAAGAAGATTTTTGCCAGATTCTAGTAGTAATTAATACGTCACAGATTTGCACACAAGCCGTTCAACTTATATGGTTCTTAATGAATAATTAAACCTTATGAAAAAATTTTTATCACTCGGCCTCGTTTTAGGCTTTGGTTCTAGTTTGATGCTTTCAAACACAGCCCAAGCTATTGATGGTTATAGTTCTTACTGGGACTTTTACCGTAGTTATTACAGTGAAGCTCGAACGAGCACGGGCGCTGCAACGCCTATTTATCGAACCCCTACACGTACAACCTATACCCCTCGTTCAACGTTCAACACGACTGCTAGCAGAACGAGTAATTACCGAGTTTACCCAACGAGCAGAACGACTACAACTTCAACTCAAAGTACGAGTTCTGTAAATGTGACGGCAAATCCTATTACGCTGAGACAAGATATTAATAATATCAGCAGCCAACCCGTTGATTTGTTTAGCTTAGGTTTAAGTAATCCAGCTTACAGCGGTAGCAACTTTTCTCCGGCCGCACTGGTCACGGAAATGAAACTTCAAATTACCGACAACACCGGCGTTGTGAGTGATTTCAGTGCTTTCGATTTAGTGGTTGAAGATCAACCCATTCAATTTGAAAGAAACGGTTATATTACCGTAAAGTTTAATAACCTTCGTTTAGCCCGAGGAGAATCTCGGAATTTGGATGTTCAAATCCAACTGAACGATCCAGATATCTTTCCACGGCTGCCTGGTTCTTTCCGAGTTAAATTAAACAGTTTGAATGCTATAGCAGAGGGTTCTACCAAATCTGTAAGCACAAAGCTAACAGGTCGAACCGTTTCTGACTACGTGGTGCTCAATCCAACTCCAAGTGTTTCTGGTGGAGCAAATGATGGTTCGGCTTCGGTAACACCGGTCTTTGTTTCTGGTAGAGCTTTAGGTTCTGGTGACAAAGCGGTCGTCTTAAGCGCTATTTTAAAAGCCAGTTTAGATGATTTCTTAGTGGAAAAAGTGACCGTTCGAAATACGTTCGGATCTAACGTTGATTCACTGGTTCAAGAAATTCGAATGATCAACCAAACCACGGGCAAGTTGTTATCAACTAAACGATTTACAAACGGTGTTGCGACTTTCGATTTAGGCAGAAATAATGAAGTTTACATAGGACGAAATAACGAAGTAAACCTCGTGTTTGAAGTACTCGTTCGAGATAATTTACCAAGCAGTATTAGCGATAATCGTCTTGAACTAACCTTCAACGATAGTGATGTTGAAATTTACGGAATTGGGAGCGGACGAGCCGTTCCAGATAGTCGTAAAAACTTTAATGTCGATGCTGAAACTTTCACATTAACTCAAGGTGGTGGAAGTTCAACCGTAGCGAGTGGAGGCCTAAGTTTCTCCGCTTCTCAACCTTCTTTTGTTTCAACGGGAAACCTAGAGCAAATCGCTCGTTTCCAAATTAGAAATAGCGGAAATCGGGGTATGTCAGTGGGCAGAATTTCAATTCAAGCTTTTCCATCTGGAGTTGAATACAGTGGTGGTATTAGCACGGATGATGCTCAGATTGTAAGAGTCGTAAATGGCTTCCAAGAATACGCGAGCGGTTTCAATACTGTTTCTGCTATGGGAAACACCTTTGTGTTTGATGCTAGTTCAGAGCTTTATATTGCTCCAGGTAGCGTGCATGAATTTGCGATTAAATTAAAGCTTGATAACACCGGCTCAAGTGATGATAGCGATGCTGTCTCTTTCAAAATTTTAGGCGATAGCTCTTTTAGTAAAGGAACGCTTAGCAGCTTGAGAGCGAGTGGAGCGAGTTACATTTGGTCTGACCAATCGGCTAGTCCTCATTCTTTGAACTCTAATGATTGGTACTCAGGTTACCTAGTAAATGGTTTGCCAAGTTCAAACTACGTTCGTTACCGACGTTAAAAGTTAGCCAAACATTTTAATTTTAAAGAACCCTGCTTGCGGGGTTCTTTTTTTATGCATTAATTTAAAGTCAAAATTTGTCTACTAGAACTAGTGTCTAAGAGGCTCTGTAGGCTGGTTTAAAGTCTTTAAATCTGTTATAATCACGCGATATTATGAGGCTAAAAATTTATCGGTTTTGGGGGATTTTAATGGGTGTTTGCGCGCTTAACTTATCTGGCGTGCAAGCGTTTGATGTCGTTTCAGGTGGAGGCGATGCGCTGCTGACTCAGGTCAATAATAGTAGTCCAAACAGAGAACTGTTAACAAACTTGGTCTTAACCACCAACACGGTGGTAACTAGCCAAACCGTTACCATCACGGTTCCAACGGGAGCGGATGTAGGCGAACTCTCGTTTTCGAGTGATCCCGTCGCGATAACCGCTACCAGTGGTAATTTTACGGTTTTAAATCTAAATCAAACCGCGTCCCAAATTGATTTTGAAATTACCGGAAGTGGAACTTTAGTGGTTCAAAATATTGGTCTGTATGGAACTAACTTTGGAGAAGTTATTTCAGAACAAAGAGCCTTAACCGTCGATCTTGGTGGAAGCAGTAGTCAGGGAGATTTTTTTAGAGTTGATACACGTGATTTTGCCTTAGGTTTTGGGGGAGGCGTTCAAGTAAACGCTACTCACAGTGCCAGTGGCAGTGCGATTAGGGTTGAAGACTTAGTAATCGTTTCCAATAACGCTTTAGCGAGTGAAGTCATTACCATTAGGCCCGATTTAGGTGTCGCCTATTCAACCCCGGCTAATGGCAGTTTAGCCTTTACTAAAAGTGTGATCAATACCAGCTTTTTAGCCAGCTCAGATAATTTTGCTGATGGAGACACCATCACCATTAATGATGGCGTAGCCCCGGTTAATTTTGTCATTAATCCAACGAGCACCATTGATGATTTTAGAGTCTTCTTAAATGCGAGCTTTGCGGCTTTATCGGCTAGTTTTAGTGATGATAATGACTTAGTGGCTTTAAGCGCTACCGCTAACTTTGTTATTTCAAGTGATGGCGCAATGCCAACTTTGATAATTGGTCCAGGCAGTACTCCGGATGGTGCGATTGATGTACAAAACAATACTTTAACGGGAACCGATTTACTGGTTGATTTAGATGAATTTGCAGACACAGACGTCGTGACCGCGACCAATGAAAGTGAGGTTGATACCACTTATAACGTTACAGGAAGTAGCACTGTAAATGATTTACGAGTCTTTTTTAATCTTCTTAATAATTTAACAGCCACGTTTGATGACGCCGATAATGCAATAGATTTAGTCGCGAATGAAGATTATACACTTTCGAGTGACGGTAATATGCCTGAGATTGTGTTAAATTTTGGTGAAGCGGCGCAGTTGCAGTTTGCGTCAGTGACCCCTAATTTTGTAGTTAATAATGGCAGTATGACCGTGAGTAGTGTTTCACTTACTGCCGATCGGCTTCAGTTTGAATTGTCTGGAAATGGAGAGCTAGAGATTCAAAATTTACAGCTATTTGCCGATAATTTTGCTGAAAAGGGGGAGTTTTTTGAACTTAGATATTTAGAAGTAAACGCTTTATCGACAGACTTCGCAGCAGAAACTTTAGTGGTAGATACCACCGATTACGGCGCAAGCGCTTCTTTGAGCGGCGCGACTGGTGGCGAAGGTGATATTTTTATTGTCGGTGATACGATGAGTTTTAGTTTTGCTCCCTTTGATTTCAGTGCTCGAATTTCTAAAACAGAACTAAATTTAGCGAGCTTTGGCGGGGGTAATAAAGCCGATTTTAATGATAATTTTTCCGTAGTGGCCGATAACGATGATGGTGATTTTCAAATTCCATTGACTGTTACTTATGCCAACACCAATGTTAAATCGACTTTTAATTCACTAAACGTAACTCTTGATAATCAACCGCCTAGTTATGATTTTACCGGTCATAGCTTAGTCGTTTTACCAGAAGGCAAAACTGTCGCCGGTATCAATGACATTATCACTCTTACGCTTCCGGTTGAGAACAGTGGCGATACTATTTTCATGACCGCCAATTTTTCTAGTGTTGGCGGAAGTATCGCAAATCTAATAGAGGCACCCGCGGTAGATACGCAAATTGCCTTGGAAGAAGTCGACATTGATCAGCCAGACTTTTCAGTAAGCGTTGTGTTTAAAGATGATGCGGGAAATGTATTACCAGCTCAAGCAACGAATCCAGTGGGGATAGATTTAATCCGTCCTGTACTGGTTACGGCCGATGTCCTATCGATCGTTGGAAATCCAGTGCCCGGTAAAATTGGTGATATTTTTGAAATTGATCTACCCGTTGATTCGGCTGGTTCAGTAGGGGATACCATTACCTATGATTTAGATTTATCGGCCATTGGTGGTGCGACCGCTAATTTTACAAATGTGAATGCGGCGCAAAGTTTTCCTATCACCCCAGGGAGTTTAAATGATGTGCCTTTTAATCAGACCCTAACGGTTTACGATAAAGCTTTAAATCCAGTTTCTGCCACTAGTAATACTCTGCAAATTGATAACGCCGTACCTACTTTTAATATTAGTTGTGGAGGGGCTTTTCAAATCAACGATCTCGGGCCGATCGACACCAATCAAATTGCTGACTTTAATAACGATCAACCGGATGGAGTCTTCTTTCAATTTCCTGATAAAAATCAAATTGGTTGTGATTTTGATTCTTTCTCTATTGATCTACGACAAATATCTGGCAGTCCGGCTGGAACGGTTTTTACGAATCAAGATGCCGATGGAACCGGGCGGGTAATTTATGTTAACCAAGGGAATATAGATAGTTCGAATCTTCAGTTTCCAATGACGATTTACGATGTAAATGGGAATTCGAGTAACTTTTTAACGGGCACTTTAAATATGGATCAAAAGTTGGCCACTCGCGAGCAAATATCTGATTTAACAACTATTTTATCAGAAACCACTCCCAATGGGGCGGTCTTGGCCAATGGCAAACTTAATAGTTTAATGGTAGTAACCGAACCCGATATTGTGGCTGTCAGTGCTGAAATTGATGGAGCCATCAGAAACACTCAACTGAACCGAACCAGCGATGGTCGTTGGAATGGAGAATTAACAATTGATCCTGGGTTTTTAGTTTTTGAGCCTAAATTTATTACTTATATTTTAACCGATGATGCCGGTAATATAGTTCGTTTAGAAGGGGATAAAGCCTTTTATATTACGAATGATACTCGTGAAGTTAAAGGGGGAGGCGGCGGAAGTTTGAACTTTTCAAATATTTCTAAAAAAGAAACGCTGCAGCGTTTTACCCCCAATCAAAGTAAATCGTTTCACGACAAAAATCAGGCTATTAAAACCAAATCTAAAGCGCAGTTAAGATTGGAAAGTTTAAGAAGACGTATGAGTTACCCGATGGGAAACCCGAGCCGAATTATTCCTAAGCCAGAAAGTTTAATCGACCAACAAAGAGCTGCTTGGAGGTCACGTCAAGCCGCCTTAGCGGCGGATGCGACCCCTAAAAAATTACAGTCCAGTTTAGAAAAATTGGCGTTACCAAAAGAAGACGAAGACACCATATCGGCCGCCCGAGATGACGCAGGAGAATTTAAGCTTCGTTCAACTTTAGATAACCTCAAAGGCGCTAGTGTGCCAGAAACAGAACGTGTGAACAGTCGAACCGTGGCGCCATTTCATCGAGGTAAATATTTAGAAATAAAGCGCTAAATTGACAAAAAATAATTTCATTATATAATGTATTCATATCTGAAATCAAGTTTATGACTTCGTTTTTAGGTTCGTCTCAGGTTTTAGTTCTTTAACGTTTACGATGATGCTTTGGTTTAGGGGTCTCGCTTAGTTCGTTTATGGCGGATTAAGCGAGGGCTCTAAACCCTTATAATGCAACTTTACTAGGAAAGGTAATACCAATGTTGCACTTACTTCAACTACCAGGGGTAGTGGGATGGGTGGCCTTGGTGCTACCGATTCTACTCGTTTTGTGGATATTGTGGCGCGACCCTTTCGGGGGCTGGCGTCATTACCATGTAGCCGTCTTGGCATTAGTGGTGGCCGCTGTGGCGGGAGCTTTACTGGTCGATTTGTCGGCTGGTACGCGTTCACTCTTTCTCACCTTCATGTGGGCCTTGAGTCGAATATCGCTGCTGTTTGCGGCGATCGCCCTCTTCAGCGGATTGTATCCAAAAAAGCCCCTTTCGCTGACCCCGAAAAATCTCACCATCTTGGTGGGGTTGGCTTTCGTGCTGGCGTTGGTGGTAGATCCATTGCTGTCTCTGATAGCGGTGATTTATCACGTATTACGCTTGCGCGGACCGGCTATTTCGGTGGTCGCGGCAACCGTTTCCGCTTTGCTTGGAAGCGCTGTCTTTATGGGCTTTGGTCCTTTTGGCAGTTTTGTTCAAGCGAGCCTCGCGTCTCCTTTGGGGATGCGTTGGTTGTGGAATCAAAATCAGGTGTGGCTTGTACTGGTTACGAGCCAGATACTGGTGATGATTTTTCACTTTACTTGGGCGACCAAGTGGGCGAAGCAAAAAGGGGTGAATCCCAAAAATCCGACCAACTTTCGCGCGGCCTTCCGGTTGCGTAATCTACCTGGGGCGACTTGGGTATTGGGCGGTTTTGTGTTACTCGTTGTGGCTCAATACACGCTGCCAGATGTTCACGATCGCCTCGCTGAGGCGGTTTGGAATACGCTGCAGGGAAAATCTTACCGTATCCGTGAGGAGTGGTGGGAGTTGATTCCGTGGCGAGAATGCGTTTACATGGGAATCGGTTTGGCGGCTTACATTATTTGTCGTCCAGCTCAACAAAAAAACAACTTTAGCTACCGTCCAGTTTTGGCGGCGGCGTGGGTTATGTTTCTGCTGCACTTAGCAATGGCTCCATTTTTAACGGTGCTCTTCGAGCAACGAAACGAATGGCCGACTTTGATCCGCGTGGCTTACGAGCTGCTGGGTTGGATTCGGACGCAATTACCAGAACGGTGGATGTTTCAGTTGTGCGCGCTAGCAATAGTAGCACTTCTGGGCCTTATACCGTCCTTTCCGGCTTTGGCACTTATCGCCCACGACCGAAGAATATCGGGCGGCGATGATGTCAGAAAGAAAGGAAAGGTGGTTCGCATGACTCCGTTTGGAGCGATTCGACGGGCAGCGCTTATTTTCCTGCCAGCGTTGCTAATAAGCAGCATCATCACGCACTTCATCTTGGGGTGAAGTTCTCAGAATCTATAACCTGAACGAGGCCGGAACGCGCAAGCGATCCGGCCTCTTTTTTATAAAAAAAGCCCCGCAGGGCTTTTAAATGTTCAATGAAGAGTTTGTAACTACCGTCTTTCTAAAATTTCACAGAAACCAAGAATTTCCTGTTTTTGCACTTTTATTCTTAGGCTATCGACATCGTCATCTTCTTCTACCAATACTTTTCGTTGTAACACACTTTCTCCCGCATCAACTTCCGCCGTAATCCGGTGAATGGTCGCGCCCGTATATTTTTCTTCGTAGTCTAATACTTTTTGGTGGACTTCTGCGTCTTTAAGACCGGCAAATTTTGGTAAGAGTGAAGGGTGAACATTGAGCGTAATATCGCCAAATTGGTCACAGTAAATTTTGCTAAAGATTCGCATCCAACCAGCCAGTAACACCCATTCAGGTTTAAATTCTCTAACGAGGTTGGTAATTTCTCGGTCATAATCTTCACGTGAGTCACCATTTTCTGGCATCACTTCAATTTCATTGAAACCAATCGCTTTCGCTTTAACAAGAGCTCCAGAGTCTGGTTGATCAGTGATAAAGAGTTCAAATTCTACATTTGGAATTCGGCCTTTGGCTTTTGCGTCCGCTAAGCCTTGCAGAGTGCTTCCGTTTTTAGAAGCAAACACCGCAATTTTTTTCTTCTTTGGCGGTTTTGGTAACAAGTTTTTAGGAATTTGTTCAATGATCCGTTTTGCTTCAGCAACTATATCTTCACTTTTAATATCAGGTCGAACTTCAATATCGGCCGTAGCTCCGTAAATCCCTTTTCGTTGTTCCCAAGATTGATCAATTTCTTGATGTAATGGAATATCTGGATTTAAACGAGGGCGAGTCGTATCTTTGAGTAAATACTTTCGAACGTCTTTAAAATCAGGATTTAAGAAAACAAATTTCCCCGTCTTCTTAAGGTTCTGTAGATTTTTAGAATTTTCAATGGTTCCACCTCCACTCGCAATAATACCGGAAAAGTTTCGGCAAAAATCGTGAGAGACTTTTTGTTCCACCTCTCTAAATTGCTGCCAACCGTATTTTTCGGTGTAATCAGCGATAGACATGCCAACTACAAATTCAATTTCTGCGTCTAAATCGGCAAATGGTAAGTTAAGTTCTTGAGCAATAGCTCTTCCAAAAGTGGTCTTACCACTTCCGCGGTAACCAATGAGTACGATATTCTGATTCATCATGAGTGGGTGACTTTTAACGTATTTTGTTTAAAAAATCAAGTCTTAAGCCTTAAAGTGTGTGATTAACCCTACAGCGCCTTAGAGATTTTTTATTGATTTCTAGAATTAATAACGAAAAAACCGTGTTTTTCTGACACTGGTTTTAATTACTTTTTCTTTCAGGCGATTTCTGCGCTAAAATTGTCACAATGTTTATTAACAAGCGTTAAAAAGACCATGAAAAACTATTTATTTTTACTGACTTTACTTATCACCACAAACGCGTTTGCGGTGAATTTTACGGACGAAAACGAATTTCCTATTTGGGCGGAAGAAGCCATTGATATGGTAGGCGAGGCCGGTATTATGACGGGATACGGCGATGGCACATTTGGACATGAAGTAGCTTTAACTCGCGCCGAAGCGGTTACGCTCATTGCTCGAATTAAAGTAGATTACATTAATGATTATAATGGGATGCCTCGTTTTCCTGATGTAATTCAAGGCGCATGGTACGATGAAGCTATTGGGATTGCGGCTAATAATGGTTGGATACAAGGCCACGATGATGGTTATTTTTATCCAGGAAATACATTAACCCGGGCTGAATTTGCGGCCATGATGCAGCGGGCTTTTGATTTAGAACCAGAGGAAGACAATTTTTCGGCGGATGAATTTGCTGATGTAAACCCAAACCAATGGTTTACGGCCAGCGTTAGTGCCATGCTTGAGAATGACTTAATCAGAAATAAATTAAGCCTTAACTTTAGACCGGGGAAAGAAGTTTCAAGAGCCGAGGCGGCTTGGACTTTTGCTCAACTACTTAATAAGCCAGGTTTAACCGGCGAAGCAGGAGAAGCGGTATTCGATGCTACAAAACCGATTGATTCAAGACGAGTTGCTATTAAACCACGTGATTTTGATGCTAATGACCAAGGTTATGATTTGCTACGGGCAGCCATTCATGTTGATGGTACGGCTACCAGCCCTGAAGAACCAATTAAATTTGGTATGGATAGTGATTGGCAGCAATTGGGAAACATTCGTTTCACAAATACTTTTGATTACAGAGCTGATTTAGAAGCCTTTAGGGTTCGACTTAGACTGGATGCAAACGATATGGGACCAGAAGAAGGTTTTATGTTGAAATTTGAAGGACCAGAGATTGAAAAAGAAGCGATTGTTTACACGAATGGTGAATTAGCGGTGACGGGCTTGGGTTATAGTTTAGACCCAGAACAAGAAATCGTAGTTAAAGTTTCGATTAAAGCCAACACGGAAGAGTCTTTTTATTCTCGAATTGCGACCGGAAAAGTTTTCGTCATGGAGGCCTCTGGGCAAGCTTATAAACCATTTGTCAGCCAAAGCCGTGACCAAGATGTTCGGGTAGCGCCAGTTGAATATGGCGGACGAGATCTTTCAAGTTTTGAATTTGATCCGACCAGAACACCTTAATTTATGAATTAATTGTTTTTAAAAAAGCGCGTCTGATTTCGGACGCGTTTTTTTATAATGCGGGCATTTCTTTTAGAGAGCCTTGTCTCATGCAAGAATTTCCATATTCAGTTTTTCCTATGGCAATGTTTTCGTAGTGATCAATCATTTCTTGCTTAGCATTAAACTGATATAAAACTTTTAAACCCATTTGGTTGCACGCATGTTCACGTGACTGCTTTTCACAGAACGGCGAAAAGGGGAGTTTTTTTTCAAACTGTAAACCGTGGCACGCTTCATGAACCAAAACGCTGTGCGCGTACCCAGGCCCCTGTACGAAAGTATTCTCAAGCAAAGTAATTTCTTTAGTGCCAACTTTGCCTTCTTGGGCGTACCCCGCATAATTTCCACCCGGAATAAAATACGCAATCTTAATCTTATCAATGTGATCCCGTACCATTTCATATTCGTTTGGCATTTCTTTTTTTAAGTCTTTTAAAACGCCTCTGTAACGGGAGACTGAAAGAGGATCGGCTAATACAAAGATACCGTGTGGAGTGTAAAACCAATACACAAAGTAGATTAAGCCCAGTAAAATAAATCGGTCTCTCCACTTACTTCGAATGTAAGCTTGATGGTTCGCGGCTCTTTTAGCGGCCCGTCTTTCTTGCTTAGCTTTCGCCGAGCGGATCTCTAATGCTTGGGCTTCCCAAGGGGCTATGTAAGTCTTTGATAATTTAAGATTTCCGTCTTCGTTTTCAGACTCAGCGGTCTCTCCTGCGTCAGAAGGATTTATCTCTTGGTTAGGTTCAAGCTCATTGTGGTTGACCATAGAGGCTATTATACGCTTATTGAGCGTAAAAATAAAGCCTTAGATATTTTGATTATAGCCTATGACTCAGTACATTAAATCAGATGAATGATTTTAAAATTTTAGTGGCGGGGTCTTTAGCTTTCGATGTGATGTTTTCTATTCCAAATGATTTTAGGCAATCTATTCCGTTGAAGAATGGAACCATTGATCATTTGAATGCGACTTATGTCGCGAATCAAAAGAGTGAATACCCAGGTGGAACGGCGGGGAATATTGCAGCATGGCTCGGTGAAGTAGGCGGGACATCGTCTATTTTTTCAGCTTGGGGAACTGATTTAGAAACGAAAGGTTACCAAGCCAAATTAGAATCAAAAGGGCATGAATTAAAAGGTCGAATCGGTGGATTTACGGCCCATTGTTATAATGTTTCAGATCCATTACATCAACAGATTGTTATCTGGCAGCCAAATTTTTATGAAGCCAATAAAACACAATCCTTAAGTGAATTTTATAGCCCCGAGAAGCTGCAAAATTTCAAACAAGCTATTTTTTCAGCGGGGACGCCTGATTCTATTTTAAAGCATATGACTGAGTTTCGAGCGGCGAATAAAGAAGCACAAGTAATATTCGACCCAGGGCAGGTAAGTCCGTTTTTTACCGAAGAACAATTTAGAGCTTGTGTATCTTTGTCTGATATAATTATCGGAAATAGAGTTGAAGCCGAACATTTTGAAAGATACATGCATAATTTTTGGCCAGAAGCCGTAACACAAATTACTACTTTAGGAGCCGATGGCGTTTCTTATCAAGTCGGTAGAAATTCGGTTCGCAAAAATATTCCAGCGATTAATGCGACGAAAGTACTTGAAACTACTGGGGCAGGGGACGCCTTTAGAGCGGGTTTAATTTATGCATTAAGTCAGTCTCAAACCTTAGAAGAAGCCCTTAATTTAGGGAACACCCTTGGCGTTAAATCGGTTGAGTTGGACAGTCCTCAACCGGCCTAATAAATTCATGGACTCATTCGGATCTATGGCTTAAACTTAAAAATGATGAGATTAACAGTACTACTTTTGGCGGCCTTTCTTTTGACGGCTTGTGGGGGACAATCACAACCAGCGCTGCCACCTGAATTACAAGGTACGTCGCCGCTCAATAATTTACCGCCGGTTTTAGCCGATCCCTTAGCCGAATTTCCTTTGGAAACGGAGTCCCTTGAAACGCCACCCGAAGAAACAGCTGAAACCACGCCCGAAACGACTACGCCTGATGCGACCACTCCTGTAGTAGCGGGAAATTGTGAAGCCATTACACAAGATTTAGAAACGAGCTTTGCGGACATGAATTTTTGTGAAACCAACGATGATTGTTCAGTAGCGATTGGGAGCTGCCCCTTTGGATGTTATTTATTTCATAATTCAAAAATAGACTTTGCTGATTATCAACCAACTTTGGCCGCTTACCAAGAAAGTTGTAATCCATGTGAATACAAATGTGCAGCGGCTCCAAGAGTGACAGATAGACGTTGTATTGAAGGTCGATGTGTCGATACGAGATACCAAGAGTAAAAACGAGTTCGAGAAAACTTTTAAAAGTTTTGTTTATCGTTAGCCTGTTCGGCGATGAATGATTACAAAGTGGCTGACATAAAGCTGGCAAATTTTGGCCGGAAAGAAATCGAGATTGCAGAAACGGAAATGCCTGGATTAATGGCGATTCGTGAAGAGTTTAAATCAGCGCAGCCACTTAAAGGGGCTCGGATTGCGGGTTGTATTCATATGACAATCCAAACGGCCGTTTTAATTGAAACCCTGGTTGAGTTAGGGGCTGATGTGCGTTGGAGTAGTTGTAATATTTTTTCGACCCAAGATCACGCGGCCGCTGCAATCGCTGCGAGTGGGATTCCTGTTTTTGCCTGGAAAGGAGAGACCGAAGAAGAATATTGGGATTGTGTTGAAAAAACGATCCACGGGCCAGATGGTTGGGTGCCAAACATGATTTTAGATGATGGCGGTGACTTAACCGTTTTGATGCACGAAAAATACCCAGAGTTGCTCAATGATATTCGAGGTGTTTCTGAAGAAACCACTACCGGCGTGCACCGATTATACCAAATGATGAAAGCCGGAACGCTTAAAATTCCAGCCATTAATGTCAATGATGCGGTTACTAAATCTAAGTTTGATAATCTTTATGGATGTCGTGAAAGTTTAGTGGACGCAATTAAGCGCGCCACCGATGTTATGATTTCTGGGAAAGTGGCCGTTGTGGCTGGTTTTGGAGATGTTGGAAAAGGTACCGCGCAAAGTTTAAGAAATAATGGTGCTCGGGTAATTGTGACCGAGATTGACCCCATTTGCGCCTTGCAGGCAAGCATGGAAGGTTATGAGGTTACCACTATGGATAAAGCCATCTTAGAAGCCGATATTGTGGTGACGGCCACCGGTTGTTGTAACGTGGTTACTCGTGCGCACATGGAAGTTATGAAACATAATGCCATCGTTTGTAACGTAGGGCACTTTGATTCAGAAATTGATATCGCTGGAATTAGAAATTGCGATTGGGATGAAATTAAACCACAAGTACACCATGTTACTTTTCCAAACGGAAAAAAATTAATCGTTTTGGCTGAAGGAAGATTAGTAAATCTTGGTTGTGCCACCGGACACCCAAGTTTTGTGATGTCTTGTAGCTTTGCCAATCAAACTTTGGCCCAAATAGAACTTTGGCAAAAGCACGAACAATACCCAGTTGGGGTTTACACACTGCCAAAACACTTAGACGAAAAAGTTGCCGCGCTTCATCTACCAAAACTGGGTATTACTTTAGAAAAGCTCACTAAAGAGCAATCTGATTATTTAGGACTGAGCAAAGAAGGGCCGTTTAAACCAGATCATTATCGGTATTAAATCTATTACTTATTAGTTTTTTGACATAAATATGTAATTTGTTATTTATACTTAGATGAAAATTAATAATTCAAAATTTCAGGTTCCAGAAAATTATACAAAAGTAGATTTTAATTCTGTGTATCCTGTCCAAGAGACCAAAACTGAAAATCTTAGCGAGGCTATACGTTTTAAGATCGAAGCGCTTGTAGAGTCTTCTTCCGCCCTTGAAGGAGCTATGTGGGAGCTAGTTTTTGCAAAAAGTAAGTTAACCGACAAACAGCTCGAATCTTTTGGCTTATTAATCAGACAAGCTCAAAAGAGCGGTCGATTAAAAGATTTGATTCAAAAGCTTGAGGAAGGCAAAGACTTTTCTGGTTTAAAATATCAGAATTACCAAAGTGTGTCGCATCGTTTAAATTTCCTTGGTACCGATGAAGAGGGGGCCTTTGAAAATTCCTCAGAAATTCAAAATTTGAGATCAGCGATGGAAGTCGTAAAGAAAGCAGCTGTTAGCGTTGAAGTTACTGAGAGTCCCGCTACAAGGCAATTAATGAGACAATTAGTAGATATCGAATCGTTTTTAGAATTAAAATATGGAAATCCTGCTCAGGGAATTATCAATGCTGAGAGAGCACGAGTTATAGAAGGCTATTTGGGGGATAAATTTGCTAAACTCTTCAGACTTTTAGAATTAATGAAAGAGAGTGAAACTATGACTAAAGCGGCTTAAATTCACTTTGACAAAACCTATAAAACGCCTAAATTCGGGCAGAATTAATTTAAAATAATTAAACATGGCAACTAAGAAAGCCGGTGGTAGTACCAAGAATGGTAGAGATTCAAACGCTAAACGACGAGGCGTCAAACGTTTCGGTTCAGAAACCGTTAATGCAGGTGAAATTATTATTCGTCAAAAAGGAACTAAATTCCGTCCTGGTAACGGGGTAGATATGGGGAAAGATTTTACAATCTACGCTAAAGTTGCGGGTCAAGTAAGCTTTACTGAACAATCAGTCATTCGATTTGATGGTCGACGATACGAACGAAAATTTGTACACGTTTCGTAGTTTTAAATTATCTAATTAACACTAACTAAACCAGTCGCAAGACTGGTTTTTTGTTTATTTGTTTAGTCTATGGTAAAATTCAAAGATTATTCTTTCTATGTTTGATTATTTCTTAACAATTTTCGGCTGGTTTCTTTCTCCAAATTTTTGGTTGATCGCCTTTGTGTCACAAATTGTTTTTCAATTTTTGTTGGCTAGAAAGTTAAGACATTCACAGGCTTGGTTTGCTTTAGTGCCAATTCTTAATTTGGTGCAGTGGTTTCAAATGGGAAGAGTGAGGGCTCGCCATCTTTTGTGGGTATTACTCCCATTTGTGGGCGTATTAATCTTTATCTATAAGTGGTTTGTAGCGACGATTAAAATTTGTGATAGATGTGGCGAAAGAGGGAGCTTTAGTATTTTATTAATGTTGCCAATTGTGCGTGCATTCGCTTTATTGAGACTTAATTTTAAAAAAGGTTTTTGGGTGAAAACAAAAACTGAGAAAATACTGATCGAAAAAATTATTGGTGGTCTAGAAAGTAACCACACTCTTGTAATACTGCGAAAATTTGCTCGAGAGCATGGGATTCCTTCTGAGGAGTTTGACCCAGCGGCCGATAAAGCCATCACTATTAAGGAAGGCCGCTTAAAGGTTTCCCATGAAAAATATGCGGTGCCTCAATTTATAAGTTGGATGGCGCTACTCGTGTTTATTATTTTTAATATTTTACTGACGACCGTAGCAATAACAAAAGGTTTTGGTGCTTTGTTTAATGGCCTGGGAAGCGCTATCGAAACTTCTTTAGAAGATATGAGAGTTCCAGATACGGCGAATGAAATTGAAAAATCAGATTTAAGCTTATTTTGGTTTGAACCAAATGTTACGAGCTATCGGCTCGAATCTGAGGGGAATTATTTGGTAACTGGGATGGGAACCATTTTTAAAGGAGGGGTTAGCCTGGGAGCTGAAATAGAAATGTATGATGAAGAACTAAATTTATTGGGCACAGGCGTGGTTTCTTTAATCAGCCCAAGAGAGAAAGCGAACAAAGCCTCAGGCCAAAAAGTTGTTACGGCCGGAGCGAATGATTTTTTAGACCTCCAGGTTACAACCCAAAGCGAAATTATGGGGGTTCGATATATGGCTTATGGAAGTCAGCAAAAGTCTAAAAATGATGCAGCAGAAAGTTTAATTAATACAAATCCTGTTTTTAGCACTCAAAGAAATTCGATCAACGGCAATAGTGCAATGGCAGAAGGAGCGGTTCTTTTTTCGGATTTAACCACTAAAGATAAATTATATGTTTTTAACAGAGATTTTGAGATTGTTAACGCGGCAAAAATAAAAAAAATGACTTTGTTGAATTCTGAAGAATCCATTACTGAGGCAGCCGTAAATGACAATGTGGTACTTGAGCTAGAATTAGCGAAAGATGATGGAGGCACTATTAGCTATATTTCAACTCTGCAAAATTTAGATTTTCTAAAATCTTATTTAAGGTAATAACCGAAACAACATGTTAGAACTTGCTCTTGCTTTAAAATCTTTAATTTTCTCCCCTTGGGTTTGCAGTTTTTATTTTATCGCGTGGGGTGTGATTCAATTTTATATGGCCCAAAAATTACATCACCATAGGGCCTGGTTTGCGTTTATTCCTGGGCTACAACAAGTGCAATGGTTTCAAATGGGGCATGTCTCTGTTTGGTTCTTGCTCGCCTTAGTTCCGTTTATATTGCTGTGGTTTGTTCCGGTTATTGGGCCGACTAATCTTCAGATAGTTATTATTACAATTAAGGCTTTGCTGGGCGCACAACTAGTTTTAATTTTATTGGTTATATGGTTTAAAGCGACCTTACACATTGTGGCTCGAGCTGGGGAACGACCGACTTATAGTGTTTGGTTTTTGCTCCCAATTGTAAATTTTATAGCTTTAGCCAGAATCGCTTTTAGAAAGACTTATTGGTTGAAAGACAAAAACGAAATTACGGTTGTAAATAAAATTATTGAAGGCTTAGAAGGGGATAAAACAGTAGCGAGCTTAAAAAAATATTTAGATGGGCATGGTTATAATGCCCAGCAATTTGAAGTTTTAGCCGACAAAGCCCTCACAATTGAAATTAATGATTTAGAAGCCAGTTACACTAAGTACGCTATTCCCTTCTATTTAAATCTAATAGGGATCGCTTTTATAGGGCTTTTTGCAGGAGTCATGACTAACACTCTTTTGCAAAACTATGCGGTGTTTTTTAGCTCGTCAGCAGCGCCGGTTCCAACCATTGAGACTCAAGTTCAGAGCAATAAAGATGGAAAATTAGAAGCGCCTAGAGTCCAAGTAAAAAAAGTGGAGGAAAAAATTGTGGGGGCACCAAAAGAGTTTGTCTTTCTAATGAGTGTGAAAGACTTTAAACCGAAGAATGAAAATATGGTCTTTGAAGGGGCTCTGCAATCAGGGACTTCGATTAGTCGTTCGGCAAAAACGTTTTACCTTCTCGATAAAAATTTCAAATTACTCGATTCAGTCAATGTGAATTCTGTGTCTGGATTATTTGGTCAGTTTAGCGTTGAAGTACAAAACATAGTTGATCCAGAATTAGTATCTTATATTGCCGAAACTCAAACCTTAAGATCTTTAAATAATCTCGATCAATCTGAAGACAGCCAAGTTAAAGGAGTGCCTTTTATCGTAATTACCAATAACGATGGGGATTCAAAATCTCAGAACCGAGAAGTCTTGGTAAATATAAAGCGTGACCAGCTGCGCAAGTCTGATAATTTATATGTTTACAATAAGTCATTAAAATTAGTTAACGCCGCTGAAATCATATACTTAATTGATCCATCAAGAAATTCGCTCGATTCGCTTAAGCCAACAAATGGCGCTGAATTAGTGCTCGAATTTGCTCGAGAGTTTACAGGGCAAGAGTTGTATTTGAGCACTCTAAAAGATCTCGCACCTCTCAAAGATTATATTGAGATTCTCAATTTGTGATAGACTGTGAGAAATGTCTAAAAATTTAGCTTTTGGGTTGATCGCTGATGGGAACCGTCGCTGGGCTAAAGCTGAGGGTTTGCCAGTGGCTCAAGGTCATAAAACTGGTTTTGCTGTGGTGAAAGACGTTGTGCTGCCAACTCTTTACGATCATTCAGATTGGAGCACTCTGGTGGTGTACGGCTTTTCGACTGAAAACTGGAAACGTTCCCCCAAAGAAGTGGCGGACTTGATGAAACTCTATTTGCAGATGGCGGAAGAATGGCCAGCAGATATTAGAGCTAAAGATATTAAATTTATTCATGCCGGAAGAAAAGACCGCTTGCCGGCCAAGTTACTTAAAAAGTTGAGCGACCTGCAAGAAGAAACAAAATCTAATAAAAAATTCACGTTGGTTTTGTGTTTGGATTATGGAAGCCAAGATGAAATAAGCCGGGCTGTTGAACAAGGGGGGAGTGCTTTTGAAAAGCATTTAGAGGTACCACCACTCGATTTAATCTTGCGTACCGGGGGAGAACAACGTTTGAGTAATTTTTGCTTGTGGCAGGCCGCTTATGCTGAGTTGAATTTTCACGACAAAAAACTGCCGGCTTTAACCCATTCCGATATGGAGACCATCTTAAGTGAGTTTACCCAGCGTCAACGACGAAAAGGAAAGTAGCTACAAAAGATTTGTTTTAAGTGTTTTGCCCGTCGGGATTTCAATTGGTTCAAAGCTATAAAGAGTGGAACCAGAGCCGCAAATATTGATTTTGCTTTTTAGATATTCAGGAATTATTTTTGAGTAATTATTTTGTTCAAAAAGTTGATTAAACGTGTTGTTAGCCTCTTTTAGATTTTGGCTCTTTATTAGTTTTTGTGTCTGGCTTTGCGAGAAATCTTTTAGGAGTGTATAAGCTTCTTTGGTTGGTTGTTTGAAATCGGGGAAGTGTAAATAAACTTTGGTGCCAGAAAAATCAAAGTCCAGCGAAGTTATAACCTCGCCATAATGGGTGCCCAGAGCGCAAGGTGCATCTTGCATGAAAAAGGGGATATCTTTTCCCAGCTGGCCGAGTTGGGCAATAAGGCTTGTTGGAACTTCACCTAGTTTAAACAGCTGAAAGTACGCTTTTACAAAGCTGGCCGCATTTGAGCTGCCGCCACCTAAACCCGCGCCAGTCGGTATTTTTTTATCAACGAGTACTTTTACGCCTTGTGGATTTTCTATTAACTGCCAGGCTTTATAAATAAAATTTTGCGGAGTAGGGCAGTCAAAATTTCCTTCAAGTTTAAATTCATCGGCTCTTTCAATTCTGAGGGTATCTCCCCAATCGAGCTTGTGGTAAACTGTTTCTAGTTCGTGAAAATTAGCGCCTGATTTTTTAGGAAATACATCAAGGGTTAAATTGACTTTAGCGGGCGAGAATACTTCAATCATGCTTTAAGCGTTACCAGCACAAAGCTTCTGATGCCGAATCCTTTACCGACTTCACTCAAGCCCTCACCCGTCGTGTAAGTCAGCCCAATGCACTGAGGTGAAATATCTAAAAGCTCGGCTAAATGATTTACCAGCTTTTCATGATGGGGCGCAATTTTAGGTTGCGATCCTTCAAGCGAAACCAATACTTGTTGAACTTTTAGCTCATGGTTTTGATTCGCCAAATGTGCCTGCGTTGCTTTTAGATAAGTGGTGGAATTTGTTTCTCCAGCGGCACAAATGGGGGCCGCGATTGGGTCGAAAGTTTTGTCGCCAAAAGCCGACAGCAAGGCGTTGCACAAAGCATGCAAAATAACATCGCCATCAGAATTTCCATCGGAGCTTAAATGGTTTTCACTCATATCAATGCCCGCTAGCCGCAATGGTTTTAGTGGGTCAAAAAGTTTGGCAAACCGGTGGCTGTCTTCCCCTAAGCCAATTTTAAAGTTTGTATTCGTTTCGAAATCTGAAGCAAAAGTGATTTTGGTGTTATTTGGCTGACATTCAAACACATGAATCGGTTGATTGAGAAGCGAGAGCAGTTCGGCTTCATCTTTTGGTTCTGAAAAATGCATCCCGGGATCCGCTATTTCCCATTTCTTAGATCCCGAACTCTTTTGTGACCAAATCTGTAAGGCCTGATTAAAATTTTCTAAGGTTGATATTTGTGGAGTTTGTGTTTCAAATATTTGTTCACGATCTAAAAATTTATTCACTATTCCGTTTTCTTTAACTTGCTTGATTGAGTTCGGTGTAAAAAAACCAAAAATCAAATTTGTTTTATTTTCGGCTTGTTTGAGTCCCATTTCAAGGTCTGAAATCGTTAAAAATGGATTGGCCGCGTTATGCACAATAATACGGACCTCATCCTCATAAAATTTTTTGCAGTGCTCAAGGCCAGCTTTAACAGACTCGAATCGACTGCTGCCTCCAGTAATAGAACCTCTGATTTTACCCGTATTTGGAACCGGCTTTCCGACAATCCAAATATCATCAATCGATGTTGCGGTCTGAAAGGTTTGCAGGCACGTTGCTAAAACATTCTTTTGGTGAAGCTCTTTTAATAGTTTATCAAACCCGCAACGGCTTGAGTTTCCGGCTGCCATAATCAAAGCCACGTTTCTCATAGGGTTTTCTTATAGCAAAGCTTGGGCGGCCACGCGAGCCTGTTTATCGGTTTGATATATATCGGCTAAGTTTTGATCGGTTTTAATTGTGGTTTTATCAACCACCGCTTCAATAATTTCGAAAATACGGCTAAAGGTTATATCTCCGTCAATAAAAGCGTTGCGCGCGACTTCATTGGCCGCATTAAAGACGGTCGGTAGATTTTTCATTTCTTTGGCGCAATGCTCCATGACGGCCAAGGTTTTAAAGGTATTTTTATCTGGGGCTCGAAAGCTTAAATCAAGCTGGGTGAAATCGGGCGTTTCCAGTTTATAATTCTCTCGATTCGGATAGTTGAGCGCATAGGCAATCGGAAGTTCCATGCTTGGCGGTGAGAGCTGTGCCACGATTGAGCTATCGGCAAATTGAACCATAGAGTGCACCACCGATTGAGGATGAACCACAATTTCAATTTGTTTAGGGGAAGCCGAAAACAAATGCATCGCTTCAAAAAATTCTAAACACTTGTTGGCCAGCGTAGCAGAATCAATAGTAATTGCCGCGCCCATATCCCAGTTAGGGTGTTTTAGTGCTTGGGCTTTCGTTACCTGGCTTAGATCTGTTTCGCCAAAAAACGGTCCACCAGAGCAAGTGAGATAAATCTTTGAAAAATCTTTAAGAGATTGGTCGTCGTTGGCAAGGCACTGCCAAATGGCTGAGTGCTCGGAATCAACAGGGTAAATTGGCGCGCGTCGTTCTCGGGCCAGTTTCATCACTAAATCGCCAGCGGCCACTAAGCTTTCTTTATTGGCTAAAGCCAGCGGAATTTCAAGTTGCAGTGTGGCTAAAGTGTAAGGCAGACCCTCAAAACCACTGACAGCGTTTAGAACAATATCCGGCTGACACTGCTGAATAAAAGTAGTGATAGATCCAATATCAGCTCCGTTTTTAGTGTTCAGTATATGTTTTATATTCAACGCGGGAGCGGCTTTTTCTAAATCGCTAAACCGGGCGCCAGCGCTAGCGCCCACAATAGTAAATTTATCGCGATTAGCTTGTATAAGTTTAACCGTTGATTGCCCAATAGAGCCACTAGCGCCAAAGATTAGAATTTTTCTCATGTAAATTTATCTTTAATATAGGTCTTCAAAATCTGAATAAACTGATTTTCAATATCTTCGCCTTTCAGCCAAACACTGAGTTTGCCGTCAATGTAAACTGGAGCTTGGGCTTTTTCCATTTTACCTGGGAGTGATATCGCTATGTCTGCGTTTTTACTTTCCCCAGGGCCATTTACGACGCAGCCCATGACCGCTATGTTTAAGTTTTCAACGCCAGGAAATTTTTTTTTCCAAACCTCTAATTCTTGATCAATTAAATTGTTCACTCGTAGCGCTAGATCTTGAAAAAAAGTACTCGTTGTTCTTCCACAACCAGGGCAGGAAACTACTTTTGGCCGATACCGAGTTAAATCTAAGCTTTGTAAAATGTGCTTACAAACTTCCACTTCTTCGCTGCGGGGCACGTTTTTATTGGGGGTAAGTGAAACTCTAATCGTGTCACCGATATTTTGTTTCAGTAAAATGCCTAGGGCGATAGAACTTTGCACTACGCCTTGTAATCCACTGCCGGCTTCAGTTAAGCCCAGATGTAAACAGTAGTCACTTTGCCCAGCCACCGCTTCATACGCGGCCACAACCTGATTCACTTCCGAAATTTTTACCGACACCACAATTTGATTCTTTTTTAAGCCATAGGTTTCCGCTAGTTTGGCAGAATTAAGCGCTGATTTTACCATCGCCTTAATAAAAATGTCAGTGGCACTTAAAGGGGTTGGGGACTGCGCATTAAGTTCCATTAGATCATCTAAAACCTTTTGATCTAAGCTGCCACCATTAACCCCAATCCGAACTGTTTTTTGGTTCTGAACCGCGATTTCCACCATTTCTTTAAAGTTGGTGTCATCGGCATTTCCTGGATTTATCCGATATTTATCCAAAGCTTTCGCACACTCCGGCACCGCTTTTAACAGTTTGTTCCCGTTAAAATGAAAATCACCTACAAAGGCTACCTCCGTTTCTAAAGCGGCTCTAACCTGATGAATAATTTCAGGAACCGCCTTAGCGGCGGCTTTATCATTAACCGTCATCCGAATTACCTGTGCGCCCGCTTGAGCGAGTTCAAGCGCTTGCGCTACGCTAGCCTTCACATCACTCGTGTCTGTGTTCGTCATTGATTGAATCACAATCGGGTTATCGCTCCCCATTTTGATGGGACCAATAATTACCTCGGGTGAGCAGCGTTTTAAGCTCATGTTCTTAATTCTAAGGGTAAGGGGAAAGACAAGCCTGACTCGTCTTTAGTGAGTACAATTTCAACTTTAAGATTGGGGTTTATGGCTTTGGCTTTTTCAATAACCGGCATCACTAAACTGTCTGGCACTGAAGCCCCAGAAGTTAAACCGACTGATTTGTGATCAAAAATATTGTTCGGAATTTCTTCGGCCGTATCAAAAAGCTGCGAATCAACGCCGTTTTTATTGGCCGTTACCACCATTTTGTTTGAGTTTGAAGAATTTTCAGATCCAATCACAATAATGTAATCACAGGTTTGGCTTAACACTTTGACTGCATCTTGGCGGTTTTGTGTGGCATAACATAAATCACCGGGTTCGCGCAGGTGTGGAATTTTGTATTTAAGTAAGTCTGATAGTCGTTTTGTGTCGTCTACCGAGAGGGTTGTTTGACTGAGCACCACTATTTTTTCGGTTTCATCAAAATCTAAGTCTAAAATGTCGGCTTCATTTTCAATCAAGGTCATCGGCGCGACATCCATTACTCCAATTGATTCTTGGTGCTCGGCTTGGCCAATGTAAAAAATTTTATAGCCATCGGTGTGAAATTTTTGGGCTTCCCAATGAACTTTGGTGACGAGCGGACAAGTCGCATCAATAATTTGAATGCCCCTGGCTTCGACTTTTTTTCTAAACCCAGGCGCCGTACCGTGAGCCGATAAAATAAAAACAGCGTCTTCTGGAATGGCCTCCACGTCATCAGAGAAAATAACGCCCCGACTGCGAAAAGATTCAACCACACTTCGGTTATGGACAATCTCATGATTCACCCAAACGGGGCGATCATATTTTTTCAAAGCTAAATCAACAATGGCAATGGCTCGTTCAACACCAGCGCAAAATCCACGAGGTTGAGCCAAGTACAACGTTTCTATCATGCCTTTAGGTTACGAAGTTTCGCCTAAAAAACTAAGCATTACGTTTCTTTCTCGGGCGTGATCGAGTTCGATCATTAAAATTTGCTGCCAACGGCCCAGTTGCATTTCGCCATTTACGACTGGAATTGTTTCAGACGCCGTTCCAATCAGCATTTGTGAAACGTGTGAATGACCATTTAAACATTCTTCCTTTGAAATAGGACAGAGTGTTTTTGGGTCACGAGATTCTAAATCGTTGTGTTGGTAACCAGCATCACTTGGCGGACAAATTTCTTCACTTAAAACCCGTTTGATATCGGCGAAAAATCCGGCTTCGTCTTCATTAATTTTTATCGCGACCGTCGTATGCTGAACATATACGTTTACCAGTCCTGACGTGGCTTTAATCTCTTTCAAAAAATCTTCTACTAACGAAGTAATGTTTTCAATCTGAAAAAATTCTTTGGTCTGAAAGGTTAAAATTTTAGTGTGCATGCAGGCTCAAGGTCTAAATCACCGCCGATCGTAAGTAAAACCCTGGCAGGGTCAAGTATGGCTTGTGTTTTGATTGCCAAAAACAATCAATTTGGCACACTACCACTTGATGGCTGAAAACGCACCAGACGGCTTAGATGGATTGATGATGGGCAATGTCTCGGAAGAGGCAGGGGAGTCGAGTGAACAGATTCAGGCCCGAATTGCGGCCGCAACCGCTAAAGTGCAACAGATTAAAAAGGATGAAGCCGCGGCTCATGATTTTGATGAACATTTAGCCAAGCTGATTCAAGACTTAAGCCCGCAACAGTTGAATTTTGTGATTTTTATGATTGATCACGAAGTGCCCAGTTTAACCATTTTAGCCTTTCTTTCGATTGTCAATAACCAAGCCGGCCAGGTTTGTTACATGGCTTTTGAAAAAGATATTAAACAACGAGCCGATATTTCAGCCGCTGGTCTGCCAGCCGAAGCCGAAAATAAGGTTTCGTATTGGTGGACGTTTATTTACGCCGCCGATCATACTTCTAAAACCAGTCGTTTAAAAGAACTGCGAGAGAAAGAAGAATTTGTGAAAGGCTTGTCACGGTATTCGGTGATTTTTTTACACCAATTTCTGCAGACTTTAAAGCTCGATGAGTTTTCTGATGAGCAGTTAAAGAAGATTTTACAGCGCTACCAAAAAGGTTTATTTGCTTAATTTAATAAATATTTTATTAATATTAAGTAATTTATCGTTATCTATGACCATAAAAGGGCTTGAACTTCGAACGACTATAGAGACTGTTTTGGCCTGTGATGACGCACAGGTTTACCCTATAGAAACTGATTTTGAGGGCGATTGGTATTGGCTTAGTTCTCGGGGAAGTGTGATTAAGGGCTGTGAAAAAATATTCATAAGCCCTTTAGCAGATAGGGTTTCCAGTTTTAAAAAGAAAATTGAAATTATCGTTTCGGCACAGGATTTAGCTTTAGCCTACCCAGAAATAGATTTTTCATGTTCTGCTACAGGCGTTTCAGAACTCTGGAAACGAGGGCTCTAGATTTATAAGATACTAAAATCTACCTCCAAAATTCGATCGTCTTCACAAGCCGTGATTACAAACTTGAATTTGGCATCGCGGCTTTTTAGTTCAATCACTTCACCTGCTTCTGGGAATTTCTCCAGCTTTTCTAAAATAAATAAGCCAATCGATTTGTTTTCGTCTTCTAATTCCCACGGCCAGAACTCAGGCGTGTCACCATTTAGTTTTTCTTTCACAAAGTCTTCAAGTTGTTCGAGTTCGGTTTCACTGCTAGCCGTAAAAGTGGATTTGCCGCTCTGTCGAATCTGCAGTCTTTCCTCGTCTTGTTCATCATGAATTTCTCCAAAGATTTCTTCAAGAACGTCTTCTAGGGTGATCAGTCCAACTAATCCTCCATGTTCATCATATACTAAAGCCATGTGGGTTTGTTCGGTTTGAAACTCGTTTAAAAGTTTATCAATTTTCATCGTCACTGGAATTTTGTAGGGCTTGTTAAGACGCATGTTGGCGACTTTAAGCTTTGAAAATTCTGGTTCTGAAATTTTTTCTATAATGCCGTGGATCGTTAAGATTCCAGTAATTTGTTCAAGTTCTTCGTGATAAACTGGAATTCTTGAAAATTTTTCTTCACGAATTTCAGTTAAAGCCTCTTCGATATCCATGGCGTCTTCAAACGCAAAAATCTTAGAACGCGGTGTCATTACATTTTCCACCGTGTGTTCCCCAAACTCTAAAATCTTTTCGACCCATTCTTTTTCGTCGATATCAATTTTTCCCTCCAGTTGTGAAAGTTCTAAAGCGGCTTTAAGTTCATCTTCGGTTAAACCATGTTTGGTTTCTTCATTCCCAGACACCTGTTTAACAAATTTTGAAAGCGGAATCACAATCGGGCTTAACACAATTTGCATGACGCTCAGAAACGGAGTCACCCAAAGTGAAAATTTAACGGCGTGTTTATGAGCCAAGCTTTTGGGGGTTATTTCTCCAAACAGCAAAAGCAGAAAAGTCATAACTCCAGTCACAATCCCAATAACAATGGCCTGATTAATACCAAGGCCAGAGGTTTCGGCAAAGCTAGTAGCCATAACGGTGGCTAAAGCTGAAGACGAAACGTTCACTACGTTATTACCAATTAAAATAGTAACCAGTAGTTTTTGTGGATCGGCCTTTAACCCTTCTAAACGGATAACTCTTTGCCGATCTTTCTTTTTATGGGTTTGTTTTTTTAGGGCAGAAATTTTTTCTGGCCCCATGCTAAACAAGGCAATCTCGGCTCCAGAAAAAAAGCCAGAAAGCAACAGCAGCACCAAAAGTAGTAAAAATTCACCGGTCATTATTTAGAGGGGTGAAAAAATAAAATTGTCTGGGGAGGCTGGTCGGGTTCGTCGATCATTGAAATAAGTTAAGTTCTTACCGAAAGAGTGTAAGTCGAAAGTTTTATTCGTCAAAGTAAATCTGACCTTCAAACCTAGATCGTATATAGCTTAATCAGCATTTTTATGAAAATATAAAATGCCCCCATTATAAAAAAGTATCGAATTATTTTGTAGCGCTGTTTTTATAAGTGTAGAATTTTAACAACATGAAAGTAGTTATTCCTCAGTCCGAACTTTTAGAGAGCTTAAAAACCGTTTCTCGAGCGGTTTCTGGTCAAAACACCCTGCCCGTTTTAGGTAATATTTTGATTAAAGCCGAAGGCAAAAAATTGCACTTTGCGGCCACAAATCTGGAAATCTCTATTTCAAACGCAATTGAAGCGGATATTAAAAACGAAGGATCAATTACGGTTCCAGCTAAAATTTTAACGTCGTACACTTCTTTACTGGGGAAAAGTGAAGACATTGAACTTAAAATCGCGGACGGAACGGCTTTAGAATTAAATTCTAAAACTTCAAAAACAAAGATTAAAGGTATCTCTGCGGATGAATTCCCTCAAGTTTCTCGGGTAGAAGGTGGTACTAGACTCGTTCTCACTGGCGATCAGTTTCGCGACGCGGTGCATCAAGTAGCCTTCGCGGCCCAAGAAAATGCCTCTCGACCAATTTTGGCCGGGGTGTTTTTAGTGGCTAAAGGCAAAGAGTTAAAAATTGTAGCGACTGATTCTTACCGGTTATCTGAGAAAAAAATTACTTTAGAGAAAGAAGTAGGCGACGTAAGTTGTGTGGTACCAGTGCGCGCTTTCTTAGAAGCCGATCGATTGATGAACGGCCAAGATAAAATCGTTATTACTGTCGCTGAGAACCAAGTGATGTTCGCGGTAGGGAACACCGAACTTGTTTCTCGATTGATCGAAGGGCAATTCCCTCCGTACGAACAAATCCTCCCAAAATCTCACCAAACGACTATTGAAGTAAGCCGTGAAGAATTGGCTTTAGCGGTGCGACGAGTTTCTATCTTCGCTAAGGAGAATAACCAACACATGAAGTTGGAATTCTTAAACGATGGCACGATGAGCGTTTCAACAGACGCGACTCAAATCGGTGAAGAAAAAACGACCATCGACGTTAAAATTGATGGAGCGACCAATGTTATCGCTCTTAATGCCGATTACGTTCTTGATGTGTTAGGCGCCCTAACCGGCGACGACAAAATTATGATTGAAGTCGAGGGGAAAATGAACCCAGCGGTTTTCAAACGCATTAAACATCAAGACTTTGTGCATTTGATTATGCCTTTGAAGGTGTAAACACCAAGGGATTGTATTTTTTTATTTTTGTGTTAAAATATAATAATGCAAAAAAACAAAGTCAGCGAGCTTTTATCAAAATTAGAAAAAATTGAGTGGGTGTTTTTCTTTACAGCCAATGGCAATCAATTAGCTCTCGATTGGCAAAGAGAGTTTAAATATTACAACTACAATGGTGATATTAAGAGTTTCCACGTAGATTTTTATTATGAAGACGAAACTGGAGCCATAAAAGTGGCGATTGAGTGCGACGATAGTTCGCATAAAAATCGTCAAGTTGAGGATAAATTAAGAGATGATACGTTGAAGATGCAGGGCATTAAAGTTTTTAGATTCAACACAAAAGACATTACGTGGAATTGTTTAAAATGTGTGAATGAAGTAAAAGCTTATATTTTTAGCCAAAAAGAAATTTTACAACGTGCATCATTTACACGTAAATTTGATGAGACTGATGGTGGTCAAATTAAAATCAGAATTAGTTAAAAACTGAGGCCTGAATATATCTTTATCTTGCCAAAGACTATTTTTTGCTTACAACCACTTCAGCGAAACCTATGTTTAGATTTTTCTCGTGTTCGCCTATTGGCCGTTGAGGCCTTTTATTCTGAATGAAGCCCGACGGCTTCAGTTTTTGTTGTATGAATATCGCTAAGACGATGAACCAGCTGCCGTTTAAACTTTCTTTAGCTGAAGAGCTTAAGCATTTGGAGGAACACAAAAATCTAACGTTAGTGAATGTGGGGAACACCACGGCCAAAAGTTATTTGTTGGCAGAGATTTTAAATGCGACCCCTTTTCAAAATATATTCTGGGGTACAGAAGATGAAAAGGCCGATCAATTGCGGCCTTGTACTGAACTCTGGTTTGGCGACCAAGTGTTTACCATACCCGCTAAATTCACCTTTCGGCATTTTTATGAGTTAGTGAATCACTTAAATACGCCAACGCCAACGTTGTTTTTATTTGAAGATTTGGCTGAATTTTTAAAACAAAAACTACCAACCGTTAAAGACTTAGCCGGGCTTACGGTGCATTTGCACAGCGGGAAAAGTATTAAAATTTATGAAGTCTTTGAGCGCCTTGAGCGCATGGGTTACAGTCCGGCAGAAGACAAACAACTGCAGCCAGGGCAGTTTTTAAGAACGGGCGAAAATTTATTTATTTACCCTTTAAACGAAAACCAAGCGTATCGAGTTGAGTTGTTTGGGGATGAAATTGAAAAAATTGAAGGTTGGGATCCTTTAAAAGCCAAAGCCATTGGCAAGGCTTTGAAAACTTTAGCCATCAGCCCCGTTGAGTTTGAAAATAAAGATTTGAACGGCACAATTATTGATTGGCTCAATCAAGGAGATGATACGTTATTTGTATCCGATGATTTAGATAAAGCTATTTGCCCAACAGGCAGTTTCCCAAAAATCCGTTTCACCACCTTTCCAGAAAACGATGAAAAATTCTTTCACCTAAATTTCTTTTCAGTTTTACCATTTTACACCATTCCCGATTTTATTGTGGACGTGAAAGAACGTTTACGACGTGATTTTAATATTGTTATTTTAACGAAGAAATTTGATGAAGTGGTTGGGATTTGCCGTGAGAATGAGTTGATGTTTACCGAAGATATCACTGAGATCGCGCAATCAACCGTTAATATTATTAACACCGATAAACACGGGTTTGTACCGCATTCGTTTCAGAACAACGAACGCAAAATGCTGCTGTTAACCGATCGTGAAATTTTTCAGTTTAAGCGTAGCTCTCGGGCTAAAAAAGCGATTTCAGGCATGAATTTTGATCTGATAAACTCTTTGAAAGCCGGGGATTATGTCGTGCATTTAGATCATGGAATTGCCGTGTTTGAAGGTATGGTGCACCGAGAAATTAATGAAAGTGCGCGTGAGTATTTAAAACTTAAATACGCTGGTAGTGACCGTTTGTTTGTACCGGTAGAGTCAGCGGAAAAAGTTTCAAAATACGTAGGAGATGAAGATCCAAAACTCACCAAGCTGGGGGGCGCGGAATGGCAAACTTTGCAGCGTAAAATTAAAGCCGAGACTGAAAAAATTGCGGGTGAACTTTTGAAAATTTATGCCCAGCGTGAACTGGCTAAAGGGAAACAGTTTGGGGCCGATGACGATATGATGAATAATTTTAACGCCTCTTTTCCTTACGAGTTGACGCCTGGTCAACATCAATCATGGGAAGCGGTTCGGATAGACATGGAGCGCCAAAAGCCAATGGATCGATTAGTGTGTGGAGACGTTGGGTTTGGAAAAACAGAAATTGCGATGAGAGCGGCTTTCAAGGCTTTTAGAAGCGGCATGCAGTGCGCTATTCTGGCTCCAATTACAATTTTAGCCGAACAGCATTATCAAGGCTTTTTAAAGCGAGTAGCGGGCAAAGAATACGGTGTCCGAATAGAGCTTATGTCACGGTTTCAAACCCAAGCGGAGCAAAAGAAAATATTAAAAGATTTAGAATTCGGACTGGTTGATATTGTAATTGGAACCCATCGTTTGCTGTCGGAGGATGTAAAATTTAAAGATCTTGGTTTGCTCATTATTGATGAAGAACAACGGTTTGGAGTTAAGCAGAAAGAAAAGCTGAAAGGTTTTAGAACCAATGTTGATATTCTGACGCTTACCGCGACCCCGATTCCGCGAACGCTGCACATGGGACTTAACAAGCTGAAAGACGTTTCAACTATTACCACCCCACCACCTGGACGTTTGCCGGTAGTAACTGAAGTTCGAAAATATAATTTAAATCTGATTCGCGAAAGCATTCAGAAAGAGCTGGCTCGTGGAGGTCAGGTTTACTTTTTACACAACGAAGTACGGACGATTGAATCTCAGGCCGAGCAATTGCGGAGTTTAATTCCGGAAGCGCGTTTTATTGTGGCGCATGGCCAATTAAATCCGCACGATCTGGAAGAACGAATCAAAAAATTTAAAGACGGAGAGGCCGACGTTCTAATTGCTTCTACTATTATTGAGAACGGGATTGATCTGCCGAACGCTAATACGCTGTTTGTAAACCGGGCTGAAAAATTTGGACTCTCACAGTTATACCAATTGCGAGGACGTGTTGGTCGTGGCCGAACTCAAGCTTATGCTTACTTCTTATACCACGGTCAAAAGCTAGAAGTTGATGCCCGAAAAAGATTACGAGCCATTGTTGAGGCCTCTGAACTTGGGGCTGGCTTCCAAATTGCGATGAAAGATTTAGAAATTCGTGGAGCCGGAGAAATTTTAGGAGCTAACCAAGCAGGAGCGATGAAAGACGCCGGAGTCAGCCACTTTGTGCGGATGCTTAATAAAACTATGGCCGAAATTAAATCGGGCGAGATTTCAGCCCCAGAAGAAGAGGAGAATGTAACCGTTGAAATTCCTTTAGCGGCCTATATTCCGCCGAGTTATATTCCAAACGCCGACGAAAAAATTCAGGTTTATCAAGAACTCGCCTCGGCCGAAAACGCGACTCATTTAGAAGATATCAAAAAAGATTTACGCGATGATTACGGTGACTTACCTCCGCAAGTAGAAAATCTGTGCAAGGTGATTCGGTTGAAAATGGCGCTTAAAGCCGCTCATTTAAGCGGGGTTCGAATTTCAAAAGTATCCCATAAATCTCAGCAAATTATGCTGCGCATGGGCAAAGGCTTTAATCCCGATCAAATCTTTGGACTCTTAAAAAATTCAAAACAAGGTTGGGTGATTACCGCCACCGGCTTAAAACTGGATTTGCAGTCTTTACCGATAACTTGGTATCAAGATCTACTGGCAACCATTAAATGGCTCATTCCTGAAAAGAAAGAGAAAAAAGAGGTTAAGCTGGATAAAGCCAAGAAAGCTAAAGCTTAAAATTTTAGTGCTGCTTCTAATCGTCTAACCGTTTCGTCATCAGCCTCGTTTTCAGTTAAAGTTTGCTTTGGTTCGACTGGGCCTATTTGAACAAGATTTTCTAAAGATTTAATATCGGTTTCAGTAGTTAAAATACTCATTCGTGTTCGAAGTTTTTGAGCGATCATTTCGTATTTATTTTCATCGGCTAAAAGCGCTAAAATTTGCATTCGTGTGCGAACGGTTTCAATGTTTACGGCTCCTTTGTTTGCTCTTAAGGCAGTTTTAATTGCTGAAAGCTCAGTCCGATCGCTGGTTTTCATCATCAAATCTACAATTTCATCACACGTCTTTTTTTCTATTGAAAGCCTCATTTGACAGTTGTTAAATTTATTTTTTTATGCTAAAATAATGCTTATTAATAATAAATCAAATAAGCTCCATGTTTAACGCGTTATGGCACAAACTAAAAGTTAGTGAATACGAAGCCCCAAAGGTAACGTATTTATGGAGCTTACGTTGTTTATATCAAATTGGGTTTATTTTCGTGTGGACGGTTTTAACCGCCATTTTTCTTGAAATGTTTGGAATTGGGAATTTACTTTTTCTCTTTTTAGTTGAAGCCTGGATTTTATTGATCGGAAGCTATTTAGCTCACTTTTTGTTTCTTAGAATTCATCCAAACCAATTTATGATTGGTTGTATTGTGGGCACACTCATCTGTGCCCTAGCGAGTTTATATTTTTATGATCGCGTGGTTTGGTTTATGGTCTTCGCAATTTTAGGGAAAGATCTTTTTTACGGGCAATTAAACATTGCTTTAGCCCGAAAGAATGAATCAGCTTTGTCGCCAAAAGAAGCCCAACGATTAATGCCGATTCTTGATTCAGCCGTAACCATTGGAACGGTTTTAGCTGCCGCCTTATTTCTGGGTTTGATCGAGTTTTTTCCGACGAAGCTTTTACTGACTTTTTGGTTGGTTCCTTTAGTGGCCATGTTAGGACTTGTATTACAGTCAAAGCGTTGGCTTTATGAAATGCCGAGTGTTTGTGATTTGGAAAAAGAGGAAACTAAAAATAGTTTAGAAGAAGCCATGGAAGCGGTTAAAAATATTCCATTCCTGCGTTATTTGTCGGTGCTGGTTTGTGTGCAGTCGGCGTTGTACGCGGTGATAGATTTTGAATTTTTAAAATACATTAAAAATAAGGCGGTTAAAAAAGAGTGGCATTTCGATCCGCATAACTTGCAAGCCAATATGTTTGAAAACGTGCCTGGTTTAGACAAAGTAGGCCAAGCGGTTGATACAGCGGCCCTATATGCCGATAAAGCCTTAGAAGTGTCGAGTAAATATTTTGTTCAAACAAGTATTGCCGCTGAACTTGGGTTCTTGGCTTTAGTTTTTGGAATCATTGCCTTAATTGTTCAGTTTGGTTTGGCGAGTCAGATTTTGAAAAGAAGTGGTTTAATTTATTCAATGCTGGTTTACTTTGGAGGTTTGCTGGCAATGCTAGCCGCATTTTTCACGGGTGGAGTAAGTATGAAGTTTGTACGAGGTTATCAACATGGTTTTGAGGCGATTTTTGAGTCGGCTTATCACATGACTTTTTATTCAGTTTTCTCTCATCACCGAGAATCGATTAGACATTTCTTTGAAGGTTTCGTGCGACCAGGCGGTGTTATTGTGGGTGTTGGATTAATGATTTCTATGCAATTCTTAGCCGATAATTCTGGCGTGTGGCTCATGAGCGCTTTAACCGTTGGGCTTATGTTAATGTTGCTGCCTATGCGACACTTTTACACCAAACTGTCGCATCAAAATTTGCAGTCACCGCAAAATATTGCAGCAAAAATGCATTCAATTGAAGTGCTGGCCCAAAAAGGACACCACCAAGCAACCGCCTTGCTGGGGGAAGAGTTGGCTTACAACCAAGCGGCTCACCCTGTAATTCGTGAAAAAATCGTCATGGTTACAGCGGAAATGGGAGATCCATCGATTGTGCACAGCTATTTAAAAGTGCTAGCGCGGGTGGATGAAGACGTGGACTTAAAAATCCAGGTTTTAGAAGCGTTATTGCAAATCGAAGAACTAAAGAAATACTGGAAAGAACACGCGTTTGCACAACATCATTTGCTCAAATTACTCCGTCGAGACTTTGAGGAATCAACGCATCGTCATTTACGAAAACTTATTATTATGAATATCTTTCGGCACTTGCCAGTGGATCAAGTAGTGCCGTTTTTCCTTGAACTTTTAGAACACGAAGACGAAGAACTAAAAGCCGTTGGTTTACGATCAGCTGGGGAAATATTTACAGACCCAGAGCTCGTTTACTACCTGCGTGAATACCTCGATCACCCAAATCCAAAAGTACGAGGTTACGCTTTGGTAGCGACATGGGAATTTGAAAAACCGGTTCGTTTAGAACCAGTACTTGATGCGCTGCTCGATTCTGATAACCCACGAGAAATTATTGCGGGGCTTTATACTATCGGAGAGGTGAAAGATTTTTCTCGACAAATAAAAGCACAGGTTTTACTCGATCACAAAAGTGACGAAGTTCATTTGCACGCGGTTATTGCGTTGGCCAAACTCGGTAATACCGATTGTATTCCTTGTTTAATGGATCTGCTTTTCAATGAAAACGGTGACATTGCACAGAAAACTTTCTTTATGCTAAAAAGGGCCCCAGCCATTATGGAAATCATAAAACGCGAAATCCAAATCGAGGTTTCGGCCCGGGTAGGGGAGGTTTTGATTGCAGAAAATTGCACGCATCCAACCGATTTGAAATCGGTTCACGATGACCTTCGCCACTATCTAAAACGCTTGTACCGTTTAGCCGAACGTTACGATGACTTATTGTGGCTAGAAGGATTAGCTCGTTAAATAATTTATTAATCATTTATTATAAGTTAGAATGATTTTAAATTCTTTTTTTAATAAATGTTTAAAGACATGTTTACGATTTCGGGGCGATGGGGACGACTAAATCGCCAACGTTATTTTGGTTATGGTTTTTTAGCCGGTTTTGTTTGGTTCCTTCTGGCAATGGGAGTGCTTTTGTTTTCTCTGTTTGGCGGCGGTTCAGGTGAATCAATTAGTGCTATGTCATTTGCGGGAGCTATGCCGTCACTGATGCTTTTACTCATACCTATGTATGTCGCTTTAATTTGGATTCAAATCTGCTTAACCGTTAAACGTTTGCATGATTTAAATCATTCCGGTTGGTGGATGTTGCTTCCAGCGGGAATGGGTTTTGTAGCAGGCTTTTTAGCCGAGATGGGAGACGCAATGGCTACCGTAGCCATGCTTATTAATATCCCAATTATTATTTACGCTATTTACCTGCTTTTCTGGTCTGGTACAAAAGGGGACAACCGCTTTGGTCCTGATCCACTTGATCAAGCGTAATTATAAAACGAACTTAGTGTGGATGAGAAAAGACACTTACAACGTCAATTGTAAGTGTCTTTTTAAGTCTCTGAAAAATCACATTTCTATAGTTGACATTTATGGCAACACGAACACAATCCGCCCGATTAAATTCTCTTTATTATGACACAAGACGATTTTGTAACCCAGATTCTAGCAGCCGAAGAAACGGCTAAAGCCGAAGTCGCTAAAGCGCGTAAAAAAGCGCAAAACGATCTTACTCAGTACGAAAATAGCCTGAGCAAAAGTCGAGAAGCTTCTCTTGAAAAACTAAGAGAAAAATTTCGTGAAAAATTAAAAGATCGTCAAACAGCGGCTAAAAAAAATTACGAAGTGACTATTGCTGATGGCGTGCGTGATGCTTCTCAACTTAAAAAAGAAGTGGAAACCAAAATGGAGAAACACCTCTCTACAACCCAAGCCTTTTTTATCAATGAACTAATTGCTTAATGTCAAAAGTAGCCCTACAAAAAATTCGAGTAACAGGCTTCAAACGCCATTATAAAATTTTGATGCAAGAACTGCATCAAAGTGGAATCTTGCAATTAAGTGAAGCGCATAACTTAAGCCAATATACGGTTTCTAAAAGTCATGATGATTATTATGGATCGGTTAATGTGGCTCGCACAGAATTTGCTCTTAGTTTCTTGGCTCCTTACCAAACTGTTACCTCAAAGTTAGATAACTTTTTATCTGGTGGAAAAATTGTTTTAAATAATGCTCAACTTTCTGAACGAATAAAAATATTTGCTCCAGAGGCTGAAAAAGTGATTTCAGCCTGTGAAAAACTTGAAGATCAATTAGTGCGAGCTAGAAACGAAAAAGCGAGCTTGCCAAAAAAATTAGAGCTAGCGAAAAACCTGAAAGGATTACACAGCACGGTTCAAGCAAACTTTAATACCGAAACTACTACTACCTGGATTGGTAAAATTCCGCTCAGTGAAAAATCAGAACTCATGGGCGCTTTAGCGGCTGAATCAAATCTCATTGATCTAAGCGTGCTTGGCGAAAATAGACTGCACGCTTATGTACGAGTGACGACATTGAAATCAATCGCTCCTGCGGTGAATACCAAACTACAATTGTTTGATTTCGAAGCCATCGATTTAATGAATGAGTTAGAAGCCTTTGACGGTTACACGCCTTCACAAATTAAAGCGGAACTAACAAAATTAGAAAAAGATTTGGAGATGCAAATTGCAACGGCTGAAATGGAAGCTAAAGCCTTGAGCGTTCACATGCGAGATTTGAAAATCTTAGCCGAGCACCAAGCGTGGCAAAATTCTAAAAATGAAGCGCAAGCCCATATGTTTGTTTCTGAAAAAACATTTTCTTTTGAAGCGTGGGTTATTACAGATGCTTTAGATGATTTTAGCGCTTGGGTGAAAAATGCTTTTGTAGGAGAAGTTGTAGTTGACTCAATGGCTTTAGAGAAAGACGAATTACCTCCGACTAAACTGGGAAACAACTTTGTGGTTAAATCTTTTGAGCCGATTACTGAGATGTATGGTTTGCCGCGTAAGTTGGAAATGGATCCAACTATTTGGTTAGCCCCTTTCTTTCTTATTTTCTTCGGCCTTTGTTTGTCGGATGTTGGTTATGGAGCTTTGCTGGCTTTAGTGGCGGCTTTCTTTTTAGTATTTGGAAAGCTAAGCCGTGGAGCGAACTCTAGTTTAAGACTTCTGCTTTATTGTGGAATCGCGGCAATAGTGGGTGGTGTTCTGCTTGGAGGTTACTTTGGACTTACTACGTCGCAGTTTCCAGCGATGGTAGACCCAGATACTGGGCGATTTTATGGCCAAATTTTAACGCCAACCGAAGGCACAGGACCCATAACTTTCTTAATTTTGTCGCTGGCATTAGGCGCAATCCACCTACTGTTTGGAATGTTGCTCGCCTTTGTACAACAAATCAAAAGTAAAGATTACAGTGGTGCTTTTTTAGACACCGCTATGTGGGTTTTTATGCTAGTGGCGATTGGGTTATATGCTTTAGGCGAATCAGTTGGGGTTTCTAAAGTGATGGCGACTAACTTATGTATTGCGGGCGCTATTGGTTTGGTTATAACGCAAGGACGAAGTCAAAAAAACTGGCTGCTTAAGCCGCTGTTTGGGATACTTGGTCTTTATAACATTACCGCTTATTTATCTGATTTACTGAGTTATTCTCGAATTATGGCCTTAGGGCTGGCGACGGGAGTTGTAGGTTTTGCGATGAATTTGACCGCGGTCATCTTTAGCGAAATGATGCCTCACCCAGTGCTTGGTATTTTAATCGCAGTAATTATTGTATTATTTGGTCACTCTTTAAACTTTGGTCTTTCTTTACTCGGAGCTTTTATTCACTCTGGGCGTTTGCAATTTATTGAGTTTTTTGGAAAGTTTTATGAATCAGGAGCTGAACGATTTACGCCATTTGCACGTGCAGCAAAGTATTTGACCGTGCAAGATAAATAAGAGTTAAAGCCTTTTTTAAAGCCACAGTTCTGCAAAAGCAAAGGATTCTGCTAAGAATCCTTTTTTTCATAGATTTTAGGGGTTTTTAGATTTATTAAATTACCAACTTTTTTGGTTTGACTTTCTGTGCTGATTTTCCAGAATGCGCCCGACAAAATTCCTTTTTATAATTTATTAAAATCACACACCATGGAATACGCAGTAATGATGTCAGTTATCGGAGCCGGTCTATCTATTGGTCTAGCAGGCGCTGGATCGTCAATCGGAATTGGTACCGCTGGTACCAAAGGTGCAGGAGTATTTGGAGAAAACCCAAACTTGTTTGGTAAAGTATTACTAATGATGTTGCTACCTGGTTCTCAAGGGATTTACGGCCTTTTGATTGCGATTCTAATTTTAAACAACATGGGCGCTTTAACCGGTGAAATTTCGGTTACCGCCATAGACGGGATGAAATACTTTGGAGCTGGAATTGCGATGGGACTTACGGGGCTTTTCTCTGGTTGGTTTCAAGGAAAAGTAGCGGCAGCTGGTATTGCCATGTTGCCTCGAGCCGAAGAACTTTCTGGTAAATTTATTACCCAAGCCGTAGTTGTTGAAACTTACGCGATCTTCGGACTGCTTATAGCCGTACTGTTGGTTCTTCTATAAATCAATTTTGTTGCAGCCTTTAACTTTAAAACCCCATGTCTTTACAAGATATTATAAAAAAAATTCTCGCGGATACCCAAGGGGATCTGCAAGTAATCGAATCTGAAGCGGCTGAGAAAAAACAAGCTCTTGATAGAAAGTACGCTGATTTAGAATCAGCAGATAAAAAAGAACTTGATGCTAAAGCGGATATCGCTTTGAAATCAGTGGATGATAAAACCGCTTCTATGGCTCGTCGAGAAAATTCAAAAGCCATTCAGATTGCTAAACGAGAATTGCTCGATCAGGCTTTAGATAAATTTTTAGAGTCTTTACTTAAGGCCGATGATAAGCTTTATACTGAAATTTGCGAGAAATTAGTTAAGGCGCTTCCGTTTGATAAAGGAACTTTATTGGTTCCAGCTGAACGAGAAACGATCACTAAAAAATTCGCTCCTGGCTTTGAAGTTAAAATTACTAAAGCTTTTAAAGGAGGTTTCGTGGCTACACAGGCCAGTTCAGAGATTGATAATTCTTTTGAGAGTTTAGTGAAGTCAGAATACCGTTCTGATTTAGAAATGTATTTAGCCGATCAACTTAAGTTGGTTTAGTTTCTATAAAAAATTATGTCTGATATAACTAGCATTTGTGGTCAAGTACAAGGGTTAACGCCAAAGCTGCTTCAGCGCGCCCAAATTGATCGAATGGTTGGGGCTCCCAAAGCAGAAGATGCTTTTCGCGTTTTAGGCGAATTGCAATACGCTGATTATTTGGATCAACAAACTGAAATCACTGATTTTGATTCGATTATTACGCAAGGGTTGTTTGAAACCAAACAACTACTGATCAGTGGCGTGAACGAACATCCTGTGGCTCTTTTTTTAACTTTACCTTTTGATGTAAACAATCTTAAACAAGCTTTAAAGCAAAAACTGGTTGAAGAAAATTCTGACCTTAAGGTGGGGGAAAGTTTTTCAAAACTCGGGCAGTTATCAGCGGCTGAAGTTAAAAAAATTGTTTTTGACAACGTTCAAGCCGGCAACATTTCAGCGGTTATTTTGAATGCCGTACGCGAAGTCATAGCTAATTTTAATAAAGAAGAAAGTGTGCGTGATATAGAGTTTGCACTTGATAGAGCCATGTTTGCGGCTTTAGAAGAAGAACTTTCTACTCAGTCTTATCCTGACTATTTTTTGCCGTCTTATTTAGAGTTGTGGGCCGATAGTGTACAAGTTAGAAATTTGGCACGTTCGGTTTTAGTCATTAAAGAACCTCTACCAGAAAAAGCTTTTGTTCCAGTCAGTAGTATTACGGTCGAAATGGCTGGTAAAGCTGAAAGCTTAGCTGATTTAAAACGAGTGCTTGAGCGAACGCCGTTTAACGTAGTTATTGGTAGCTTGGATGATAATTCAAGCGCGACCGTTCAACTACTCGCTTTAGAACACGCTTTAGATAAAAAACACGATGAGTTTTTACATAATGCGGCGCTTGGCAGTCTTGATTCGCCAGCCATTTTACTCGACTATTTTAACAAACGGCTGCAAAACGCTCGAATTTTAAAACTAGTTATGTACGGAAAATTAAACGGGGTAGAGGTAGATAAGATTTATAAATTAATTGAAACGGTTTAAGCATGAGTGATACTTATAAATTCGCCGTCGTTGGGAATGTAAGTTCAGTAAAGCTTTATCAAGCTTTAGGAGCCGAAACCTATGCGGTATCTTCTAACGATGCAGCCAGAACCAAAACAGAAGACTTGTTTGTCGCCACTAAAGACGACGAAAACAAAAGCGCGGTGTACGCGGTAGTCTTTGTAGAAGAAGATTTTTACAAGTCGTTTCCAGATGATTTAACAGAGAGATTTTCTCGAAAAGCTTTACCGGCTATTATTCCCGTACCTTCGCCTCGATCTGGGGATGATAATTTTGCTGGAAATAGACTTCGACGCATCGTTGAGCGAGCGGTGGGTTCAGACATATTAGGCTAAATTTAGATCGGCCATAGCCTTAGTAAAGGCTGATAGGGGAGTGGTATTTTGGGCTAAGCAAATTAACTTAAAACTTATACAAAAGCCCGTCAGGGCTTTTTTATTTAGGCGGCTTTCTTCGTGGGAGCGAAGTTATCGTTCTCCGCGAGTAAGCGGTTCACTTTTTGTTGTACAGGGCCGTACAAGGTATTCTGGCTGGCCGCAGAATTTTCTGGATTAGCGGTTAAGAAAATTCCTAGTTCGTCCGGTTGCCCATATGAAAGGGTGAATTTTTTGTCTAAGCCAATTTCTTCTGGGGTTTTATTCCAAATAGCGACGTTTCGTTGATCGTCAGAATTATGTCTTGGGGGATTAACCAGAATTACTTGGGTTTCGGTGTGGTATAAATATCCACCGTTGTACTTTCGTACATAAAGCGCGTCTTTAAGTGTAGTTGGGTGTGTAAGCGTCGCGACCGAGATTTGGTTCTGGTAGTTCGCTGGGGCGTAAGTCAGCGTTTGCAGGCCAACGTAAGCCGTTTTGCTCATGTTTTTAAACTGTTGCAGGGCATCGTGTCCAATTAAAGCTTTCCCAGTCTCGGTTAAACTTTTACTGGCGTTGTTCCACAGCTCATTACGGGCTAATACATCAAGTCGTGGTTTTTTATCTGCATCAAGTAATGAGGCAATATCCTTATCTGATTCAAGTCCCATTTCCTTTAAACGTCGGTCGATGCTCCGTTGGCTAATTTCAGCTAAACGGGCTAAACCTTCGCTAATGTCACCTGGTAGATTTTCAAAAGTGAAATTTTCAATTTTTGAGATTTTACCAAAAGCCCCACCGTCCAGTGTTTCGGAAGTACCATATAATATATCATTTAGCTCTTTAAGTCGTACACGTTGTGCCGTAAATGAAGTTTCAATATCTCCACCACCGCCGGCACTACTATTTCCGTTAACGCCTGAGTTATTTAAATCTAATACTGTACCAACACCTGTTAACCCAGAATCCTTATTTTTTTCAAATAGCTCTGAAACTCTATGGTACTCTGCATCTAACTTAGCAATTTTTTCAGGATTTTGGTCAATTAGATCTTCAAGTTTTTTTCTTTCACTTTGTAAACTACCATAAACCCCTTCTAAACTTTTAATTCGAGGATATAAATCAATAACATTACTCAACACACTACTTTCAAATTCCGGGATTTCGGCTAACAATGTATCCACTGCTTTTTTGTCTAGATTCCCATTTTCATCTGCTTTAGTCACAATTAGCTCTAAGAAAAATCCATAACTATCAGTTAAGGTTTTAATGGTTCTTAGGGCTTCTTGGGCGACTCCACTATCAGTTGAGATTAACTTTTTAGCTAAATCAGGCAGTTCTGCCGCTAAAGCTTGTGTTTTTTCAGCCACAATTTTTCCTTGTCTTAAAGCTTCAACTCGCCACAACAGGCTACCTCGTTCTTCAATGCCACCTGAGATAGTATTTTTTTCTAGTTGGGTTCTTTTTTGTAAAAAGAACTCAGCAAGATCTCCTTGTAAATCTGGTGGTAAAGCTTTAAGCGCGCCCAGGTTTTTGTCGTCTCCTAAAAAACTAAATAGGTGCCAAAAAACTTCGGTTGAACTGGTGTAAATATCACCGTTGTTGATAATTTTTTTCAAATCTCTTTTGAGTTCTACACCCGCTGAACCAAGGGCTTCGATCAGTCGCCCGACCAGTGGGGTTGGGTTATCTAAATTATCTTTAATGCTTTGTTTACCACTGGGTTCAAAGTTTTGCGTTAAATACTGCTCTAAGCGTTCGACACTCGTGCTATTAAAACCATTTAAGGCCTCGGCTCGCGTTTGAATACCCTTTAAAGTTCGTAGTGAATTGTAATGATTAAACTGCCATTGCCCGGTTTGAATGGCGGAATCTAAATAATTTGGTGCGTCTGGTTGATTGGTCAAATATTCATATTTAGGCGCTCGCAAAGCTTCAAGTACATCTAAAACTTTGTAGTTCGGCCCAAAAATATCTTTTACACTTACACCATCAACCCCAAACGAATCGGGGTTAGAAATAAACTGATTTGGGTGATTGATAATTTTGTGCAGCACTTTACGTCCGTTATCTAAGCCAATTGTGTCAGCGCTCCCTTCCTCTTTTCGAGGAATTAAAAATTGGTCAATGGCTTGTTGCATACCAAACACCGCTTCTTCTTTGCTTCGTTTTAAACTTCGAATATTAGAACGAATTTCGTCGTAACCTTCTTTGTATCGGTTTTTTGCAAAGCTCACGCGTTTTCGATACAAAAAGTTTTGCCCTAGATATTTCCGAATTCCGCGTTTCCACCATACAGCCCCAGTGTCTTCATCACGGACTCCGGTTTCTAAATCACGTCCAGATTTGGCATAAAATTCAGCCGCTCTTGATTCATTGGTTTCATTTACAACCGAAAAAGCTCGATCATTTACTTGTTCTAAAATTTGTAAGCTCGTCAGTGACATATCATCAAAATGCCCACCACCACTTTTAGCGCCTTCAATGGCCGCGTTTATTTCTTCTTTTTTTACCAAGGCTTTCGCCATTTTAATACTCAAGAGAGGGGAATCCCCTAATAGTTCGGCCGGGTCACCCAGTGAATCAAAACCTTGTTGCAGCTGTTTAGTAATCACGGTGGCGGGGGCAAATGTAGCGGGGGCTGCAAAGAAAGGATTGAGTAAATAAAGGTTGGTATAACCTTTAAATTCGGGTGGGGTAAAAATTCGGGCTAAATAAGTGCCCCCAATTCCCGCTCCAATGGCGCCATCGGTTCCTTGGTTAATTACCTCGTTAATTCGACGATTAAAATTGTCCATATTGTCAGCCGCATTGATTCCACTTCCGCCTTCTTGGTTCATATCCAAAATGGGATTGTTATCATTAGCGGGTGTAAGTTTTAGATTTTTTAAAAATCCACCCGCTTGAAAATTACCCTCTGAAGTTTCAGGTCCTGTTAAGTCAGACTCAACTAATTCTGGCTCTTCAGGATTTTCTTGAGCACTCATAAAAATCCAACGTGCAGGATTTTCTTTACTAAAGTTATGAGTGAGAAATTTCATGTATTATTTATAATATTTTTTACAAAAAAGTCAATTAAGCATTAAGGCCGGCTTTTAGGGCGGCAATTTGGTCTGCGTCTGATCTATTTTGACTTGATTGGGCGTTGTTTACCAGTTCTGTTTCTCGCGTTTTAAAGCTGGATACAAAGTGATTTTCTAAATCGTTAATCAAGGCTTCAGCATCACGCACGGCACGCTGTTTTAAACCAGTTTCGTCGTTATAAGAAGCTTTCCCAAGTGTCATTAATTTTTTATCAAGTTCGGCTAGTTGTGTTTCCGATTTTTGCTGTTTAGCTTCAGTTTGTTTCATCAGTCGTTCAATGAAAGCCCGGCTTTTATCATCCAAGTAACCCACCTTTAGTTGGTGCGCCATAAAATCTTTTCGAACTTCAAGTGGCACGTGTTTTTGAACCGATACCCATTGTAAAAGTTCTACGAAAGCGGTGTCCTCTTGATTCATGATTATAGAATTTGCATATTGGTGATAATGGCATTGGCGCCGCCAGCGCTGGTAGTTGTTCCGCCAGCTCCGCCGGCAGCGTTGGCCACAATCGCGTTTTTGTACGGTTCACCACCTTTAACGGTTGGGCCTAAAATGGTAATGGTGGCACTTGAAGTAGTGTCTTCAAGCAGCACCCCTTGGCCTTCGATTTTTCGAGCCACTCTAAACACTCCATGTACTGGACTATCAAGTTGTTGCGGAAATTTAAGGGATTGCACCCCAGCTACAATTTTGTGGTCAATTTCTACTATCGAACCTTCATTGCACTGCATCAGCAAATCAAATTGATCATTCTGTTCCATTCTTTGCAGGAAAGACGCTTCAATTTCTTTGGTGAAATCTTTCATGATTCGGCTTCTAATTCGGTCCTCAAAAGTTCCAGCTGGTGCCGAATTCGGCGTTACATTTCGGTGCAATCGAGTAGTGTTGGTCAAAGCGGCTAAGTCGGCTAGCTGAATGTGAAGATCATCAAATTCAGTCTGAGTGGTTTTATTTGCTTTGACCGATTCTAATTCTGATTTTCTTGCTTCATATTGATTTGAATGCACTTTTATAGTGTCTTTATGAAGGCCAGCACTGACAACTCTGTTCAAATCTTTTTCAGCACTATCACGATCATCTTCTTTTTCACGTAATAGTTTTTTCCAATCCTCATATTCAAGTTTTTCTTTTCTCCATGTGTTACTTAATTCAGCTACTTTGCTTAAAATAGTATTTGTTTTTGCCCAAAGCTGTTCCAGCCTTTGTCTATCATCTGCCGCAAATTCTGATTTTTTTTCTTCAAAGTCATTAAATTTACCCCGAGCATCGGTGGCAATCTCTAAAACTTTATTTCTGAAATCTGTGAATTTACTTAAATTATCTAGCGGATTGTTTGAAGCTACTTTGAGTGATTTATACTTTGTCAGTACCTTCTCAATTTTTCCAAGAGGTCCTTGGCTTAAATGGCTTAAATTTCCATAGGCTTCGTTAACATCATTGGCTGATTCATATTTAGCATTCCCTCCACTGGTCTCGTTATCCATGCCAGCATACCAGTTCAGGTAAGCCTGTTTGGCTTCAAAGCTTTGGAAATCGGTAACGGCCATATTCTGCATTAGCACCGCTAGCCGACTGCTATCGGTGTTTAAATTTGCTCCTGGAATAGCGTTAAACCAACTTTCAATTGGTTTGGCTTGGGCGCTCAGTTCGTCAATTAAAATTTTAACTAAATCGCTGGTTGAAACTTTTACATTTTCTTGGGCTTTAATGCCGCTGGCTTCTAGGCTTGTAGCGAAAGTTTCATAGCGGCCGTAATCAAAAGGCCTGATTGCGGCTTCAATTTCAGAAGCATCTTTCAGTAAGCCTTCTTGCTGATTGTGTTTATGTTCTGAAGCCTGGCTAAGACCTAAACCTTGTTTTACAAAATCGAGCCGCATCAGTGCTTCGGCAAAATCAATTTTGTCTTGATCATCCGTGATTCCAAAGGCACTAAGTGAAAGCGTGCTCAAATTACTCGCTCCAGCGGTATCTTTAATTTCTTCCCATAGTTCTTCTTTTTCATCAGGGTCAATAGTGCTTTCCCATATGGCTTCAACGCGTTCAGCCATGTTATCGACTCGGTCTTTGGCGTTCTCTTTAACTTTTTTGGTTTGGCTTTCAAGTCCCGCATACATTTCGGCAATTTGCGCTTCGACTTCAGTGTTAAACTTTATCACTTCTTTACTTGGGTCTTTCCAGTAATAGACGTTTCTCCGCCACCAACCCATTTTATCAATGGCTTCTTGGTTTTCTTTTTTCTGTTTATTCCACTCTTTGTCGGTTTTGTTTTTCGCTTCTACTAAAAAGGTTTCATAGCCACTAGCGACCGCGTAAGAACTAAGTCCTAGTTGATGAGTGTTTTCAATCATATCCAGTGTGTCATACTTGGCGTCTTGCCAGGCTAAACGTTCTAGATTTGGGGCATAGGCTTCATCCGATAAACTGTTTTCAAAACTGACACCCGCATTTTCCAGTACTGCCAAAACTTGCGTGCGTGTGCTGCGCATTATATCTAAACTCTTTGATTTAGCCGTTGAATTCCACACATCTAAGCGTAACGGAGCACTGACGGCTGCGTCAGCGTTGTCGGGCGCAAACCAATCGGTTAAACCATCGGGGTTCACTTTGTTAACCTCGGCTTTAGCCGCATTTGCAACGCGTTTTAAATGTTCTTTCGAATCTAAATGCTGCTCAGACTGGAATTTTTCATCCAGCTGATTGATTTGCTCGACATGGGCATGTTGCTTTAGTTCAGCCATTATTTTACGTAAAAATCTGATTATTATACCAGGTTTTACACAAAAAAACAACTACGCCAGCAGGGCGTAGTTGCTTGTTTTTAATTTTCAATTTGAGCCGTTTAAGGGAGTCGAACTCTGCGGCCTGCAATATCAATTACATCTGTCCCTGGAATTTGATGAATATGGTTTTGAACTTGCTCGTAAAAAGTGGTTGATTCGGTGTAAGCGCCCGCTTCAGTAATATGTTGGTCTGGTATTCCATCACCGTTTCTATCAGTATTTGGGATCGTCACTAAGGCATAAAATCTTTTGCCTTGGTAGCGAACGCCTATTCGAAAAACTTGGTTTCCAGCGCCATCACTTTCGACTTGCAATGAATCACCACTATTTAAATCAAAAGGGATCGTTTGGCCTTCTATTTCTACGTGATCTAAACACCACTCATCATCGGCCACGCTTCGAGTACCATTAGTTTTACGATAAATTTGGGTTTGCCCTTGGAACGTTTGATATTCTGGGTTTGCAACAACACTTAAGGCTCTATCTGAAAACAAACCAAAAGCGTCGATTTTCCACCCGCCACGGGTGTTTGGCCCTTCTATGTAATCGGCAGCTAGTACCCCTAGTCCAACAGCAGCGGCCAGTTTTAATCGACTCATAAAATTTAATTAACTTCAAAGAACAAATAAAACAATTACTTATTTATGTCAAATTTTATTTGTTTCTGAAATCCTAATTTAGCTCTAGCTTAATTTACGCTCGACGGATACTAAACTGCCCCACCGCTAAATGACTTTGGTTGGTTATGGTCGTAGAAACTCCATTCACACTGACGGTCTGCGAGGTGCCTGGAGTGATAGCAATCGTCGAGTTGGGGATCGTACTTCTATCAAAGACTTGCATAACCCCATTTTGCGTCGCGGGAATATCAATCGCAATATTGGTTCGCACCGATTGTTGATACATTTCCATTCTTTTTCCCGCTCCACCACCAAAGTTGTAGTCGGTGTTTGGCGCCAGTCTGCCAAATCTTAAATTCTCATTTCCCGTCACTAACGGTTTGATTTGAGGGCTGTTAAAATGGTAGTTTCCGCCTGGTACGCTTGGCCCTACGTTTGGCGCGGGGGCAGGATTTGGCCTAGGGGCTGGTTGTGGGTTTGGATTTGGTGCTGGCGGTTGAGGATTGGGGCCTGGTGCTGGATTTGGGTTCGGGGCTGGTGGTTGTGGGTTTGGGCCTGGTGCGGGATTTGGATTCGGATTTGGGTTTGGCGCCGGAGCACGACCCGGTGTAACCCCTTCAATTTCAAGAATCGTTTTTCGAGGATCATAACTTCGAATATCGGTATTCAGCCGCACAACCGTGCCATCGGCAAAAGTGTGGGCAATATTTCTTTGCCTGTTCGCAATTGGGGTTCCATCAATCGTAATATTCCCAAATCTACTGACTTGAATTTTTGAGCCGTGTAATCGAGTTTCTCCCGCTCTAAGTTCGTAGGCAACACTTTGTCCCATTGGAACGCTTTCACGGTTACCTCTTCGTAAAGGCACAATGGGGGTGTTTTGTCTGATAATATCAAAATTCCCATTGCCTCGATTTTGAATTTCAAAATATTCTCTAGAACCTGGAATGTTGGTCGTTCTTCCTGGCGTAGAATTTGGCAGAATGTCGGCTCCGTAACCACCAGCAGGATTATTAATTCTAATCGTGCCAGATGGATCTAAAGTGGCCGTTAACTTGTTCCCGGCACCTAAATCTACTTCAAAAGTATCACCGGCTCTTAAGCCTGTGTATCGATTTGTTTGTCCGACGCCAAAATCTGAAAGCGTGTGATTTAAATTATTGCTTAAGTTAACTCGTGGACGAATTACGGCTTGCCGAGCTCGATTTGTAAGTGCTTGTGCATTTGGCAGTCGATTACTAGCACCTCGCGCTAAAGCGCCCGCTCGGGCAACGGTTTTTTGACCGCCATTTCTCAGGGTTGCGGCGGTTTGTCGAAGACCACTTTGAATTCTTGGCCCATAAGGACTCACGGCACCAGTGACTCGTGTTTCGATTCCCTCTGGTAAATTTCGGCCTCGAACACCGACGCTGTTCATAACCGCGGCCATGAAAAACTGTCGGCCCCAATTTGGATCAGTTACATCGACCCCAGCAAAGGCGGCTGTTTCTACGGCTGAGGCCCCCCCTACCACTCCGGCTGTTCGTCCAACAGTAGAAATGGTTGAACCGCCTTGCATTAAAGTGGCGGCTCGCCCCGTGGCGAGTAAACGTCCCATTCCCATGCCTAAGGCATTGGCGAGTAAAACATTTTCATCCCAGAAAGCATCGTTAAAATTATCAGCGTAATCGCCTTCGGTTAACCCCGCAAATGAAGCGGCGTAACCGGTTTGCGCTCCACTTACATACCCAACCCCTCGAATAGAGGCTCTACTCCCTCGGGCCAGTAAACCAGTACCTCTAATTGCCACCGACCCGGCTCGGGCGATTCCACCAACCACTAAACCCGTTCCCATAGTAGCGACTCCAATAGCAGCGGTAATAATGGCTTCTTCGGCAATAGTGTATTTGGTTTGATCGGCCCAATCGAAATCAAAAAAACCTGCGTCGATTCCCATCATGTCTTTATATTCGGCAATAATGGGTCCAATATTTGGATCACTGGCATTTAGTACTCCTTCAGAGATCAGCATATTTAAACGTGTTTTTCCCACCGCTTGATCAATCGCATTTTGGTGTGCGGCAACCACTCTTGGGTCACTGATGTCATTCGCATCAACGCCTTGATCTTGTAAGGCTCGCAACACTTCTTCTAACGTTATTTCACTTCGGATTGCGTTTTGAGCTTCTAATATTTCGGCTTCAATAGCGGCTGATGCAGTAGCGTTGGCTGCTTCAGGAAGCAGCAATTCTTGGTAAAGTTGTTCTGCGGTCGCAAACATATCGTTCGCTTCTTCGTTGGCACTAAACAGGCCTAAATTATCATTCGCATTCGTTCGCGCCAGTCTGGCCATTTCCAAAACTTGGTCGGCTCTGGCACCTTCTAATTGCAGCAGTCGATCCGTACCGGTTGGAGACGTTCTGCCAAAAGCGGCATGGGTTTGAAACCCAGTGTTAAATTGCTTTAAACGATTTTGTACGGCTGCAAACGGATGCGTCGTTGGAATACCTGAAGCGTTTAAAGCGGTATTCAAATCCAGACCATTCTCGGTCATATACTGCGCCAGTGGAGGCAGCATTACACTCATTTCTTCATTATTTACACCGGTGACTTGTAAATAAGTCGCAAACATTTCTAGCTGAAGTTGATCGGACTGCGCTTCAACGTAGCCATCTAAAAGGGGAGTCAGTCGAGGATTCGCATTCATGAAATCTTCAAAGGCTTGTGGATCAGCGCTTAAAGTCGCTAATTGATTCTGAATGGCTGTCACTTCAGTCGGGGTAAGTGTAGACACATCAATAGTACCTAGTGAATCTAACGCCTCAGTGGTTTCGTCATCAACGTAACTAATCACTTCTGTTCTAGTGGCATTAGAAATTCCTAAAGGTCCAGCTGGAGCATTATATTCTCCTTGTACTTCCGTATTGGTTCTGAAGGGGCTACCAAAAAGATTAGCCGTTAAAACATTGGTTGGAACCGTTGGCGCCGTTGGTGTGATCGGTAGAACAGGCACAACGGGCACACTGTTATTTGGTGGGAATACTGGCTCGGTATTGTCTGGCACACAGTTTTCACACTCTTCAGGGGCCTCGGTTGGTGCAGGCGTTGGTTCTGGTTCTGAAATAGCCGCAATAGAACCTTCTAAATATTCAGCAGAAGCCCAACCAGTTTGCCCCGAGCTAGTAGTAACTTTAAACCACACATGTGGATTTACCAGTCCACCTACGCCATCGGTATCACCGATGGGCACTTGACCGTTTGCGTCTCTGGTAAGCCGGATATCACCGGCAAAGGTAACGCTGGCATTGTCCGCTAAATGCCCAACCACACTTCCCGAATCAGACCTAAGTCTTAAGTTTGTGCCATGAAAAGTATTAACTCTCAGGCTTGGGCGAACTGCATTTTTTAAAGCGTCGAGTCCGACTCGTGTCATTAAATTTTCAATATCTTCCGCCATATCGCTTGTCAAAAGTACATCGGTAGAACGATTAACATTATCTGGCGAATCACCGCCTGAGCGTAAATATTTAAATTTAGACTCAGGAATGGCGTAATGTTGGAGAAGAATCTTCATAATTTTTTGCAAAAAATCCGACTATTATACCATTAAATTTGGTTTTTTTCAAGCTTGGCAAATTTGCTAAAGTCAACTGACTTAAAAATCAGACTTTAAGAGTTGACATTTGCCTTCAATTCTCAAGAATCCGCCCGACATACTCTTAAGCCATTTATCCCCCCGTTTTAATGAGTTCAAAAGAACCCGTAATCATCAAAGTATCAGGTCCATTAGTTGTGGCCGACAATATGCAATCTGCCAAAATGTACGAAGTGGTACGTGTTGGAAAAGAAGCACTCGTAGGTGAGGTTATCCGTTTAGTTGGAACGACAGCCTTTATTCAGGTTTACGAAGAAACCGCCGGTGTAGGACCAGGAGAGCCCGTTAAATTAACCGGTAAAACTTTATCAGTTGAACTTGGCCCTGGTTTACTTGAATCAATTTATGATGGAGTTCAACGACCATTAGCAGTACTTGAAGAAAAATCAGGACACTTTTTAGCGCGTGGGATTGACGCTGAAGGTTTAGACCAAACTAAAAAATGGGAATTTGTTCCGACTCACTCTGTAAACGACAAAGTTAAAGCTGGTGATACGCTTGGAACCGTTCAAGAAACAACTTTAATTCAACACCGAATTATGGTGCCAGCCGATATTAAAGGCGAAGTTAAAGTTAAATCTATTGAGTCTGGACACTTTAAAGTTTCAGACACAGTGGCTGTTTTAGAAGATGAAAACGGAAAATCTCATGACGTAGCAATGCGTCACTACTGGCCAATTCGAGTGCCACGTAAAATGAATAACAAACTTATTCCTAACGAACCGCTTCGAACAGGATGTCGTTCAACCGATATGTTCTTCCCACTGGTTAAAGGGGGAGCGGCTTGTATTCCTGGGCCTTTTGGTTCTGGGAAAACAGTGACGCAACAAACCGTGGCTAAATACTGTGATGCACAAGTAATTATTTATATTGGTTGTGGTGAACGAGGGAATGAGATGACTGAAGTGCTAAATGAATTTCCCCATCTAACCGATCCAAATAGTGGAGAACCTTTGATGAAACGAACGGTGATGATCGCCAACACTTCAAACATGCCGGTTGCGGCTCGTGAAGCCTCGGTTTACACCGGAATCACGATTGCAGAATATTACCGAGACATGGGTTATCATGTGGCTCTTATGGCAGATTCAACTTCTCGTTGGGCAGAAGCTATGCGTGAAATGAGTGGTCGTTTAGAAGAAATGCCTGGTGAGGAAGGATACCCAGCTTACCTTGGTTCACGAACGGCTGAGTTCTACGAACGAGCGGGAATGGTAGATTGTTTAGGAGGAGAAGGTCGCAAAGGATCACTTACGGTTATCGGAGCGGTTTCGCCTCCAGGTGGAGATCTTTCTGAGCCGGTTTCTCAAAATACGCTTCGAGTCACTAAAACTTACTGGGGTCTAGATTCGGCGCTGTCTTACCAACGTCACTTCCCGGCGATCAACTGGTTGAAATCGTACTCATTGTACGTACCAAATATTGAAAAATTTATGAAAGATAATGTTTCAGAGGATTACTGGAACGTTCGAGAACAAGCGATGAGCTTGCTACAAGAAGAAGCAAAACTACAAGAAATTGTAAGACTTGTTGGGCCAGATGCTTTATCGGTTCGAGAAAAATTAGTGCTTTTGACTTCTAAATCTATTCGTGAAGATTACTTATACCAAGATTCTTTCGACCCTGAAGACGCTTACACGATTCCAGTGAAGCAATACCAAATGCTTAAAACCATTGTGGCACTTTACAATGAAGGAATGAAATTAGTCGATCGAGAAGAATTTGATTTTACTAAAGTGGAATCCCTACCAGTGATTCAAAAAGTAGCGCGAATTAAAGAAATTGCAGCGGATGATGAAGCGGCCTTTGAAGCGGTTCGAAAAGAAATCGCGAAAGAAATTTCAGCGCTATAAGACTCACCTTATAAAAAATAGAAAAACTCACTTCGGTGAGTTTTTTTAATATTCCCTATAAATTGACAAAATAAAAAATAATTTTAAATTAAGTTTAGCTCTTTTGGGCAACGTAACCTATCTTGCCTACTCGCGTAGTGCGGTAGGTTCAACAACTGGAGAGACGACATGAAACGTTTGCTTATTCTGCCGCTGCTCTTGGCTCTGACGGCTTGCGGCACGCCGCAGCTGGGGGGCCAGTCAGCTACCCTGCAAGCCTATCAGGCGGACCTGCGTGCCGCTGCTATCGCTTGCGGCGTACCCACCACAGAGGAACTGCCGGTGGCTTACGCTATTGGCCGGTACGACTGGTTCCCGCGCAGCGCCCCGTTCTTCGTGAACGGTGTTCGCAATCAGGCGGCAATCGCCGCCGCTGAACGGTGCTTCTGGGATCGCACGAAGGACGAATGGATTATCGATCGTCTTTGACCAAGCTGAGGGGCGGCCGAATTTCGGCCGCCCTTCCAACGAACTTCTCGTCTCTCCAAACTTCAAATAAAATAATTTCAATAATTTACAAAAAAGTCAAAGCGTGTTAAAATGCTGGGGCTCTTTCAAAGAGCAACTTAACAGTTGCTGCTCGCCTGAAGTAAAATTCAGCGCGTTCAGCACAACAAAAAACGGAGAGACTCAATGAGGTTTATCGTAGTAGTACTTCTTTCGTTGTCTTTGACCGCTTGCGGACAAAGGCAACTCACCCCTGAACAAGTAGCGTTTCTGGAAGACCAGAACGCCGCCATCGTTGAAACGGCCGCTCGCGGCTGTCATCAGCAAAACAACGTCTACCCGGTCGGAGCCCAAGCCTGGGACCTGGCCGAAGACTTTGCAGAAGCGGCTGACGAGGTCACCATACTTTTGGTCGATCTCTGCATGACCGATAACATTGCCGTGGCTCAGGCCGCGGCTGAATGTGACGTGGCAGATGCCATTGTCTTGTCGGACTTCGGCACTTACGCCTACCGCCCAGAATTTGTTGCTGGCAAGTCCAGCGCAGAAATGGTGCAGCTAGATCGCTGCATTGTGGAACAGGTTCAGCGGGCTCAAGCAGAACGAGCCTAACGAAACAGACGGGGCGGCCGAGCTTCGGCCGCCCTATCACATCTCAAAAAGTCTCTCCAAATTCCTTTCGATTCGATTTAAAACTCTAGAGTAGAGAGAGAAGCGTAAACGCTCCTTTCTCCGATTTTTTGAGGACTCTCAAACCTTACAGTTTGTAGCCAAAACAGCTGAACCAGCCGGTCTTATGGCACGCACCACCAGAGCCTTGCGGCTCCACCAGAAAGAGAACCGCGTCGCGATCACAATCGGCGCGGGTTTCCACAATCCTGAGGGTGTCGCCAGAAGTCAGGCCTTTAGTCCAAAGTTTGTTTCTCGATTTTGACCAAAATGTCGCCAAGCCTAGCTCGGCTGATTTATCGATGGCTTCTTGATTAGCGTGTGCCACCATCAACACTTCTCTTGTGCGATAGTTTTGGGCGATAGCGATGACAAAGCCACCATTTTTTTCATAGTTCAGATCGGTCTTCATATCGGTCTCCTTTGCTTGATATGTTTTAATCGAAGAAGGGCACCACGCCTCTCTCCGCTCTAGAGTTATGTGAAAGAGCAAAAAGTCGGCAATGATGGAACGTGGTGCAGTAGATTTGGTTCATGTTAAGCGGCACTTAAAAGTTGAGGTTTGTAGGTTAAAATACTGTTGGCACCATTTTTCTCGAGTTCTACCATTAATGCGGCGACCCGCGCCGATTCAATCATGACTTCAACGGCATTCATATCTTCCCCTGCGGGAGTGATAGTCGGATTTTGACGTTCTGGTGTAAGGCTCAGCACACGAGCCAATTTATTATTAGGAACATTGTATTTTACCATGGTGTATTTTCGGCCATTAAGTACATATTCTAGTCTTTGTTTTAAGTTGCTAATTGTTTTTTCGGCTTGGCTATCTAAATCACCAACGCTGAAAAGTTGAATTGAAGATTCAATTAAAGATGGAAGCGCTTTTACGCCATAAAGTTGGGCATCAGTATCTTCATCAATAATTAACCCCCCATTTTGTCTTACGGTGTTGCCTGTTTCTACAATGTCGGTGGCCATTTGGTTTTGATTTCGGTTTCTTCTGATTTGTACATCAGCTCCAGATCCAAATTTTCTAATTTTTATATCTTTCCCATTTTGTGCTAAAAAATCTTGTACGCCTTCGTCGGCTAAAAATTGTTTTGAAAGCCCTGGATACTTAGAGAGTAGATATTCTATTTTTCCAAGTGTCTCAGGCATAACAATTGGTGAAATTCGACATTTGGCTCGCTCTAAGTCTAGTTGCGAATTAACCGCTAGCGTGCTTTCTAATCTGGCTTGTGCTTCAAGGGCGATATCCGCGCCAAGTAATAATCCGTCCAATTCACCGTCTTCAATCATAAACGCTACTTGATCGATGTCTTTAACCGCGATAAATCTAACGCCTTCATTTCTTAGCTCAAATTCTTCGGTTCTATCAAAGTTTCTTAAATCATAACCGGCTTGGTTTAAATCTTCTTTAGAAGCATTAAAAACTCTGTCTTGTTTTGAAATTCCGATTCTTAACATGGTGTTTAAAATTTAATTAATATAAAAAAATAGCCTCAGGCTTACGCTGAGGCTTACTAGTGATGAAATATTTTTTAGCTTTACATCAAAAACCGCAGCGAATGTTTTTCACTGTGATGATGTTGTGAAGCAAAATTAATATATTTCATTTCTAAAACCGACTTTATATTTTAAAATTGCCTTGTCAAATTTAAGTGTTTTTTAGTTATTTTAATGTAATATAAACTACTTTTCATATACATATAATTAAAAAAGTATTTACAGGTGGGCTTATTCCTGTAGAGTCTTGACTGTCATTAATTTTTAACCCAATAAAGAAAATGAAAAATATTTACTCTAATTCCCTCAAGATTGCCATGGCGGCCATTGTGATTGGTGGTACCTCTATGGTACACGCTTCATCACATCGAGAAGCACCTAAAATTAGCCAAGATCCGGCGGCTGATCAAACTGATTTGTATGCTTTTCGAAGCCCAACAAATCCAGACAATTTAGTTATTGCGGGTAACTACTACCCACTAATCGGTCCAGGAGCGGGTCCAAATTACTACCGTTTTTCTGACGATGTGATTTACGCTTTTCACGTCGATCAAAATGGTGATGCCAAAGAAGATATCACCTACGCTTTTCGATTTTCAACGACGGTTAAAGATCCAAGCACCTTCTTAGCGGTAACTTCACCTATGACTAGTGCTTCTGATTTAAACGTGGTTCAATCTTACAAAGCCTACAAAATAATGGGGCAAATAAAAGACCTTGAAGGCGCTATGAATGAAAGAAACGTAATCGCTTCTGGAGTGACGGCTCCACCAGTTATTGGAGAGAAAAGTCAGCCTGATTACGAATCTCTAGCCATGCAGGCCGTGATTGAAACCAATCAACGTAAGTTCTTCGCAGGCGCTCGAGACGATTCATTTTTCGTTGATCTAAACGTATTTGATCTTCTAAATTTAGGCGCAGGTGTTGATTCTTTAGAAGGTAAAAACGTTCAATCAATTGTCATGGAAGTTCCAATTTCAAATGTTACTAGAAATGCGGACACTCCAATTATCGGGGTGTGGGGAGCGACTTACCGTTATTCACCAGATGTTAAAACGGTTGTGACATCGTCTACGACTGTTAGCAATATGAATAGTGCTAATTCTTCTAACAAATTTATTAATACGACGTTGATTGAACGACAAAAAGGTTTTGTTCAAAACGATCGACGTTACATCTACTCTCAACTACAAAATTCAAACGGACGACGTTTTGAATATGGTATTCCGAGTAGTCGTTACGACGGGAAAGCGGTAAACGCAAGAATCTCGGCAATGCCTCGAGCAGAAGCCGCTAACAATAACGCTAGCAACAATACTAACACCATGACTAAAATGGGGGGGTGGAAACAAATCTCACGTTTAGGAATGCCTTTAGTAAATGAAGTTGTCGTTCCTTTACAATACAAAGATTACTTCAATTCTTCTCATCCTATGAAAGATGCAGAAACTCAAGTCTACGTTGATGTAGTTCGAAAACCAATTCTAGCCGGTCTTCTAAAAGCGGTACTTGGTCTAGAGGTTCCAACCGATAACCGAGACGATTTAGTAACCGTTTTCCTTACCGGAGTGCCAGACCTAAATATGCCTGCGGATGTTCAACCAGCAGAAATGTTAAGACTTAACACCTCTATTCCGGTCGCTACCACTGAAAACCGTCTAGGAGTATTCGGCGGAGATGTGGCTGGGTTCCCGAATGGCCGTCGTTTAGCCGATGATGTAACTGATATCGCCATTCAAGCGGTAGCCGGTAAACTCGTTGACGGATACGATGTTCCAGCCGAACTTGGTGATGGGGTAAACACGAATGATAAAGCTTTCAAATCTTCATTCCCTTACCTAGCCATGCCAAATACTATGACTCAGTAATTTAAATGTTTTAGTTAAGTTAGCCTTAATCGCTCCTGTTACACATTTAACAGGGGCGCTTTTAAATCCAAAACGAACGTTTCTCTAAAATTTGAATTATGAACTCTAATCTCAGAATTATTTCCATCGCTTTAATGGCTTTATTGTTTGTCGGCAGCGGAGTTTACTTGTTTTACAGAAGCGCTCCTGAGCAAGCCATGAATCAAGCGGTTGTAAGTTTGAATTACCAAGACTTAAATGAAGATACCAGAGCGCAAATCCAAGAAACTCAAAATAAGATTTCTCAAGCCGAAACAGCAGAGGAAATTCAAGGATTAAACTTAGATTTAGCAATTTTATTGCTGCAAGCCGCTCGAGAAACACCGGATGATAGTTTTTTAAAAGCCGCCGAATCCTCGGCCCAAGATTTACCGGAAAGTGAAAGAAATTACATTTTGGCGGAACTCTCTATATTGAACCATAATTTTGTTCAAGCTGAAAATTTAAGTCAGAAAGAGTTAGTTATAAATCCAGATAATCAGCTTTTTTTAGCGACCTTAGCGGACGCTCAAATTGAGCAAGGAAAAAATGATGCTGCGGCAGAGACTTTGCAAAAACTTTCAAATATTAAACCAGATTTTGCGGCCTTAACGCGTATTGCCTATTGGCGAGAATTAAACGGTGATAGGGTTGGCGCTATTGAAGCCATGGAGCAAAGCTTAGACTTTAGTGGTTTGTTTGACGAAAACAGAGCCTGGGCTTTAACCGAAACCGGCCGATTGTGGTATCCTCTCAATCCGAGCGTTGGTTTAGATTATTTTAAAGAAGCGCAGAATATTGATCCCAGTTTTGCCCTCGCTTTTGCCTATGAAGCAATTGATGCTTTGGGGAAATCAGATTTTACCAACGCTGAAACTATCGCCAAAAAGGCTTACACTCTCAAACCAACCACCCTCAATGCTTACGTGTTAGCGGCCGCTTTAAACGCTCAGCAAAAAATAGATTCAGCGCAGGTTAAAATTGCCCAGGCGCAATTACTGTTGCAGTTTAGTAATGACCCAATTGAGAAATTGTATTTCGCGAATTTATTCCCAGATCTTAATGAAGATAAAAATATACAAGCAGAGGTAACGCTTAAAAATCTTTATGAAGGTCGTTCAACGGCATTTATAGCTGACACCGTGGCCCAAGCATTTTTGCTTAAGGGAAATTTAGAGTTAGCTGAATTTTATACGGTTAAAGCTCTAGAAACGGGGATCGAAGATCCTTTAATCTGGACGCATGCCTTAGCGGTTTTTAAAGCCACTGAAAAGAACCAAGCGGCTGAAAATCTACAGCAAGACTTAGAAGCGCTCTTCCCGGGATTTGTAAATCTTGAAGATTACTTAAAGTTCTAGCTCGTAATCCAGACTTGAATCAGTTCGACAATCCACCAAGCAAAATAAGCCAGTACTAAACCGCCTAAAGCGTAAGTGATGGTTTTCTTTCCTTGTTCTTTGTCGTTACTCACACTTCCAATCATGTATTGAACGCCGCCCACCATAATCATTACAACGGCAAAGCCACCCGCCACACTTAGTAAAACTTGAATCCAGTATAAAACTAAAGCCGGTAAATGCACCATGTGAACTCGGCCTTCTGTAATACTCATTCCAGAAATAGTCCCATCTGGAGGCAGCACAGAAATGCCTTGAGCGAAGACTTCGGTGCTCCAAATTGAGAAAAACCCAAAGAGTAGAAGCTGTAAAATGGCAGGACGAAGTAAATTCATTTCTAGGTATTATACCCGAAATTAAAGGTTTAAACAATAGAGGTTCAAAATTTTATGGCAGAATCTTTACTCTAAATTTTGCATAGCAATCACTCCACTGCGAACCCAATCAACGATTTTAATATCTGCTTGGTTTAGTTTCTCTAAAAATTCGTCTAATTTTTGTGAAGTATCAATCAGTTCCAAGGTGATTAGATCGCCTTCTTTAAAAATTAGCTGACTAATAATTTCTGCGTGCGAGCTTTCAAGCAGCGCTTCCTGTTCTGGCGAAGTAATTTCGACCCGCGCTAGCACAATTTCTCGTCTTAAACATTGATCTGGTTTCAAAACTTTAACCGACCGAATTTCAATTAAGCGATCAATTAAAAGAGCCGCTTTATTAGCTTGGGCTTCATCACCGTCAATCACAATGGTAAAGCGTGATTCCTTGTTGTTAGTGGTTCGGCCAACGGTTAAAGAATCAATGTTGAATAGTTTTCGACGCAGCAAACTTGAAACCCGAGATAAAACTCCAGGAGCGTTTCTGGTAACCACAATGAGTATAAATCTTTCAGTCATGTTTTAGAGTTTAAAATTAAGCGGCGTCTATTTGCTGAGTTTTACTGAGCATTGTGTTTCCAAGGCTTTCTCCTGCGGGAACCATCGGAAAAACATTTTCTTCCTTTTCGAGTTTAAATTCGACTAAGATCGGCCCTTCAAAATGCTGCATTTTATCAAGCAACGCTTTTGATTCTTCTTGGGTTTCAGCTCTAAAACTAGGAATCCCGTAGGCTTCGCCCAGTTTTACAAAATCAGGGTTTTTAAGCGGTGTATCGACATAATTTTTATCGTAAAAAAGTTCTTGCCACTGCCGCACCATTCCCAAGAAAGAGTTATTAAGAATAATTATTTTCACCGGTAAGTTATCTTGCGCGATTGTGGCTAGCTCTTGGCTATTCATTTGAAAACCGCCATCACCAGAAATAGACCAAACAGGATGTCCCGAAAATACCGCGCCCATAGCGGTGGGTAAGGAAAATCCCATAGTTCCTAAACCACCAGAGGTTAAAAATTTACGAGATTTTTTAGGAAAAAATCTTTGGGCCGCCCACATTTGGTGTTGGCCGACATCAACCAGCACAATATCTTCTTCACCCATAATTTTATACAGTTGATTGATAACTGTTATTTCGGTGAGTTTGCCCGCTTTGCTCTCATCAAGCGGCCAAGCTTTTTTCTTAGAAGTCAATTGTTGATTCCAGTCGCTCCATTGCTTTTCAAGACCTTCTGGTAAGGCTTTAGTTAATGTCGGCAACGTATCATGAATTTGGCCGTGTAGACTGACTACGGCTGGTACATTTTTATTAAACTCAGATGAATCAATGTCAAAATGAATAAATTTTTTGTTCAATTTAAATTCGGATAATTTGCCCGTTATTCTGTCATCGAAACGAATCCCGATGCCTAAAACTAAATCGGCATGATGAACGGCAAAATTTGCCGCTCCAGTTCCGTGCATTCCTAGCATCCCCAAACTTAAAGTTTCGGTGTTATCATAAGCGCCCATGCCGTGCAAAGTCCAGACATTGGCGATGCCAGATTTCTCTAAAAATTCTTTTAAATGAGCTTCGGCGTTAGAAAGCACAACGCCATGTCCATAGATAACAATCGGTTTTTTGGCTTCAGTAATAAGCTCAACTGCTTTTTCGATTTGAGTCACATCAAGCGCTGGTGGAAGTTTGTAGCCTGGTAACTGAAGTTCAAAATTTTCTTTATTATTCAGCTTCTTCATGGTCTCTGCCGAAACTTCAGCGATTTGTTCACACTTAGGAATATCAATTAAAACGGGGCCCGGTCGACCACTTTTGGCTAAATGAAAAGCCTCAGCTAATACGCGGGGAATATCATCGGCTGACTCAATAAAGTAAGAGTGTTTCACAATTGGTTCACAAATTCCGACAATATCAATTTCTTGAAACGCATCAGATCCAATCAATTGTTTAAATACATTTCCGGTAATGGCCACTAATGGAATCGAATCGAGCATCGCATCCGCAATTCCAGTTACTAGATTCGTCGCTCCTGGGCCAGAAGTAGCAAGACAAACTCCAACCTCTTGAGTTGAACGTGAATACCCCTGAGCCGCAAAAGCTGAAGCCTGTTCATGCCGAACCAGTATTCGACGAATAGGGGAGTCAGCCATAGCGTCGTAAATAGGCAGAACTGCGCCACCTGGGTAAGCAAACATTTCGGTTACACCATGATTTTCAAGGGCTTTGAGTAGGGCTTGGGCTCCAGTCATAAAGTGGGGTTTTACTTAAAAAAAGCGGTATTAGGGAATGACCGGCTTAAGAGAGATGATTCTTAAGTCGGTTTTAGCCTAGCAGTACCACTACGTTTAATTGGTTCATTTAACATTACCGATAATAAAATAGAGCCGTCTGTTTGTAAAATTAATTTGTCTTTCTTACAATCAATGATGAACACTAAAATATAAATTATTGCATGGATTTTTTAGTAGAAGACGTTTTCGCTCAAATTATTAAAGGGGAAGCTCCAGCTGAGATTGTCTATGAGGATGAATTTGTTATGGCATTTAAAGATATTAATCCTAAAGCTCGTTTTCACGCGTTGATGGTTCCTAAAGTAGAAGGTTTAGTAACGGGATTAGATGTGCATGCTGAGAACTTAGATGTCTTTGGACGCTTATTTTTAGCGGCAAAATACGTCAGCGATTTAGAAGATCTAGACACCTATAAGTTACATATGAATGTTGGTACTGTCGGGGGCCAAGTGGTACCTCGAGTTCATATGCATCAGCTGAGTAGCGATTATGCGCCTAATTTAGAGTGTAGTGCCCTTACTGACTTAGTTTATTACGAAGACGATAATACAATTGCTTTTCAACACGAAAACCCCGTGTGCGAACACCACGTGGTTATTCAGCTAAAAAACCCAGAGTTTGAATCGGGTTTAGATGTGCGTGAAACGAACCTAGAAGAATACGGTAATCTGTTTTGGGTTGCTAAATCAGTTTCTCAACAACTCGAAATCGAAGGCTACAAATTATTCATGAACGTAGCTCCAAACCAAACAAGTAGTCCTTTTACTTGTTTTCATATGCTAAGCCCCGATTACAAAACCGAGCTTTAACCCGCTTGAGTAAGACCGTTATTATCTTCGCTGAATCCCTGTAAAGACTGATTTAGTTCAGTAGCCGTGTCAGCTTCAATGCTGGTCAATGCGGCACCCGCTTCAGCTTCGGCCCCGTTATAAGCGGCACTCAAAGAGGCGATTTCACCTCTTTCTGGGTTTCCTTCCGGAATACCTCCAGTATCTAGTTCTGCAGTGTCTTCTGCGTTTTCTTGGGTTTCGCTCTGCGCTCTAGCTACGTCCCCCATAATTCTTTCTGCCTCTGCCATATCCGCATTGTCGGCATCAGCGACTTCTTGCATATCTTTAGCAGCAGCTAATGCCGTGGCCCCTCGTGTTTCGCCAAATGTGTTTCCATTAGCGCCAGTTCGGAAAGCCGTTTTTTGCACGTAGCCTCCGTTAGCTTTAAATAGTTCTGCGTGCTGGGCCTCTAATGTCGTGGCATTCGGGTTAGCATCTTGGTTTAGGCGAGCTTCCATATTTTTATTTCCCGCAAGAGTCGCTTCAACTCCTTCGCTGGCACCATCTTGCTGGTCCTCAATATTTCGCAATGATTCCGGATTTTGTTGTGCCATGTTTATAAAAGGGCTAGTTCTTTGTCGATATCTTCCATAGTGCTTTCTTCTTCTTCATTTACTTTCCGTTCAATGTAACGGTAAATCGTTTGAGCGCGTTTAGTTTCGTACTCTTTTCGTTTTGAAATAAGCTTTTTGTAGACCACGTTTTTCTTTTCTTGTTCGGCTTTTAAAATATCAAAAATTTCCGCTTTTTTGGTGTCGCTCATACGGCTTATATTATCTAGCAGCCAACGTTTTTTAACGTCGTCCATCGCGCCAGAGGCTTTTATGAGTTTGGGAAGGAGGGTGAAATCGTGCATGATTTTTGTTTTTGAATTAGGTTATTATAACTTATTTCTAAATTTATTTCAATAAAGCCTTTGGGCTTAATTTTTAGGGAAAGATTTTTTAAGCCAATCAGGAATACCTTTTTCATGAATGTCTACAATGACTTCCGCGGCTTGAGTTCCAGGCGGCATAGTTGGTTCAACTACTTCTACTTCTTTAGCTCTGGTCTTTGTGCCTGGAACACTGAAGGGGAATTCTGCTGGTGGAGTTGCGTGTACACTTGGTTTTTTTTCTAACCCTTCAATCGGTAATTTAGGGGTTGTGGTGCTTGGTATCGACGCTTTTAACTTTGTGATGGGTGTGTCGGGCGAAATTTGCAAGCGGTCTTTTTGCCACTGCACCAAATCTTTTACGAGTCCGTCTGTTACTTTGGCGGCACTTGGCTCGGCGTATATGATATTGATACCACTTTCAACATTGACCGCTTTATGACTTTCTGTAAAAGGCTTCCAGTCAAGGTTTCGGTTTTTAGTTCTCAGTTGCGCCAGCGTTTGGGTTGGATGTTCAATAACCAACACGGCTAAATCTATATCTTCAGTGTATCTTAAAATCTCGGCGGTAATGTTTTCGACATCATTGGCGTTTGCGTCTAACTGCGTTAAATCGTTTTGGGTAATATATGTCCAAGCAATTTTATGAACTGGGTCTAATTCCAAGCTGGCAAAAACTTTCCCCCATACTTTAAGCGTGTTGAATGATTTCTGTTTAAACAGATGTTCAATAATATCAGATTGTTCGGCTCCAATATTTTGCAGTAAGGCAGCGGCTTCTAAACTTGAAGCAGTCGTATTTGGCCGTAAAAAACTGCCGGTGCTGGCAATCATGCCGGTCAGTAAGCTCGTGGCGATATTGGCATCAATCTGTTTCTGAAATTCTGTATCGTGTTGCAGGCAATCAAATAAAATTTCACAAGTAGAAGATTTAGTCGGGTCGATTAAATTCACTTTCGCGTAGTCGGCTGTACCCGGATTGGCTGAAATGTTAAGGGTTGGAGCGCTTGCAAAGAGTTCAGTGTGATCGTTGAAAACGGGTCCCAAGCTTTCAAGCGTCGGACAGTCAAAAATTAATATCAGATCAAAGTGAGCCACATTATGCCGAAAAGTTACATCAGACGGATTAAAGCTTCCGTCTTTAGGGGTGATCAAAATATCAACTGAATTTTCTTCGATCGTATATTTAACTCTTTCAACGTGTGATTTTTCAGTGGAAAGAGAAATCACGAAATCTCCCGGTTCACCGAGTTCGTTTTCAATGTTTTCGTGACCTGGTAGAAATTGCAAATTATGACTAACACCGCGTGGAAGTACCGCCACAATCTCTTTTCCTAATTTTTGGCCTAGAGCTTGAAAAGCCAGAACGGCTGCGATGCCATCGGCCCGCGCATGGGCTTGGCTGAGACAAAGGATTTTGTCAGAGCGACGAATCAGGGCAATGGCTTGGTCTTTCGGGGTAATGCTCATGTGATTTATCAAAGCCTAAAATCAGGCTTAAGGTGTATTATAAAATGTTTAACACAAAAGGTCAAATATTTTGTAAGACTTAACTGTAGCCAGCAGCACCAGTTTTGCCTACAATTTTTTTACTAAAAATTAATTATGCTCGATTTAAAAGCAATACGGCAACAACCAGAAGACTTTAAAACTCGCTTGGCGCGTAAAGGCGTGCCGGCTAATGTAGTAAACGATTTACTCTCCGCCGATGAGGTGAAACGTGATTTACAAGCGCAAACCGAAAGTTTAAAAGCCGAACAAAACGAAGCTTCAAAGCGGATTCCTCAACTTTCCGGCAGTGAGAAAGAAGAAGCCTTAGCGGCTATGAAAACGATTGCTGGAACTCGTAAAAACCTAGAAGCTGATTTAGAAAAAGCCAGCGCTATAGTTGATGAGTTAATGCTCAGTCTCCCAAATCCGCCGCGGGCAGAAGTGCCAGATGGGAAGAGTGATGAAGAAAACGTGGTGGCTCGATTTGAAGGTCAAAAACCTGAATTTAGTTTTAAGCCAAAAGAACACTGGGAACTGGCCGAAGCTTTGAATTTACTAGATATGGAGCAGGCCGCTAAAGTGTCTGGTTCTCGTTTTTATTATCTTAAAAACGAACTTGCGCTGCTGCAACAAGCCTTAATGATGTGGGCTTTTCGTGAAGTCGCAGACAAAGGTTACAGCCCAACGATCCCGCCTTTTATGACTCGTAAAGAGGCCATTATGGGAACGGGGTTTTTTGACCGAGACGAAAATTATTGTGTTAATCCTGGAGAAGATGACCTGTATCTAATTGGGACTTCAGAAGTGCCAATGGTCAGTATTCACGCCGATCAAATCATTGATCTATCTAATGGTCCGCTGCGTTACGCCGCTTACAGCCCGTGTTTTCGACGCGAAGCGGGAAGTTATGGAAAAGACACCAAAGGAATTTTACGAGTGCATCAGTTTGAAAAAATTGAAATGGTCGTCTTTTGTGCGCCAGAAGACGCGGTCGCTGTTCATGAATCTTTGCGAGAAACAGAAGAAGAAATATTAAAGAAACTGGGGATTCATTACCAAGTTGTCGATATTTGTTGTGGTGATTTAGGCGTTTCGGCTTCTAAAAAATACGACTTAGAAGCGTGGTTGCCGGGGCAAGCGCAGTACCGCGAAATGACCTCTACTTCAATTTGTGATGATTTTCAAACGCGTCGTTTAAATATCCGCTATAAAGATGCCGATGGCAATTTACAATTTGCCCATGCCTTGAATGGTACCGCCGTAAGTTCTCGGCCTTTAATCGCTATTCTAGAGAACGGACAAAAAGAAGATGGCTCAATAGACATTCCAGAAGTTCTGTGGCCTTACACAGGATTTGAACGCATTGAAGCTAAATAAGGCATTCTTCCAAAATATTTAAAGACTTAATAACCAAGCTTTTGCTTCTTTGCGCGTGCTAATCTCACCATTGATTTGCCGCTCTCTTAACGCCGCTTTTAGTTCGCCAATGCGTGCAGATGGGGGAATGCCCGTAATTTCTATTATTTCTTCACCGGTATAAAGCTCTGGTTTGCTAGATGGCAAGATGCCTGCATGGTGCGCATATTGCCAATTTTCTTGGATTTTTTTTAATTCAAGTAAAGCAGTTTGGTGTTCTTTTTCGTCTTCAGGAACACAACCTTTTAAGTCAGCCATTTCCAGTTTCAGTAAATTTTCAAATTGTGGTTCGTCAAAATAATGCAGTCTTTTAGAAAGATTCATCTCATAGAAGCTTTCGAAAATTGGTTTATAGTGTAATAACCATAAAATGTCGGTTTGCAGTTTTTTGGAAAATTTCAGGCGTTCTAATAATGGAGCCACTAAGTCATCAGCAACTTGATCATGGCCCGGATACGTCCAACGTTCTCCATCCCATTTTTTACATTTAGCTTTGGCGTAATCATGAAAAAACGCGGCCCAATAGAGCGCCAAATCTTCTCCCTCATTCATTTGTTGTAATACCAAAAAGGTATGCGTTAATACATCGCCTTCTTGGTGATGATCACTGGGCTGATCGGTGTTCGCTAAAGCTTCAACTTCAGGAAACAGCTTCGCCAGAATTCCAAGATTAAACAGATCAGCTAAAGCCGCCGCCCTTGATTTATGAACTATAATTTTGTTCAATTCATCGGAAACTCTTTCGGCTGCAATTTGGGTGACTAAGCTGGCATGAGTTTTGAGCGCCACGCCCGTATCGTAATCGTAATCAAGACTAAAACGGTGCCGAAAACGAACGGCTCGGAGCAATCGTAAAAAGTCTTCTTGAACCCGAGTATCTGGGTTCCCAATAAAGCGCAGCACTTTATCGGCTAAATCTTTGCGACCGCCTACATAGTCATAATGCTTATCAATTATCGGGTCATAAAAGATTCCGTTAATCGTAAAATCACGGCGCAGCGCGTCTTCTTCTGCATTACTATACTTCACTATTGTGGGGCGTCTTCCGTCTTGGTAAGAATCTTCCTCTCTAAATGTCGCCACTTCAAATTTATGCCCAGCTTCTTCAATCAAAATGACCCCAAAAGATTTTCCAATCGGCCAGGTGTTTTCAAACACGGCTTCAACCTCTTCTGGTTTGGCATTCGTGGCAATATCGTAATCTTTTGGTTCTTGCCCTAATAATAAATCACGAACACAGCCTCCCACTAGAAAGGCTGTGAAACCGTGGTCTTGGAGCTTGCCAACAATGTTGGTCGCGGTTTTATGCATTGCTCAATTATAGCATGCTTGAGGCTAAAGCTCTAGTGATAAATTAGTCTTTGAAGTTCTCTTCAATGTATTGCGCTAAGTTGTAAGAACGGAAATTCCATTGCCCATTAACGTCTTGTTCTTGGTAAGTCATAATACCATCGTAAACCTCTACGTTACGAACTGGGCTAGTGCTAAGCGTCAAATTAACTTCTCGGTTGAATAGTGTTTTTAAAATCAATCCATTCTCGTCATAAGCGATTTCTACTTCATCTAAATCAATTCGAGGTACGCCTTGCTCTTGCACGGTCATTTGTTTATCGGCTAAGGCTTCTTCTAAAGTCTTTTCATCTCCACGGTCAGACCATAACCAAAAAATGAGTCCACCAATGAGTAAAAGAAATAAAGCCAAGAAGAGGAGGTTTCGCATAATATTTTAGTTAATCAGATTTAATCTGTTGATATTGATTTTATATTACTCAAAACCAAGAAAAGTCAAATTCGGTATTTAAAAGGCTCTGATCTGTAACGTCGGTACAAATTCTTCATCAACTAAGAAATCTGAAATTAAGACGTATTTTTGTCCTTTAAGTTCTGGATATTTTTTAACAAAAGCCTCTCGGGCTCGCATTATCGTGGTCTGAGGCGTTGAAGAAAATTCAATTCTAAAAGCTTCAGTTCCCCAATTTAAACCAAGGCGTCGTCGAGTTCCAGGTTCATTCGTGAAGGCATATATCGGGACTCTTGGTCGGAATCTTGCCACTCGACGGGCGGTTTCACCGCTTCGAGTAATGACCACAATCGCTGAAATTTCTTCTTCACTTTGCGCCATTTGACAGGCGGTTTTCGCAAATACGCCTCGATCTGATAAAATTGGTAGATCTTTTAAAGGGCGCGTTGGTAAAAATTCTGATTCGGTGGTCAGGGCCACTTTGCTCATCGCTTCGACCGCTTTAATTGGGTATTCGCCGTTAGCACTTTCCCCAGAAAGCATCGTCGCATCGGCTCGCTGCCAAACAGCCGTTGAAACGTCTGATACTTCGGCCCGGGTCGGAACCGGGTTTTCAATCATCGATTCCAGCATATGTGTCGCGACTATTACCGGTTTGCCATAAGCCGCAGCCGTTTCGATTATTTCTCTTTGAAGTTTTGGCACTTGTTCAAAAGGCACTTCAGCCCCTAAATCACCTCGAGCCACCATAATGCCATCGGCGGCTTCGCAAATGGTGCCTAAATGTTTGGTGGCTTCAAAACTCTCGATTTTAGCCATCACCTCAATTTTGGCGTTTTGTTCTTTTAAGAAGTCTTTCAGTTCATTGATCTCATCTGATTTACGCACAAAAGAGAGCGCAATAATGTCGACGCCCATTTCAACTCCAAACTTAATATCCGCCCAATCTTTCTCGGTAATTGATTCGAGTGAAACATCTTTTCCCGGAATATTTATATGACGTCTAGAAGTAATAACCCCTTCATCGTGAACTTCACAAATGACGTCTGTATCTGTTTTTTCGAGCACCGTTAATCCGATGACGCCACTATCAAGTAGTACGCCTTCACCCACTTCTACATCATTAACAAATTGGTCATAATTAACGCCTATTTTGCCGGTTTGTTCGTAATCTCCCGGATCTGGCGAGAACACAAGACGGTCACCAGGTTTAACATTAATAGGAATTTTTAAATCGCCACTCCGAATTTCCGGGCCCTTGGTATCGAGTAAAATGGCATGACTCTTTGGGGACTTTTGATTGAGTCGCTTAATTTTCTTAATCAGTTCGCCTTGGCTTTCGTGCGTTCCGTGCGACATTTTGAGCCGAAAAATATCGACGCCTGCCTCAGAGAGGGCAGAAATCATTTCATAACTATTTGAAGCGGGACCAAGCGTGGCGACAATTTTCGTGCGTCTCATAAATCTGGGTTTTATATCACCTTCTAGTTTAGAACCCTTTCAATTTGTGAGCAAATTTTTTGTACTATAAATCTTAATGTCCAGAATTTAATAATACCTCCCCGTTAAAAATATCCATTCCATCAGCCCGAAAAACAACGCCAATAAAATAGCTTCAGGCCAACCCAGTAAATTTAAGAATTGAAGCGTAATAAGACTCATGCCCAAGCCACTAATTAAAAAACCTCTTCTGACGGCAATCACAAAACTTCGGTTGCCCAGTTTATAGCCACTAATGAGTTCTGCTCCAAAAAAGAAAATCAGCGTGAAAAAAGACCAAAGTCCAAATAAACCTGAAGCCCCTAATGAAAGAAAAGCCACATATTTTTGTTCGCCCATGGGGTCAAGTTGAAAGACAGTGACGTATAAAATAAACCCGCATAAAACAAGCACTATGAGCGTTAACACTAAATTTTTCCACATGTAGATTAAAAACTATAAAACTGGCCCAAGCCTGACCAGGTTAAATAAAGATCTAACCACCAATTGCCGTTATACAAACAGATAATACCCGCTGGCATTAAAAAGGCGCCCATTGGCAGAGCCGATTTACGTCCGTAGTGTTTAAAAGCCATCAGATAAATCGCCACGATAACACCGATAATATAAGCGATAAATAAACACACCAATAATAAAGGCCAACCGAGCAGTAGCCCAAGTAAGATACCAAAATAGATATCTCCAGCCCCAACCCATTTCCCGCCAGAAATAAAGTATTGGATGGCATAAAACCCGCCACCAATAGCGGCTCCTATTAAATAAAAAGTGTAGGTTTGCTCTTTAAAAAAGACCCACACAAAAGCCAATAAAATAGCTGGAATAACAATTCTTAAATCGACTTCAAAATATAAATAATCATAGAAGAACAGGACTAACAGCCCCCAAACCGCTATCAAGAGGGGGATTACTTCGACGCTTGAACTAAATTTTTGTACAAAAAGCAAAAACGTTACTCCAAAAACAAGCTCCAAAATGAAATAAATAAAAGGAATTTTTTTGTGGCAATAGGCGCATTTACCACGTTGAAAAGCGTAAGAAAAAAGCGGGAACAAGTTCCACCATTTTAAGGTTGTTTTGCATTCAGGGCACTCTGAGCGGCCAGTCCAAAACCCAGGTTTATCAAAATGAAGTCTATGAATTAAGGCGCCAGAAAAACTGCCTAAAACGGTTCCAAGTATGAAAGCCCCTATCCACAAAATTATTTCCGCATACATCATCTGGGCAATTATTGTTTATCAGAGCGCATTTATCAACTATTGTTTCACAGGTCTAAGACTGACAACTCGCAATAATGAATTTTTCTAAAGCCAGTTCTAGCTCCCCGGCGTCATCGGTGCTGACCGTCAACCCACCGGTTTTTAAACGACGATCAATTTTTAGTAACTGTTCATACATTTGGGCAATTTGTGTTTGAGTAAATTTTTTGCTCAAAGGCAGTGTTTTCTGAACCACAAACGGATGTAGTTTTGTTTTGCTGGCAATCGATTTGGCGTCCATGTTGGCTTCACTTCCGGCCTTTAGCTGAGCGTGAATTCTTACCTCACGGATTATCATTGCCATGACCATGTGAGCCGATTCACCACTTTGTAAAAGCGTTCGAAAACTCTTAATCGCGGATCCGGCTTGCTGCTTACTTAAAGCACTCAAGAAATCCCAAACCACGGCACTAGGGTGGGGAAGTGTGAGTTGATCTATTAACTCTCTGGTGATTGCAGCACCATTACTGGCCATACAAAGTTTTTCTACCTCTGAATGAAGATTCCAACCATTAACGCCACAGCGATCGAGTAAGTATGCCGCTTCTTTTTGAGGCAATAAAGAACCTTTTTGTTCAGCCGTTCGAATCAGCCATTGCGTTAATTCTGGCGCTTCCAGCAAATCATAAGTTTCCACTTTGGCCATTTTAAGTAAGACTTTGGAAGCCTTAGTTCTTTTATCTAAGGCTGGCTCTATCGAAATAAGCGTGACGGTTTCAATCTGTCCTTCAAGTGCTTCCCAGAATTTTGCGTTTTCCGCTTTTTCAAAGTGTTCTGGGTCCCAAAAGCTAGTGGTGACTACCAGTCTGCGACTAGCAAACAAGTTTGGGGTTAACACCGTGTTTTGTAAATCACCAAAGGTATTGTTTTCTTCAAAGCGGGTAATTTCTCCCTCAGGATATTTTTTCTTAAAACCATCCATTAAAAAACGTTGCCGAGCGCTTCTGCGGTAGTCGTCTGGTCCGGTGAGCAGAATAAAGTTTGCAATCATTCGGACCGTAATAGTTTAACTTTTCTCAAGCCCACCCCCAGGCCAAAATCAATAGTAATCACAAACCGCTTTCCACTAAAGCAGGCTTTCGCTTCTGGGTTTAAACGTTCTGGCCATTCGACTAAGTGAGAAGAATCAGCTTGATTGGCTAAATCTTGAAACCCTCTGGCAAAAAAGTCATTGGCTTCTTCGAGCCGGTAAAAATCCCAATGGCCGATAGTACCATGTTCGGCGTTATACTCATTAACCAGCGCATAAGTGGGGGATGTAATCGCTTCAGAAACCCCCTTAAGCCGCATGATTTCTTTGGCTAAAAAGGTTTTACCAGCCCCTAAACCGCCTTCAAGAAACAGGGTAAAAGATTCATTTTTTGGAAAAAAATTTTCACACAAATCAGCCGCGAGCTTTCGCATCGCTTCTTGGTTTGGAATACTACGGGTGAAAATCTTTTGCATAAGGGATTGTGCGATGAGATTAAACTCAATACAATGCCTTCGTAATTTAGACGAGAACTTATGAAAATTCAATCAGAAGGTGGCAGCAGCTTACGGCTTTCCAATAAAAAAAACCAAATCATTTTTAATCCGCTTTCAACGCCAAGTGGAGAAGTAGATATTATCGCCCTATCAGAACCAAAGACTACAACAGAATTGAATAGCAAAAAGTTGTTTAACTTGCCGGGTGAGTTTGAAGTTTCAGGAATTTTGGCGCAAGGGTTTTTTACCGATGACCAAACGAATGTGGCCTACAAAGTAGTAGTAGAAGAGGTTGCAGTGGTTCATTTTGGGAATTTGAAAGAAGTGCCAACGTCTGATTTTTTTGAAAAGTTAGGTGAAAATGTTGATGTAATTGTATTGGCTTTGAACGAAAATTTTGATGACAAAAAAGCCAAGATTCTCATGGATAAATTAGATCCTCGAATGGTAATTCTAATTGGTGACAGCACTTATTTTGCTGCAATGACCGCGAAAACGGGGGCTAAAATGGCTGAAGAAGAGGCTCTGACCCTTACAAAATCTGGGTTATCAGATGATAAAACTGACGTTATTATTCTGAACGTCTAATTTGTTTTTGACGTGGGCGAAGTTTTACCTAATATCGCCCAGGTAATAAGATGGCGCGGTAGCTCAGTGGTAGAGCAAAGGATTGAAAATCCTTGTGTCGGAAGTTCAATTCTTCCTCGCGCCACCATCTCAGTTCTAAAGGATCAATTTACTGAATCCTTTATTTATGGGAGCGATTAGCTCAGCTGGCTAGAGCACCTGCTTGACTTGCAGGGGGTCACAGGTTCGAATCCTGTATCGCTCACCATTTTAAAGTTTCCCTATTTACGGGTGAGACTTTTTTGTTTGTTAGTGAATTTAAAACTTTATTTAAGATGCATTTTTAGTGAATTTCTAGTATAATAATTAGAAATGAATGAAGACCAGCTCCGTAAAATTATCACGCAACAAAAAACTTTAGGTCGAAAACCTGAAGAATTAATCCGCTTAGCTGAGGGGGCTGGAATGGAACATGGCAAGGTCATACCTTTGATAGTCGAGATGTTCCCTGGTTTTAAGGCTGACTCTCAGCCAAAAAATGAAGACTACCAAAATACCACGGCCGTTAAAATTTGGGATCCCGCCGATGAGGTTATTACTCAAACTACTTTTAAAGTGGGAAATGAGAAGATTCAAAAAAAATTCGAGGAGCACCAAAAAAATCCTTACCGCATTCGACGAATTTATTTTCTGTTTTGGGGGCTTGGTTTTGCAGGAACGGGTTTAATTTTTTCGTTGTTGTTAGTTTCGCCCGATTTGTTTTGGAACATAATGCTTGGCAGTGGAGACGATGACTCTGGTGGCTTTGGGATTCTAACCTTACCGTGGTTGCCTTTAGCCTGGTACGTTTTTCATGTTAAGCGCTTACAGCGAGATTTAGTTAAAAAAATTATTGCCGACAATAATCACTGGATTTATAACCCAGATGAAAATCCCTCTAGATGGAGTAGTCTGGCAAATAAATTTCCAAAAATATTTCTGAAAGGGAATAATTCACAAGAATTAGAAGATGAATTTTGGGGGAAATTTCATACCGCCACTCAATCACGTGATTTTTATTCTGGAATTTTTCACTACGCCACGACGACCGGTTCTGGTAAAAATCGTAAAACCCGACACAGTTACCAAGCCGTTTTTGCGATTCGTTTAGAGAAAGTGTTAAAGAATTCATTGTTGCTTGTCCCCGAGAAAAAAGGAGATCGCTTTTGGCGCAAACTTGGCGTTGGATCTGATGTTAACGTCGAATCTGAAGCCTTTAATCAGGCTTTCAAGGTTTATAAAAATGGTGAACCTAGCCAGCAAGATTTAATACAAATTTTCGTTAAATTGTCGCCTGCCGTGCAAGAACAATTGGTTTTACTCGCACAGGAAAATCCAAAGTCATCGATTTATTTTTCGGGGGATGTGTTTTTGTTCGTCCGTGATGGCATGTTGTTCCCGACTAAACGGACGCTTATTAAATTCAAGGGTTTACCAAATGTGAAAATGCATACGAACTTTTTTAAAAAAGTTGAGCTTAATCCAGCCGATGAAGCTTATTTACAAGAACGTTTCGATACCCTTTTAAGTATTGCGAGTAACACGGCGAAGTATCTAGATTAAAGGGTTTTAGTGTGATATAATGATTTTGAAATTATTTTATAAACAATCATTTTATGGTTCCAGCATTAATTGTTCTTGGTGTGTTAGGCTTTTTGGCACTTGTTTATTTCGCTACATATAATGGCTTAGTAAAAGCAAAAGTGGCCGTTGAAAATGCGTGGTCAGGCATTGATGTACAACTAAAGCGTCGGTATGATTTGATTCCAAATTTGATTAACACGGTTAAGGGTTATGCGAAGCATGAAGCGGGTACTTTTGAACTGGTTACCAAAGCTCGAACAGCGGCAATGGGCGTTCCAGATGGCAATGTAAAAGAACAAGCCGCCGCTGAAAATATTTTAAGCGGAACCCTAAAGTCTATTTTTGCGTTATCAGAAGCTTATCCAGACTTAAAAGCGAATCAGAACTTTCTCGATCTACAAAATGAGTTAAGTAATACTGAAGATCAAATTGCGGCGTCACGTCGTATTTACAACAGCAACGTGACAATTCTTAATACGAAAGTGCAATCGGTGCCTTCAAACATTGTGGCGGGTATTTCTGGGTTTAAAAATGCAGAATTTTTTGAACTTGATGCCGCAGAACGAGCGGCCGCAGAAAAAGCGCCAGAAGTTAGTTTCTAAAGTTAAGTTAAATCTTTTGAAGAAAGCTTGGTATGTTTACCAAGCTTTTTTTGTTTTCCACCTTTAAAGCATTAAAGTGATAAACGACTATGCTTGAAAAAATAACCCCATTGGTTGAGAGTTTTGTAGCGCAAAATCCAAGCGGTATTTTAGTTGTACTTGGGCCGACCGCGAGTGGTAAAACCAGTTTATCGGTTAATTTAGCGTACTGGATACAGCAAAATTTAAATCAAACCGTTGAAATCATATCGGTTGATTCTCGCCAAGTGTATAAGGACTGCGATATAAGTTCCGCTAAAATTTCTGAAGAAGAAAAGCGGGGAATTGTGCATCACGGTATTGATATTGTAGATTTAGAAACCGAATACTCGGTATATGATTGGCAGAAATATTGCACGAGTACGATTAAAGAAATTCAAGCTAGAGGAAATATCGCCATGCTAGCTGGGGGCACGATGTTATGGTTAGATGCGGTGACTGAAAATTATGATTTTGATGAAAAGGGGATTAAGTCAGATCGAAGAAACGAACCTTTGTGGCCCAGTTTTAAAATTGGTCTCAGTTGGCCGCGAGATGTTTTATACCAAAGAATAAACCAGCGGGCGGTCGCCCAGTTTGAAAGTGGGTTGATTGAGGAAACGAAACGAGTGATGCAAGAACATCCAACGATTACCAAATCGGCCTTTACGAGTTTTGGCTATCAAGAGATTGAAGCTTATTTAAAGGGGTTAATGACTTACGAGGAGGCCCTCTCTAAAAATCAGCAAAGAAACCGCAACTACGCCAAAAAACAACTCACTTGGTGGAGAGGTCGGGAAGATGTATATTGGATTGAATTAAGCTGATTTACTCCAGTTCTTTTAGCAGCGTTTGAATGCGTTGTTCTGTTTCTTCGTAGTCACCTTGGCCAAAGTGTTTGTACCTAACCACTCCATCTTTATCAAGTAAGTAAAAAGCAGGCCAATACCGATTATTAAACGATCTCCAAGTTTTGAAGTCATTGTCTAAGGCAATCGGGAAAGTCAGCCCATACTGTTTCACCGATTTTTCAACGTTTTCTAATTTTCGTTCGTAGGCAAACTCAGGGCTATGAATGCCAAGAATCGTGAGGCCTTGGTCGGCATATTTTTCGTGCCAGCTTTGCACGTATGGCAGCGTGTGAATACAGTTTGAGCAAGCAAAGGTCCAAAACTTTAAGAGCACCACTTGGCCTTTTAGTTCTTCTAAAGAGCCTCTCGGTTCGCTGTTGAGCCAAGGACCAAGACCGTAAAGATTTCCTCGAGTTTCAAGCAAAGGCGCATCGGCTTTAACTTCCATTTGAATTGGCGCTGGGGCTTGAGCAACCTTTTCCAAAGGTGGTTTTTCAATGGGGGCTATTTCAAATTTATTAGTTTGTCCCTGCACACTGCAGCCACTGATAAAAATCACTGATAGCAGAAACGTTAAGTGTTTTTTCATGTGTTAGCTTATATTGTTATTTCAAAGATAGATCTCCTATGAGTGGTGATCTGTACTACGTTATAAGAGTCGGCTTCCATTAGGCACACCTTCGTCGCTGACACCAAGAATTGTTTTGTCTGCCAGTACAAATCCAGTTACTAACACTTCAGACATAAAGTTCGCCACTTGCTTCGGTTCAAAATTGGTGACGGCTATAACTTGTTTTCCCACTAAATTTTCAAGTGTGTAATTCGTGATTTGGGCGGAAGATTTTTTCTCGCCCAGCTCCGGTCCAAAATCGATCCACAGCTTAAAGGCTGGAATTTTAGCTTCCTCAAAAAATTCAGCTTTAGTAATGGTGCCCGCTCGTAGTTCCACTTTTTTAAAATCGTTCCAGCTTATGTTTGCCATGTTAGAAACCGGCTTGTCTACTAGATTGGTCAATGTCGCTAAATTTCATACGAGATTTATCAAATAAAACACTGATTCTACCAACACCACCGTTACGGTGTTTAATCACGTTTACTTCTAAAGTGTCTTTGTCTTCTGGGGCGCAGTCTTCGTTATAGTAATCTTCACGGTAAAGCATCATTACCACATCGGCATCTTGCTCGATAGAGCCAGAATCACGTAGATCAGATAGAATCGGCCGTTTATCGGGCCGGCTTTCTACGGTTCTTGAAAGCTGCGACAAAGCAATCACAGGGATATTAAGTTCCCGGGCCAGTCCTTTTAAGCTTCGTGAAATTTCGGCAATTTCTTGCACCCGATTCATAGGATTTTCACCACTCATTAATTGCAGATAATCAATCATCAGCATATCAAGACCATGTTCCATTTGCAGTCGTCGAACTTTGGCTCTTAGTTCTGAAATTGAAGCTCCCATCGCATCATCAATAAAAATTTGGGCGCTGTTGAGTTGATCCATCACTGGGCCCATCCGATCAAAATCCGCTTCTTCAAGCTTTCCTTTATGCAGTTTCCAGCTATCAACGCCGAGTAATCCACAGAACATTCTTTCCACCAATTGTTCTTTAGACATCTCCAGTGAAATAATCCCGATTTTTTTACCCGATTTAATAGCGGCGTTTTGGCAGATAGCCAAACTGATCGCCGTTTTTCCCATCGAAGGACGAGCGGCCATAATGATCAAATCAGATTTCCCAAAACCACCATTAAGTTTGTTATCGAGATCTCTAAAGTGCGTGCTAATTCGGCTCTCTTTTGCTAAGTCGGGGTTTTCATGAATCTCAGAGATGTATTCATATCTTTCATTCAATACTTCTTTGATGGAAGTAAATCGGTTTTTAATAAAGTTCTGAGAGATAGAAAAAATTTCTTTCTCTGCGGCTTCTAAAAGCTCTTCTACTTTTTTATCACTTTCATAACCAAGCGCGACCACATTCCCTCCGGCTTTAATCAGTTTTCTGAGTGTCGCTCTATGCTTGATAAGTTGGGCATATTGAAAGATATGCGTTGTCACGGGAACCATATTTTGTAACTCTGCCAAATATTCTGGGCCACCAATAACGGATAATTGATCTTTGCCTTCAAGCTTGGTACTGACCGTTACTATGTCGACCGGTTCTGCCTTAGCAAAAAGTTCTGTACAGGCTTCGTAAATCATCTTGTGATGATCGTGATAAAAATCTGCGGATTCTAAAAAATCTGCAATTTTTAAGATTGCGTCCTTATCGAGCATTAGACATCCAAGCAACGATCGCTCGGCTTCTAGGGCTTGCGGAGTTATTTTTTTTTCTGCAGGATTTTGAGCCATTTTGTGTTCTTATTTATTATCAAAATCTGTCTGCCTGGTCAAACAAAAACCCGCTTTAGCTAAGTGCTTAAAGCGGGTTTTAAATAGAGGAGAATGAATAAAGACTAGTTGCCTAAATCAATTTTCATGTAAGGGTGAATAAAGTTTCGAGTTGAATCTCCAGATCGGCTGGTTGTTCGTTTCAATACAGAAGCGTCAGCGGTTGGTGCAATGCTGTTTTTTTGTGCTTCTCGAATCTGATTAATAATGTCAGCCGTGCTAACGTTGTTTGATCGGAATCTGGTTCGAATTGGCGTCATGTCTCCAGATCGAACGACATCACTTTCAAGAACACTGGTTCCAGCAGAACCACCTTCAATGTAGTAATCGTAAGCTCGAGTTCGAAAATTTCGTTTGGCGTTGTTTGGAACAATCACTCGGCTGTAAGTGAAAGGGCGTCGTCCGCTGTAGTCAGTCAGTTCGCCAGATCGATCCATGTAAGTTGAAACTCCATCAATACCCGCTTCTGCTCGGCTAAGGGTATGTCGGATTGATTGGTTGTTTACATTTCTTTGAACGCCGTCTCGCAATTTTTCTCGTAGGTAATTGTTTTGACGAACTTTAATAGCGGCATTTACCGCGGCATTAGCGCTTACTTCAGCTGGCAATTCACCATTAATAGCCATACGAACAAGTTCTGGTGTATTATTAGCATAAGTAGTGCCTGTAATAAGGAGGCTAGCCATAAAAGAGAGAAAGAGAGTTTTTTTCATGATTGGAAATAAAGTGAATTAATGTTTTCTTACTAATGCTAAGCCAAAATTTATAAGTCGCAAATTTTTAGAGAGCTTTTGCTCTATATTTTAGAGTTAGCTTTTTTAAATATGAAGGTCTTTTGTAAAGTTTTTTGCTCTTGCCTCTCTGAGTTGGTTAATTATGTTTAGAAGAGATTTATAATTTTAAAAAAAATGGCTCTCACGAAAAAAACAAAAACGAACCCCAACTTTTTATTAATCGCTTTAATTGTTTGGGCTGGTGTATCTGGACTTTATATTGTCCAAGATTTATGGAGAAATGGGCTGAGCGCTATGTATCAAGCGGGTTACGAAAAAGCGGTATCTGAGATTTTAGTGAGAAGTCAGTCTTGTCAGCCAGTTGAACTTTTTGTTGGTGAAGTTAAAACTCAATTAGTGAGTTTAGAATGTTTACAGGCTGCCCAAGCTCAAGCAGAGCAGCAAGCTGCAGAGCAAGCTTTAGAAGATGAGGACGAATCTTAGTGAGCCGTTGAGACTCTGTTTATGAAAAAAGCGTTTCTAAATTTGGAACGCTTTTTTTTACTGATGGTAAACCCAAGCCGCTTCCCCAGTATTTAACTCAACGAAAGAACGTTTATATTCCTTCCCTTCGTAGTCATCAAAAGCTTTTAATTCAGCGGTGGTAATTTCAAATACCTGGCCAGTGATTTTCTCAATGGTGTTTTTATCTGGAACAAGAATCCAATAAATTGAGTTATCAATTTTAATTTCTTCTCGTCGAAAACCATTCAAAGATGCTTTCGCTCCTTTTGACGTGCGACCGATAAGTTTTTGTTGAATAACCGGGTCTTGCAGGGTTCCATAGCTAAATACATTTTCCATGCTACTTGACGCCTAAATCTTTTTTAAGAGCGTGCACGTGTCGCGCCGTAGCAGAATCTGTGCGGATCAGTTCTTTTATTTTTTTGATACCGTGCATAATAGTTGTGTGATTTTTTCCGCCAAAGGCTTCACCAATGGCTTCGTAACTCATTTTCAAAACTTCTTTACACAACCACCAACAAACTTGGCGTGGAAAAACGATTTCTTGTTTTCTGGAATTTCCGAGTAAATCAGTGGCTGGAACCTGAAAGTAATCGGATGTTAGAGTAATGATGTCATCTGGACTTTTGGCTAAACCACGGCTGGCATCATGAGCGCTGATTAAATCTTCTTCGGGGTTTAGTTTCCGAAAAATTTTCCCCACACTTTGAATCGTGGGGGAGAGTCCGCCTAAATCGAGTTCGGCGCCCACTTTATTTAAAATATTTTCGAGTTCTCGCAGACTTTTACGAGTGTTGGTGGCAATAAATTCTTGTACATCGTGAGGCAGAATAAGTCCTTGCGCTTGAGCTTTTTCTTGGATGATAGCCAATTTTGTTTCGTAATTGGGCATTTGGATGTCTACAATCAACCCCCAACCTAAACGCGAACTCAAACGATCCATCATATCCCGCAGTTGAGCTGGTGGTCTATCAGCGGAGAAAATCATTTGTTTTTCCAAATCACGCAAATCGTTAAAGGTATTAAAAACTTCTACCTGAGTTTGTTCTTTCCCAGAGAAAAACTGAACATCATCAATTAAGAGTACATCCGCTCGACGATATTTTTTTCGGAGTTCTTCTGTTTTTTTCTCACGAATGGCTTTCACAATTTCATTCGTAAATCTTTCGGCGGTCGTGTAAATCACCACAGATTCTGGTTGTCGACGAATAATTTCGTTGGCAGTGGCTTGCAGTAAATGCGTTTTCCCCAGTCCAACTCCACCATATAAATAAAGCGGATTATATTTCTTCGCTTCATTAATAGCGGTTTCTGCAACCGCGGTACAAGCGGCATGAGCGAGTCGATTTTCTTCTCCAACCACAAAATTGTTAAGGGTAAATTTAGGCTGAATTAAACGTGACTCAAGCCCAGCTTCTAAACGAACTTCAGGCTGACGCGGTAATTTTCGCGGTTTATTTTCGGTGAAAACTTGAGGCGCTTGTGAAGCTTTATCGGCCAAGCTTAAATCTACTTCAAAAAATATTTTATTTATTTCAGGCAAACTTTTCTGCAGGTTTGAAAGAATGACCGTTGAATATTTATTCTCCAACCAATTCTTGTTCATTTCGCTCGGGCAACCAATTAAAACAGCCCCACCAGAAATTTCTTTTAGGTGTACTTTTTTAAACCAGGTACAAAATTCCATTCGAGAAATTTTCCCTGATAGATTGTTAAGAACTTGGCTCCAAACTTCGGTTTTATCAAGAGTCATAGCCATTATTTGCAGTAGATTAATTCGTTTCGGTCCATTCCTACACCAATAACTCTAATGGGGCATTTAATAAATTTCTCTAATGCTTTTACATAATTTTGAGCATTTTCTGGCAATTCTTCAAAAGACTTAGCGCTACTAATGTCTTCTTCCCAACCCAGAAATGATTCATATTCGACTTCAAGTTTGTGATTGGCCTTTCTCGTAGTGGGGACCGTTCTAATTTCATGTCCGTCTAATTTGTATTTAGTGGCCACTTTAATTTCAGCCACGCCGGTTAAAACATCCAACTTTGTTAGATTGATGCAATCAAGGCCATTAAATTCTACGGCATTTCTTACCACCACCGCATCAAACCAGCCACATCTTCGAGGCCGTTTAGTAACCGCTCCATATTCTCCACCTTTTTCTCGAATTTCATCGCCAAAAGCGTCATCGAGTTCAGTTGGAAATGGCCCTGATCCGACCCGAGTCGTATAAGCCTTAGTAATTCCAATTAACGTAGAAATACTTTTAGGTGGAACGCCAAGCCCAGTACTAATACCTCCAGCCGATACATTGGAAGAAGTCACAAATGGATACGTTCCATGATCAATATCTAGGTGATGCGCTTGTGCGCCTTCAAATAAGATTTTTTTACCATTCTTCATGGCATCAAGCAGAACAATGCGTGTATCACAGAGCAATGGCTTCAAATCTTCTCGCACTGACATGATTTTTTCAAATTCAGCGTCGGCGTCTAAATCAATATTTAAAGTGCCACTGTGAAACTTACAGTTAGCAATAATTTTTTCTTTGAGTAATTCAACATCGAGTAAGTCTTCACAACGAATCCCTCGCCGAGCAATTTTATCTTCATAACAAGGACCAATGCCTTTGCAAGTAGTTCCCAGTTTGTCTTTTCCTTTTCGTCTTTCTAGTTCGGCATCAATGGCTTTATGGTAATCAAAAAGCAAATGAGCATGGAGTGAGATTTTAACTCTTTCTAAAACGTTTTTTAAGCCTGAGGCTTCAAGTTGAGCTACCTCGGCCCGTAAACTAACGGGGTCAATTACCGTTCCATTTCCAATAACGCCAACGGTTGTTTCGTGTAGCAATCCTGAAGGTAATAAGTTAAAGACAAATTTTCGGCCTTCAGTGTAAATTGTATGACCAGCATTAGCACCACCCGTACTTCGGCAAATGTAATCAAAATGTTCTGAAACAGCGTCGACTAATTTTCCCTTACCTTCGTCACCCCATTGGGTGCCAATAATACCAACATTAGGGCCTAACGATGAAAGAAAGTTTTGCATTAAAAGAGGGTTAGTTTCGGAAGCATTTGTGGGTCAAACGCGAAGTCGAACTTAAAGGTTTCAAAGGGGGGCGTCAACGGTAAAATGTGGAAAACTTTCTTGACTTGGTTTTGCACAAATTGTGCACATAGACGATTGGTTTTACAAATACCTATGACTTCTTACAATTGACTTTGTTCTGTTTTTTAAACCTCATTAGTTATGACTCAAATGTACTATGATGCTGATATCGATACAGCGAAAATTTTATCGAAAAAAATTGCTATTTTAGGGTGTGGTTCTCAGGGGCACGCTCATGCTTTAAATCTTCAAGATTCTGGGGCAGATGTGGTGGTTGGTTTACGGGCTGGTTCCGCAACCGCTGAAAAAGCTAAAGGGGCTGGTTTAAAAGTGGTTTCCACCGAAGAAGCGGCCGAGTGGGGTGACGTGATTGTTATGTTGTTACCCGATACGGTTCAGAAAAAAGTATACGAAACAGCCGTAGCGCCTCATATGAAGGCTGGTAAGAGTTTAGTTTTTGCTCATGGTTTTAATATTCGCTACGACCTTATTAAGCCGCCGTCTGAAGTTGACGTTTGGATGGTAGCCCCAAAAGGTCCAGGACACCGAGTTCGAACGACTTACACTCAAGGGTTTGGTGTTCCGGCTTTGTTTGCAGTTGAACAAGATGCTTCAGGTGAGGCTAAAGATTTAGCTCTTGGATACACAAAACTTATTGGTGCTGGTCGAGCGGGTGTTTTAGAAACGACTTTCACCGAAGAAACTGAAACTGATTTATTTGGAGAACAAGCCGTACTTTGTGGCGGAACGTGTGAATTGGTGAAAGCGGGGTTCGAGACCCTAGTTGAAGCCGGTTACCAGCCAGAAGTGGCTTACTTTGAATGTTTGCATGAACTAAAATTGATCGTTGATCTGATGGCGGAAGGGGGAATGGCCGCTATGCGTTATTCGATTTCAGAAACGGCAGAATACGGAGACTACGTATCTGGGCCACGAATTATTGATGCTTCAGTCAAAGCACGCATGAAAGAGGTGTTGACCGATATTCAAAACGGGAATTTTGCAAAAGACTTTGTTTCTGTGATGAATGACGGAAACGGTGAAAAACTTCGTGAATTAAGAGAAACGAATGCTCACCACCGAATTGAAGAAACGGGGGCTGGCTTACGAGCTATGATGAAAATTGATAAAAAAGATTCGGGAGATAGTCACTTTAATGCTTCGGCTTAAGTTTTTAATTTCTAGACTTCATAAAATAGAGCTCCACGTATGGTGGGGCTTTTTTAAAATCTAAATTAATAGTTGGTTTATGTTGCCGCGTCGCTGAACTATGAATTATTAATAAAAAACAAAAAACAAAATAGTACTAGCATAAAATGAGTAAATAAATTGCACACGAACACTAAAAGTAATTAAATTCCTTTTGAGTACTATTTGTGAACTCGAACAAAAAATATGAAACGAACCCTCTCATCACTTTTGGTTGCCACAGTGGCATTAGGTTTTCAGCAAGTTTCGGCTCAAGAAACATTTTTTGGATCCCTAGACAGTGACGTTGTTTATAATAACGGCGTTCTTATTCAGGGTGTGACGGCTACGGCCGATGGAGTGGCTAATATTAAATTAGAAGGTACAGGGACGCTTACTGTGGCCAGTGCTGCTGGTGGCGGATTTCCTCGGTTAATGGTGATTGGCGGTACAACTATCACAAGCACTCGATCGTTTGCCAGTGATGAAATTAATAAAACAACTTGGAGCGGGCAGTTCGATGCTCCGACTTCTACCGTTAAACCTGGTTTTTTTGATATCGTTGATCCAGGAGCCGGATTTGCAGATGACTACGAAGCCGTTGAAGCTTTTGGGCTAGGCTTAGCGAATGAAGAATTTACGTTCTCAACTAAGGCAGAAGTGGTATTTCCTGTATCGGTTCTAAATGGGCAAAAACTTTGGTTGGCAAATCAAAATGCAGATGCCACCTGGACAGTGGATAAAACAAATTTTTGTATAGTGAATGATAATCTTTGTTTTATAGCCTTAGCGAAAATTAATAAAATAGCGCTTATTAAAGAAAAATTCGATACTTGTCCGGTACAAAATGTCGCAAATGGAAGTGTCAGTGGTACACCCAATTGTATTGTAACTTGTAACAATGGTTACGCATTGAATGAAGCGGCAAACGGTTGTTCGGCGGTAGTTGGATTAGAAGAGTTTGAAAATCAATTTAACGAAACAACCACAGAGACTACGACTACAGCGCAACAACAAATTTTTGAAAATCAAATTGCGGCGCCCGTTAAAGAATATGATTTCCCACCAGGACATTTTAGATACCGAGCCTCTAGTGATAAATTCTATCGGTATTTAGATGAAACGGGACTAACCGCTACATATGATGAAGATGGTCGGGTAGATGAATCTTCTGAACTTGGACAGGCTCGATTAGTCAATACAAGTTACTTATCTCGAAACCCTCGTTCAGCGGAAGAACAGCTAATGGCTTCTAATTCTGATAAATCTGCTCAGGAAAAAGCTCAGGATGAAGGGGACTTCATGAATTACTTAATTACTATGAGAAATTATTTTGGCGGGAATGCTCAGAATAATACTTACACCAGCTTAAGTGCTGGTGCTGAAGACGGTGAAGCCGTAGCCGCTGAAGGCGAAGCGGGTGAAAGCGGAGGACAAGCTCAAGGTGGAGCGTTTCTTTCATCTGGTTCAATGCTTCCAAGCACTGGGCCTGGGATATTTGTAACGATTGCAATTGTAGGATTTGCTCTGATGATGTTCGGAGCCCGGAGGAGTTAAAAACGCTATACTTAGTTTCTGGATATTTTGTGGGTCAGAAAGCCCTCGCCTCGGCGAGGGTTTTTTGTGTCCAGGGGAAAGAATTCCCCCTAGAATACCCCTTTATATATGAGTTCGTTTATCTTAGGGAACCCACGAGACCCTAAGCTAAACTCACCTTCAAAATTACATTGAGTTTAATTCTTAATTTATTCAGAGTTTCAAAAATTTGTTTGTAAATTTAGTCTCCAAGAAATTAAAATTTAGATTAAATAAACGCACAAATTTTATCGCCCATGTCGCTGCAGCTGAGTTTGGTTTCTCCTTTGTTTTCCATGTAAATATCACCCGTTCTAAAACCCAATTGGATCGTTTTGAGGACCGCAGAGTCGATATCGTTAGCCGCTTCATGCATTTCAAAAGAATGGCGCAGCATCAGCGCGGCGGAGTAAATTTGAGCGATTGGGTTGGCAACATTTAAACCTTGAATATCTGGGGCAGAGCCACCAGAAGGTTCGTATAAATGAATTTTATTACCAAAGCTTGCCGAACCAAGCATTCCTAAACTTCCAGGAAAAACGCTCGTTAAGTCGGAAATGATATCTCCAAACAAATTAGGGCAGGCAATGACATCAAATTGACGCGGCCATTTAACGAGTTGTTGCACGGCGTTATCAACGTACAAATTATGAAATTTCACCTCTGGCCAGTTTTTGCTTTCCGCTTCAAAAACTTCACGCCATAAACGCGACGTCTCCAGAACGTTCGCTTTGTCTATCGAGTGTAAGGTCTTCTTTCTATTTTGCGCCGCTTGAAACGAAAATTGAGCGATTTTTTGAATGGTAGCCCGATCATAAGTAGAAGTATCTAACGCTGTGTCAGCAGTTGGTCGTGAATGTTCGCCAAAATAAATTCCACCGGATAACTCTCGAATGACTAAAATTTCAAAACTTTCGTTGCCAATGATATCAGATCGAAGGGGGCAAAAATGACTCAGTTCTTTAAAAATCGGCGCCGGTCGCAAATTAATGCTAGCACCAATAAATTTTCTAATTGCTAGGATTGAATTTTTTTCACAGTCTTTCCATTGCGGTTCAAACTGAGCGTCTACCGGTCCACCGACTGAGCCAAATAAAATAGCGTCAGAATTATTAACTAAAATTTTAGTCTCTTCTGGAAAGTGGTTGCCGTATTCTGGCCAAGCGGCTCCACCAATTAAACCACCGGTAATTTTAAATTCAACTTCGTATTTTTCTTCAATACACCGCAGTACTTTTACCGCTTCCATGCAAACTTCTTCGCCAATGCCGTCGCCAGGGAGTAAGGCGATTTTGTAGGTTTTCATTTTTTTATCTTTCTAGAAATATATTCATCATTGTTTCGTGCCAAATACTTGTACCCAAAAATAACCTTTATAAAAATTGTCATCGGTTACTTTGTATTGTCCAAAACCGGTTTCTTCATATTTTGAATCAATAATATTGGCCCAGTGACCAGGCGAGTCTTTCCAGTTATCAAAAGCAAATTGGGCGGTTACTTGTCCTTTCGCTATGTTTTCGGCCACAAAGCGATATTTATAGCCGGCATCGCGCACTCTATCAGCCGCAGAATTTCCATTTAGGTCTAAGTGGCTAAAGAAATCTTCATCATCCATTTTTTGGGCAAAGGCTTGCGCTACTTCACTTAAAGTTGGGTTTACGGTTAAAGGTTCGACGTCTACTTTCGCTCGGGCTTGATTGACCAAAGTCAGCATGGTGTCTTTTTGATCCGCATCAAAATTTTCTGGAGCGTATTCTTCATCTGAAGTCAGAAAAATAAGTTGGCTGGCCGATTTATCAACTTTATCGGTGGCGAGTCGGTAAATTAATTCCGCCATTTCGCCGCGGTTTAGAGCTTGGTCCGGTTGGGTTAAGCTTGGAGGAATCGCGTTTAAATCAGTTAGCCGCATCATGTAGGGCGCGTACCAAGGCTCTAAAGATTTATCAATGGTTAAGGCAAAACTTTGGCCAATAATTTTTGATGCCTCAGTCATTAAAATGTTATTGCTGGCTTGAAAGGATTTGTCTGGGTATCCATCAACTATACCAAGAGATTTTGCTGAACAAACAATACCCGAGTACCAGTCTGAGAAATTTATATCGCTAAAAGGTAACTCGTTCGGACACGGCTGAATATCATTTTTGAACTGCGTTTCTAGCACAATTTTGGTGAATTCGGCTCGATTGATCTGGTTCTCGGGCTTAAAAGTTCCATCGCTATAGCCCTCAACAATGCCTTCGGCTTGCAGGTAATTAATAGCGTCGTAATATGGGTGATTAAATTCAACATCGTTAAAAGCGGCGAAGCTTAAAGTTGGAAAAATTAGTAAGGAGAATATTAACTTTTTCATAAATTTTTATTAAAGCCCCAACATTTTTTGTCTTTTACTAAATTCCTGCACCGTATGTTTAAAATCGAGCAAATAGTCGAGGTCTGATAAGTTTTCTAAAAGTCTTTTTTTGCTAAAAGAAGGGATTTCAAAAGGGTATTGATGGCTCTCTTCGTCAATCACCAGCTGCGCTTCTAGATCAACACTTAAGCGCTCACCTGATTTAAGAAATTGCTGCACGACTTTTTCGTCTAAGGTAATACACAAAAGTCCGTTTTTTTCAGCGTTACCTTTAAAAATATCGGCAAAATCAGAGGCAATAATAACATCAATCCCAGCGTCTTTTAAACCCCAAGGGGCGTGTTCTCGGCTGGAACCACAACCAAAGTTTTGCCCCGTCACTAAAATGCTTTGGCCCCGAAATTCAGGAAAGTTAGGATCGTTCTTTTTTAAATTATGAAACACGTGTTGCCCGAGGCCCGTTTTAGTGGTGACTTTCAAAAATTGGGCCGGCATAATCATGTCGGTATCAATGTCTTTTACTGGCAGCACAATCGTTTCAGCCGCTTCTTTTTTGAAGGGCGCGGTTTGTTCTTGTTGATTTCGAGTAGTCGATGAATCAACGGAGCTGATGCCAAAGAGTTGGTTATTCATAGTTTATGCAAAGTATTCTTCAGGGTCGGTAATCTTCCCAGTTACGGCAGCAATGGCCGCCATTTTAGGGCTCATTAAATGCGTGAAGCTCCCTTGCCCTTGTCGGCCAACAAAGTTTCGATTGCTGGTTGAAGCACAACGCGAGCCCGCCGGAACGGCGTCTCCATTCATAGCGATACACATGGAACATCCAGACCCACGAACTTCGGCACCAGCGGCTTCAAATAGGCCTACTAAACCCTCTTGCTCGCATTGCGCCCGTACTTGTTCAGAACCCGGTACCACAAATGCCTTAACGCTATGCGAAATAGTTTTATCTTTTAAAATTTTAGCGACTTCACGCATATCCTCAATGCGTGAATTAGTACAACTTCCCATAAAAACGTAATCGACGGGCGTGTTTTTAATCGGCGCTCCAGCTTTTAAACCGTTGTAATTCAATGATTTTTCAGCGGCAAAGGCTTTGGCCTCATCACTAAAATCTTTGGCTTTAGGAATAGTAGCCGTAATTTCAATTCCTTGTTCTGGGTTTGTGCCCCAAGTGACAAAAGGGGATTTGCCTTCTAAATTTACGGTGACAACTTTGTCGTAAGCCGCCCCTTTATCGCTGGCCCATTTGGCCCATTGATTACATTTTCTTTCCCAAGCTTTGGCCTCAGTTACTTCAGGGTGTGGTTCTGGGGTACAAAAAGGACGTCCTTTCAAATAATCAAAAGTTTTCTGGTCTGGACTTACCATGCCAAATCTTCCACCGGCTTCAATACTCATGTTACAAATCGTCATTCGACCTTCCATACTCAAGTTCTCAATGTATTCGCCGGCAAATTCCATGGCGTGTCCATTAGCGCCTTGAATCCCAATTTGGGCAATTAAACAGAGCACCGCATCTTTAGCGGTAAAGTGTTCGGTTGGGGTCCCCACAAACTCAACCCGCATGGTTTTTGGTTTTTCAAGGAGCAAAGTCTGCGTGGCCATAACGTGTTCAATCTGGGTCGTGCCAATCCCAAAGGCCAAAGCGCCAAAAGCGCCATGAGTGGAAGTATGACTATCGCCACAAACGATCGTTTTTCCCGGCTGGGTTAACCCTTGTTCTGGCCCAATGACATGCACTATGCCTTGATTTCCAGAGCCAAAATCAAAGACTGGAATGTTAAATTCCTCGCAATTTTTACGCAGTGATTCTACTTGGTGACGCGCTTGTTCGTCAGCATAGGCTTCGCGCGCATCATCGGTGGGAACCGAATGATCAAGCGTCGCAAAATTCCGGTCAGGGCAGGCAAAGCCTAAATTTTTTTCACGCAAAGCGGTGAAAGCCTGAGGGCTAGTGACTTCATGTAATAATTGAAGATCTATAAAAAAAACATCAGGAGCGCCTTCCTCATGATTCACCACGTGGGCATCCCATATTTTATCGATAATATTTTGAGCCACTTTCATTAACAATAGGTTATAGAAAAACGATTTACTGTCGAGTTGACAAATGTTATATAAAGTTTATTTTAATTTCAATTAAGCCTTAAAGTCATGCCCTTTAAACCTGGTCAAGTCGTCGATATTAACGCGGATGCAGAAGTGATATATTATGATGGCTTTGATAAAAAGGCGATAGATTTTGAATTAATTCATTTGTTTATCGGAGAGCAGTTTCAAGAAATGAAAGATTTAGTTGGGCACAGTATTGCCGTTTATAAAGATAGAACGGGTCGTATTAACGAAATTGAAGTGGTAGATTAAAAGTTTTCCTTAAGTATTTAGATTTTGATGACAAGAGAACAAACGAACGAAGTGGATGTTTTTTCTTCACAATTCTTAGCTGATTCAGCCATTAATGAATTAAAAGGTTTGGGCTGGATTGAAGCTGAGACCGCTAAAGTCAGAGTTTTAGTTGAAGAAGCCGTTGGCGTATTTTTGAAAGATCGAGAATTAATCAAGGCTGCAACCATCCAACAAAAGCTAGAAAGAAGCTGTAATGCGAGAAGAGCCCGTTTAAATAACGCGTCATTTTTGAAGAGAAGACAGCTAGAGGAGGTTGGTATTGAGAAGCCAGAAGCAGAATCCCTACCGATGGCTTTATATCCGTTGGTTTATATTCAGATGCTTGAAAAGTCTGGAGTAGAAATACTACAAAACCTCAGAGCGGCTTACGCAAAAATGCCCAAGGGTGGGTGGAATAGTGGACGGGCTGAGTTTCTACGAATTTTAGAAATTGAGTTGAAAGCAAAAAATTTGCCAGAAATAAACCTGCCTGATGTGATAGAAATGTTCGAAAATGTTTTAACAGCCATTTCATCGCGGACTCGACTGGGTGAAATTTTGTTCTCTGATGACTCGGAAAAATTGAAAGCTTGGAATATCCATTTCCCACCGCATAAACCAAAAGAGGCCCTGATACCAGGCGAAGCCGAAATTGATAAAGCGGCTTTAATTAAAAAGTTTTTAACCGTACGTTATTTTACGGGAAATCCTCACTCCGCCCCAGGCGTTTTTGTCGGCTTTAAGCAAATGTTAGGCGCGTATGTAGGGGAGCGAGAAAAGAATTACCTAACGGTTAATAATTTAAACCGAAATTTTGAAGTTAGACTCGCAGGGCTAACTAAAGTCGACCGAGCTAAACTATCCGAATTTATAGCGGAGGTAAAAACCGCCTGGGCAGAGAAATTTAAACAAGGGGAACCTCTGCAAATTACTGAAAATTTCACTTCAGATGGAGACGCTGACCGGGGACAATTGTTTGTTTAATTTATTCCCAAAACTTAAACCGGCTGATATCAAAATCTTTGATGGATCCGAGCGCTTCACCAAGTCCCTTAAACTGATTTGAAACACTGAGTTTAAAACCATTAACTTGATTTTGAACCGCATCAACTTGGGCTTGCACAGCTTGCACCATTTCCCAGACCTGCCACAAAAAATACCCGATAATAGCCAGAAACAGCAGGGTCCAAAAATTGGCCAAAAACCAGTATAAAAAAGTTTTCCAGAATGGGGGATTAACGGTTCGATCTATCTGTTCAATTTTTTTGATCAAATAATCAATTTTCTGGCTATCGGTCAGGTTTTCAAGTTCTTTCATTCAAAAAAGTGAAGCGATAAAAATTAGTATCGTTAAGATAGTGGCAAACAGGAGCGATCTGACCAGTGGTGAGTCGTGCGGTATGGATTTAAGGTCTTTATAATCTTGTTTGTATTCGGTTTTAGTTTTGTAGATTAAATCCAATAATAATGGTAAATTGTCTCTGGCTAAGAAAAAATTTCCTCCAAATAAGACCAACAGTCCTATTAAGACATCTCCTTTAAGCATCATAAAACCAAACCAGGAGATTATAATATGAAGTGAAACAAAAAAAACGATTAAGAACCATTTTGCCCAAGGACTCGCATTAGAAAGATCAAAAATACTCATACATTAATGACGATTAATAGCTTCAAGATACGCCAAAATGGCAGCTTTGACAATGTCGGTATCGCCGGCGCGTCCAGTTACCACATGACCACTTTCTTGCTCTAAGCGAACATTTACCACCGCTTGGGCGTCAATGCCAGAAGTTACCGCATCCATTTTGAATTCGGTAAGAATTCCATGGTCACCACAAATTTGTTTTATGCAATTATAAGCCGCATCAACCATCCCGTCTCCTTCAGCTTTCGCTTTGGAGAGTTTGCCGGTTTCATGATTTTTTAATTGAACGGCGGCAAACGACTTTTTGCCACTGCCGCTGCCAAGCTCATAATGTTCTAGACTCCAAAGTTGATTTTCTTCGGCCAGTTCACCGTGCACCAAAATCGCTAAATCAGAATCCGCGATATCTTTTTTCTTATCGGCGAGGGTTTTAAAATCAGCAAAAATTTCATTTAATTGCTCCGTCTCAAGTTGGTAGCCCATGTCTTGCAAACGCGCCGCCAAAGCCGCTCGACCTGAATGTTTGCCTAACACAATATTGGTTTTATCTACCCCTACTGACTCTGGCGTCATAATTTCGTAGGTTTCGGGGTTGGCCAGCATACCGTGTTGGTGAATACCCGATTCATGCGCAAAGGCATTTTTGCCAACAATGGCTTTGTTGACTTGAACTTTTTGCCCGGTAATTTGTTCCAGCAATTGTGAAGTGCGGTAAATCTCAGTGCTATCAATACCGTGTTCAAGTTCGTAAAAATCCGCTCGAGTTTGTAGCGCCATCACCACTTCTTCTAAGCTGGCGTTTCCGGCTCGTTCCCCAATTCCATTGATAGTACATTCAATTTGCCGAGCGCCAGCGCGCACCCCGGCTAAGCTGTTGGCTACCCCCAAACCTAAATCATCATGGCAGTGAGTAGACCAAATAACGGTGTCAGCTCCAGGCGTGTTTTCTATTAAATAGCGCATTAAATCTTCAAACTCTTCCGGGGTTAAATAACCCACTGTGTCAGGAATATTAATCGTATCGGCTCCGGCTTTGATCACCGCTCCAATTACCTCAACTAAGAAATCTCGGTCCGATCGGCCGCCGTCTTCGGGTGAAAAATCGACTCGATCACACAAGCTTTTAGCTAAAGTAACCGCTTCAATCGCCATGGCTTTAACTTGCTCGGGCGACTTTTTAAGTTTGTATTCCATGTGCACGGGGCTGGTGGCAATGAAAGTGTGAATACGCGGCATAGCTGCCTCTTTAATAGCGTCCCAAGTCGTTCGAATATCGCTTTCCATGGCTCTGGCTAAGCCACAAACTTCGACTTTTGTGATCGCTTTGGCAATTCTCTCAACCGCCGCAAAATCATCCGGGCTCGCGGCCGGGAAACCGGCTTCCATAACATCAACGCCTAAGCGTTCGAGTTGCAAGGCGAGTCTCACTTTTTCCTCGGTGTTCATGGAAAAACCAGGGCTTTGTTCACCGTCACGTAAAGTGGTGTCAAAAATTTTAACGTAGTTTGGTTTCATCTAGATTATCTTAAATTTTAAAGTTTGGTTTTCAAAAAAAACACCCGCTCAGTTCTTCGAGCTTGGGTGCGCGTGTTAAATTAAATTACTTTTAGGCACACTTACTAAGCTCGATCAAGTCGAAGCAGCAGGAGTGGGCTGAGAAGTAATTTGTTCATTAACATAAATATTATGCGTACTGAATTCTTTCTGTAAAGTTGACTTTTATTAAAAATAATTTATTCAAATATCAATGAAAAGTCCTATGTTAAATCGACGTGAGGTTTTAAGAGGAGGGATAAGTGGTGCCGCGGCTATAGGCGTTGCTGCTGGAACTGATTTTATAGTAAACGATTTAAAACTTATAGAAGCCTTGCCAGATTTGCCAGATTTACAAAATCCAGACGATAAGATTGCCGAATCAAAAGCCGTTTTTGATGGGCAAGCGTCTTGGAGAGAAAGAGCGGCTTTGCCCGTTAATGGCCACGAGCATTTAACTCGGGCCGAGTACGCGGCTGAATTCTTTCGGAATGCGCAAACCGTGATGCCCGCCATAAAAGGGAATCATTCATCTGGAGCCAGAATTCAGCAATGGTTTGATACTTTTGTGGAAATGCCCGAATCTATCCGAGAAAACTTATCTGAAATTGTGGCGGGGCAAATAGCCCAAGAATCTAAATTTGATAATAATGCCTTTAATCGTTCTTCTAGAGCCCGAACCTTGTGGCAAATAATCCCAGATGTCTACCGCATTGAGGCAAACTACGACGAAGCAGCGATGGCGAGTATGGAGACTTCTACTCAAGTAGCTTTCTATAATTACGAGCGCATTTATACGGTTCTTAAAAACGGCGTTCAGCTCGGAAATATAGACGTTCATGGACTCGATTTTGAGCGCTTTAAAAATCACTTTGGCTTTACGCAGCCGCAGTGGGAAAACTTTTTAACGTTGGTGATGGTGAACGCTTACAATACCGGAGAACGCCGGATGCTTGAAATTTTGCACTGGTTTCAGGGTGAGTATTCGGCCGATGATTGGGCCCAGTTAGAAAACAAAACGGAGTTGGGTTTATTTAGTTTAATGGCAGACTCGGCTCGATCGAATCGAGCCTTTAGGCGCTACGACCGTCATTCAAGTGAATATGTCTTTAAGTCTTTAGGCGCGCAAGCTTCGTTAGATGGTGGGGGACTTGACTATACGCAAACAGGAGCCTCTTTAGTGAGCCGTGCCACCACTTGGGTAAAGGATCAATTATATGAAACCGGAATTCCAGTAGCCACCGGAACCGTTGCTGGTCTAGCGACCAGAAATGCTTTAGCCACTTCTGAAAGATTTCCGAAACCGAAGAAAACAGTTAAAACTTTGGCTGGAAAAGCCACTAGAGATTTAGGGCGATTTACTCGAACGGCCATTGAGCAAATCGGATTAAGTGCAAAAGCGACCTATAGAGGGTCTGCTGAATCGGCAAAGCGCCACGCCATACCCAATCAAACCATGACCCGGAGGGAAGCGCTTACTAAATTAGGCGGTGCAACTGCGGCTTCAGTGGCGGGGTTAATTGGGGCACGAAATTCAGATTTATTTGCGGACGTTGATTTTAATTTTCCAGATAATTTAATTTCGGCCCCTTCGCTCGAGGGCAGTTTTTCAGCGGCAGAAGTACCAGCTGAAATGGCTCGTTTGAATGCGCGAGGTATATTTTTGAGTTCTTCTACTCAAGGGTTTAGTGAAAACGGTTTAGTGGATGGTCCTGGCCGAACCGCTTTAGTAAGTATGCGAAAAGATGTTTTAGCCACGATTGAACAATTGCTCAATGATTTAGATTTACTCGATAAGACAACCGATCAAAATAGTAATAACGCGGTGGTTATTACCGGTATGGCGGAAGATGCTGGGCACAGCCCTCGAGTGCATGGTCACGGTCCGGGGTTTGCCGTCGATTACCGACATCACACGGCCGAAAATATTGAAGCTAAATTAATTGATCATACCGAAGTCGTAAATGCCACAACTCGGAATCTTCACCCAGAGCACCGTTTGCTTCAATCTGGATTAGTAATTGGAGAAAAGATTTTCCGTTATAATTCTAAATACTTTTTGTTTGGGGTTCAGCACAGCGGAAAAAATTATGTATGTTATTTCGACGCCGAAAGTTCACACCGACACATGGAAATGATTCCTTGGGAAGATTACAATGTAGAATCGCAAGAAGCTTTTGTGGAAGCCGCAGAATTGCCCAGATCAATGCGCGGAATTTGGCGAGAGCAAGTACAAAATTACGTTGAGGAGCAGGTTGATTTACCTGAAACACTGCAAAAAGCCTGGCATCAAGAAGTGCGAGATTATTTGAGACAGTTTATTGATTAGACTTTTACAATTACCTCTACTTCAACCTTTGCTCCTTTTGGTAATTTCGCTTGCACACAGCTTCGAGCCGGTTTGTGTCCGTTTAGCCAAGTCGCATAAAGTTCATTAAATTCTACAAAATTTGCTAAGTCCTCCAACCAAACGGTGGCTTTCACAATATTTGTTTTACAAACGCCGGCTTCAGAAAGTAGAGCGTCGATATTTTTAAAAACCTGAAGGGCTTGCGTTTCAAGACTTTCATCTAAAAAATCACCCTCAGCGGTTAAAGCAATTTGCCCAGAAAAAAAGATTAAACCGTTGGTGGCAATGCCTTGACTGTAAGGGCCAATGGCGGCTGGTGCTTGGTTGGTGTTTATGATTTTCATTCAAGACGTACTATAAAAGTGATAGGGGACACTTGGCAACCTTTAAATTCTAGATATTTCGGCTTGACCAACGGCTCTTAAAATTTATATTGCGCCGGCTTAAAGAGCGTAAAGCGCTTTAATTTAATTCATTTTCTTTGCTATGAAAGCTGATATCCATCCAACCGTTAACCCTGTAATCTTTCGCGACGCGAATGCCAAAAAAGATTTCTTTATGACTTCAACGATGACTTCTGAAGAAACAGAAGAACACAATGGTGTAAAATATTTTGTGATTCGGGTGGACGTAAGTTCAGCTTCTCATCCATTCTACACTGGGAAACAAAACATTCTTGATACGTCAGGTCGAGTTGATAAATTCCGAGCTAAAATGGAACGAGCGAAGAATCTTCAGTAAGTTTTTTCTAATTTTCGATTTTTATGCCAGCGCCTAAAAAAGAAGCCGCTTCAAAAAAAACAACTTCTAAGAAAATTGTGTCTGTTAAAAAATCTGCCCCGAAGGCTCCGTCTTCAGTGAAAAGTGCAGGTTTTTTTAATTGGGAACAATGGACCAATGTTTTTGCTGATTCATTAAGCTGCTGGAAGCAGATTATTGGTCGATACATTTTAATTTTAATTATAACTCTTGGGCTTCAGTTTGGGGGAGTAATTGCTTTGTCAGTACTTATTTTTGGCATTATAGGCGGACCATCTGGACTAGAAAATGTTTTGGCTAATATTCAAGTTGGAACCGTGCCTGCGGCTCCAATTTTAATGGGAAGTATAGGCGTGATTATTCTTTGGTTTTTGTACGCGGTTACGATCGGCATGATTTCTAAGATTGCTTTTTTGAGTTTGATTAAAGATTCTCTAAACGAGAACCGTAAAAGTGCGGTATCGTTGATTTTTACCGAAGGAAAAACTTTTTTACTTCGGTACCTTGGTTTAGCCCTAAAAATATTATTCTATGTGGCTTGGCCATTAGTGCTGGTAACCCTGCTCTATTTAGCCTGGGATATCAGTTTATATTTGTATCCAAACAATGCTTTGAGTGGACTGCTGAGTTCAATATATATCGGCTTCTTTTTTGCGATCACCTATATTTCCGCTTTGATTTATTTAATTATTTCATCGGTGAGAGTGCTTTATGCGTTGCCGGCGCTTATCCAAACAGACAAAAGCGTGAGCGAAACCTTTGCTATTGCCAAGGCTATAACTTACAAAGCTTGGTGGTTTACCGCGTTAATGTGGGGGCTTTTTATCGTGCTTCTATATGCCGTAAATATTATACTTGGAATAGTGGCTACCTTCGACCCAATTATTTTGTTTGAGGCGCTTGAGCCAAATGAAGCTTTAAGGTTAACAGATTTGCTTGCATTCTTATTAAGTTTGTTTATTTTTGGGCCGATAACGACCGCGTTTCAATATTTGTTGATGTTGCAAACCGCTAAAAATCAGTCCGTTAAACTTTAAATCCCATGTCAAAAAAACCTGTACCAAAGAAACAACAAGCTAAATCGTCTACTAGATCACGTCATAGTAAATGGGTAAGCGAACAACGAAAAAAATTGGAAAAAGCATTAGTGCTTGATAAATGTCCAACGACTGGTGAAACTAAACTTCGTCACTTTGCCTCTCCAAGTGGAATGTACAAAGGTCGAAAAGTAACCACTGGAGGGAAAGACACGTCTACGAAAGTAAAAGCTATTGAAGCCTAGTTATTTGGCTTGATTATCAATTTAGAAATTAAATGAGCCAAAAGAGAGTACAGCGGCGACAGAGTCGAGTTTTGGCTTTGAAGACGCTGTTTTTTTATTTGGAAAGAAATGAAACGCAGCCTTTAAAGGAATGCTTTGATTACATTCTAGTTGATATTGATGATGAAAAGGCGGACGAATTTGCTTGGGAGATTGTTAATACAGCGGTTACAAACCTGGGTAAAATCAAGGTTTTAATTCGCGCTTTCGCACCAGAATATCAGTTTAACAAAATTGCGACGATCAATCGGTCATTACTAATTTTAGGGATTGGTGAAATGAAATTTATGGAAACCCCTCCAGTGGTGGTAATTAATGAATATATAGAACTGGCCAAAGAGTTTGGGGAAGATAAATCACCCTCCTTTATTAATGGTGTGCTCGATAACTATCGGAAAGGTTTAGGACTCGATAGAACAAAAGCAGCTGAGTAGAAAAGTATTTTTTTACGGACTTTTAGTTATAATTTATGACAATGGAAGCGTTACAAAATTTAGCTCATAGAATAGATTTACCTTCGGGCTTACTCGAAAGTCATAAGGTTTTATTCACCGAAGCTTTTACTCATCGATCGGCAATTACCAGCAATACAGTAAACGAACACAATGAACGTTTAGAGTTTTTAGGAGATGCCGTTCTAGAACTGGTAACGACTGAATTCTTGTTTCATAAGTTTCCAGACCCAGAAGGGGTATTAACCAATTACCGCTCAGCTCTTGTTAAACGTGAAAATTTAGCGACCGTGGCTCGAAAGTTAGAATTAGGGGAAATATTACGCCTTTCACGCGGCGAAGATCGTTCTGGTGGACGTGGCAAAGACTATTTACTCGCCAATGCCTTAGAAGCTCTAATTGGGGCTTTATATTTAGCGGGTGGAATGACCGTGGCCGAAGAATTTATCAGACGGTTTGTTTTAGTCGAATTAGATGAGATTTTAGAAGAAGGCGCACACATTGACGCCAAGTCAGCTTTTCAAGAATTCACTCAAGGAGAATTCGGTATTACGCCCACCTATGAAGTTTTAGAAGCGGTAGGGAAAGATCACGAAAAAGAATTTAAAATGGGCGCTTATTTAGATGAAACCTTGGTTGGAACAGGCTCGGGTAAATCTAAAAAAGAAGCGCAAACCGATGCCGCGCTGCAAGCCTTAACCGCCAAAGAAACCTGGAGCCCAAACTTTGAAAAAAAGGAATCAAACTAAATAACTCTAACCGGGTTACTAAAATGAGTCACTGCTTTATAATCTGCTTGTGAGCTTAGAATACGAATCGTTTGTCAAACACGTGCTTTCTGGACAGGAAGGAATTTTTTTTAGCGTTAAAAACGAAGTGGTGGGGCATAAGGTCTATTATGGCTGGGGGAAAAAGAGTGCCGCGGATTTTGATCAGGGGCCGTTTCCGATTTTTTCTATTACCGACTTTAAAGGAAATAAAAATCTGGCCTGGAACTTTGAAAGCTTTGAGACAGCCTCAATTGAAGCCTCAGATATAGAAATCGAAATACTCGAGCATTATAAAAGCCCGTTAGGCGAAATTGATTTAGGCGCTTCAGCTTTTGAAACACAGACTTCATTTGTAAGTAAAATCGAAGCTTTACAAACACAAGCTCGGGCTGGTGAGTTTTGGGTGGCCAATTTCACTCAAGCTCTTGGTGGCTCTTTACCACCAGAAGCGGATGCCCATTTACTCGCTTTAAAAACTTTCTATGAGTTTTTAAAGCTCGGTAAGAATCATTGTGGTGGAGTGGTTATCACAAAAGAACAAATATTTTGTTCACTATCACCGGAAATATTCCTTGTGCAAAATGAAAACCGGCTTCAAACCTTTCCTATCAAAGGCACGGGCACAGAGGAAGCCCTTAGATTTTCAGAAAAAGAAATTGCTGAATTGCATATGATCACAGACCTAATGCGGAATGATTTGGGGCAGATTTGCGACAAAGTCTGGCTTGAGCGAGAACGATATTTAACCAAAGAACAAAACTTCTACCACGCTCGTTCTGAAGTTAATGGCACTTTGCCCGACTCGGTTTTAAAGCAATCACAATACAAAAAATTGTTGCCAGCTGGTTCCATTTCAGGCGCTCCTAAAGCCAGAGTTTTATCGCTCCTTAAAGACGTAGAAAGCTTTGATAGGAATTTTTATACGGGCACTTTTGGGGTTCGCCTGAGCCCTGAAAAATCTATTTTTAATATTTTGATTCGTACTTTATTTTTAGACCCAACCGAGCAAAATTGGCAATTCCCAGTAGGAGCCGGTATTACAATCGAGTCTGATCCATCGGCTGAATGGTCTGAAACCCTGCAGAAGGCGGAGGTATTGAAAGATTGCTTAAAGCCTAAATTATTGCCCTAAAACTATTGTTTTGATACAAGTACTAAAATTGCCGAAAATTTATGAATAAAGATCAGTCATTAGAATTGTTTCAGAGACTTATTGAACACATGAACGAAGCCGTTTGGGTGGGAGATGAAAATGAGCGGACGGTCTATGCAAATCCTAAGTTTTGTGAATTGGTAGAATATCGTTTAGAGGAAATTAAAGGCTGGGAGTCTTACGAATTTTGGGATGAAAAAAGTACTTCGCAAGTGAAGCAAGTGAACTCTACAAAAAGAAAAGAAGGCGTAGCTTCAAGTTATGAAGGCGTTCTGCTCAGTAAATCAAAAAAACAAATTCCTGTATTACTCAATGGTTCGCCATTGCCTGGGGGGGGAACCGTCGGAATTATGACTGATTTGAGACAACTAAGAGCGAATGAAACTCGTTATACGCGTTTGATAGAAAATATGAATGAAGCCGTTTGGATGGGAGACTCAAATGAGATTACTTTGTACGCCAATCCGAAGTTTTGCGAATTAATGGAAATGAGTTTAGAGGAAATGCTGGGGCGACCCTCTTATGATTTTTGGGATGATGAGAGCGCGAAGAAGGTCGCCAACGCTAATCAGCATAAACGTAAAAAAGGCGAGTCTTCAAGTTATGAGGGGAAACTTAAAAGTAAAAGTGGAAAAATTATTCCTGTGTGGCTGAGTGGAACGCCTTTAGACGATGGCGGAACCATTGGAATCATGACGGACTTACGAGAGTTAAAAGCCAAACAAGAAGCGGAACAAACGCTTAACAAAGCGATAGAAATGGCTTCAGATACGATTATTATTTTTGATACTGAAGGCAAAGTAAAAACCTGGAATGCTGGAGCCCGGCAAATTTTTGGCTACAAAAAAGAAGAAATGTTGAACGTCCCTTTGCAGGGAATGTTTGAAGGCGAAGAGCTGAGTAAAATATTCTCAGACAACCAAATGGGCATGCAAAAAATGCAGCTCGAGGGACGACATAAAAATAAACACAAAGTGACTATTTCAGCGACGGTCACTCCAATTCAAGATGAAGATCATCATAAAATCGCTTACTGCTTGTTAATTGGACAAGATATTACCAACCAAGCAAGAGTTGAATTTGAGCTTTCACAGCGCTACCAAAGAATTCAAGAGGTTTACACCGAAATGGGCATTCAACGACGCCAAATGGACTACGTTCAAGATTTGTTAAAGTTGGCGAAAAAAGGCTTAAGCCAAACCGATCTGGCTGAATTTGTGACGAAAGCGATGTTAATGCTTTCTGGGGTAGATGCCTGTGTAATTCGTAAATATAATGAAAAGCGTGAAGGGTTAGAATTACTCGCTTATGTGGGTTGTGTTGAAGGTTGGCAGGGTAAATCAATAATTAATTATAAAGGTAGTTTAGCTGAAAAAGCTTTTAGTCAGAATAGCTCGCAGCGCTTGATGGATATTGGGCAAGAAGCCCGTTATCAGTCTATTCAATTGGCCAGGGCTAATAATTTATTTTCGCTGATGTTAATTCCTTTGCAAATAGGCGACACTAAAGTGGGAACGATTTCACTTTACGCTAAAGCCGAAAAAACCTTAGAAATATTTGAAAACCCTTTTTTAGAAGAATACGCCAGCTTGGCAGCTGTAATTTTAAAGCGTTGAAGAAACTCTAATTTTTGTGAGTAAGCCTTCCGCCAACATAATAAGAGAATTGACCAATAAATGGTCGCCTGCTTCCTGTGTGTGCCCAAGTCTTTTCGCTCGCTCGGTAAATTGATCAAAGCCTTTATTAAGGGTTCTGATATCAATCCCAAACGAATCTCTAAGCCACGGTTCAGCGGGTACAAGTTGTGCTTCAACACGTTTAGTATCATCATGGGTATTAAGTCGCACCTCAGGATGTCCCTGAAATCCTATAATACTGGTCACACTACCTCGGTTTAATATCCCGGGCACATTTGATATAAAACCTACAGGTTGCTTAGTAAGAAGACTGGTGGCCGCTGGCGCCAGCAAGTGTTGGGTGCTTGAAAATTGATTTCCGACTCTTCGATCAACTAGATGTCGTCCATGCGTGTGAGCAATGCTAAAATGCCGAGGGCAATCAGCATATAAGGATGAGTTTTGTAGATCTTTTCCACGGCTAATAGGAATCGCCCCAAACTCAAACATGCCCGCTTCAATGCTGACTGAATTCATGGTTGTGGGCGAAATTTCTTTCCCAATTAAGTCTGCCATTATTTGGTAAGAAAAGCAGATTCCGAGCGCTGTGTGGCGACTATTAGCTGTTAACAGCAGCTTCATAAGTGGCATTAGTAGTTTTTTGGCTTGAGCTCCAACGGCCTCGTCAACATTTTCCCAACTACCACCACCGACCAAAATACCACCGTTTTCTTCATATCTTTTTAATTTCGCTTGGGCTTTTGAATGATCATCGCTTTTAAAGTCAATCACGGCTTCTTGGGCAAAGTTTGTGCCTACTAATGCCTGTAATCGTTCCCACAAAATGGTGTTGGTAACACAGTCGGAGAAATTAACCACCACTAACGGCGAATCTATGCCGCTTTTTTGAATGAGTTGTAATAATCCCTTTAGTCTTCTTTTTTTCGTCTCTAAGGCTTCTACAACTTCAGGTCTTTCAAAATGTGACATGTCAGGAACTTCCTCCATTTTTAGCGCATAATGACGATTAGTTTTGGCATCAAGCTGGAGTGCCGGATTTGGGTACGAATCAAGCTTATTACCGGCATAGAGTTCCAAACCACCATTGGGTAAGGCTACAACCCATCCAATTCGGTGTCTGTTTTTATCCATTAATCGGGCTACTTCTTTGGTGACTAAGAGTTGTAATTCGTGGAGTTGTGCGGGTAATAAATCTTCTTGCAGAGAAATTTCATCTTTTGAAAAATCTTCTAAATTTGGCAGGAGTCCCGCCACCATTTCTTTTATACGATCATGTTCACCATTGAGAATGTTTTTTTCTCGGCCTTCTTTGGTGAGCCTTAAGGCAACTCTTCTGGCCCAATTTAGTAATTCGACTTGGGTTGCAATAGGATCTTTTTCTTGGGCTACAAAATCATCTAAAGGTTTTAAGTAGGTATCACTATTAGCAAAGCGACTCCTCAGTAAGCTTTCAGGGTTATCTATGGTAAAAGTGCCATCTTCATGTTGTTTTTGAATCACCACATTTTTTGGACGATGTGTTTCCGCGTCCATACAGACATAGGCTCTAAATAAAGACTTTTTATTTAAATCTTCTTCGGCACTAGCAATGCCTCGGTGCATATGTATTAGACGCATAACTCTTGAATAGGACTGTTTAAATCCGTCTCCAAAAATTATGGCACCAGGCTCGGCTTTTATGCATCGATTTATAATATCTAGTTCAAAATCAGTGTCATTTTCATGCGAGGCTGAACGAATATCAGTTATTAAATCGAATTGTAAGTCTGGAATAAGGTCCGGTAAATCCACAAAAGTTCCAGCTACAAAATTGTGAGGATTTGCTTTAATATAACGATTTAAGTTAAGCCTATTCGAATCACTCTGCATAAACTGTTCGAGTGCAATAATAAATTCAGGTTTAAAAAGGGTTCTAAGTGACTGCAACTGAGCCACAGAAAATTGAGTCTGTAAGTTTGATAAAACTTCAGTTCGCCGGTGTTTCACCTGTTCTCCAAAATCTTTAAGCTGATCTCTATATTCTGCTAGCTTTTTTTCACTAGGTTCTGCGCTTTTACGTTCTTCGTTTAAAGCTTGGTTAACCTTTTTAATATCGTCTTTTAGCGTAGTTAGAAATGGATCTTCTTTAAATACTTCTGGAGTAATGGTTAGATCTTTTAAATCTTCTTGTGATTTAGCTCTTTTAATTCTTCGTCTTTCATGGTGCAGTTGGTTTTTACTAATTCTATTAGCACTTAAACAACTATCGCTCGCTCGAAAGTCCCAATAGCTGGCTTCAAAAATAAGTCTTTTTTTAGCAATCTGGGCATCGCTATACAACCCCAAATAGCGAAGCCCCGTTTCATAAGCTTCTGGAGTGATGTGGGTTTTAGCGTCATTTTCATACTCCGTTGAAATTTCAACAATTCGAGCTTCGGCATCAAGCCATTGGGCCGGTTGGGTGAGAATTTTGTAAATGTCATTGTTATCAAATCGAACTCCGGGCTTTGGTGTCCATTGTTCACCATGGCGATCAAACCATTTTTTTTGCAGGGCAGAACGTAAGCCTGGCATAAGTACTTCTTCTACAAACGCACTTTCTTGCAAAGAAAGACCGTCTTTTAAAAATTGAGAAAGAATTTCAGTCGGTGCATGGTGCAGCGCATAACCTAAACCAATTTCTCTCCAGGCTCGAGAAATCTCTGCTGGGGCTTTGTCTCTTAAATGTTGCATAAAACTACCATCGCCAGGACCTAGATGCAGATGATTAAAAGAACCTAAGCTCTTTGTATCTGAATTAGGGGAGTGCAGATTTTTTTCAAGCGTGAGAGCTTCTTGCAGTTCAATAAAACTATCAATGCCTAAAATTTCTTCAATTTCGGCTACCCGACCAATAGACCAATCGCCATCAAGAATTGGGGTTATGGTTCCCGCCACCCAACAGAGTAAAACTAGGTCTTGGTGGCGTCGGTCATTTTCAACTCTTTGGCGAAAGCCTTCGATTTCTCTGGCTTGAGCGTGTTCACGTAAAAGATTTATGTAGGCTCTAAATTTAGTTTCAACAAACAAAATTATTTTTTCTTCGGTAAGTGGTTCTGGCCAATTTACCTCATTAAAACTGTATTTTAGTAGATCAATTTTTTCACTTTGCAACAATATGGCTTCGGCTGTAGCCGTCGGAAAAACTAAGCGAAAAGGCTCTTTCAAATCTTCTTTGAAAGAATCGGAAAACTCAACGCGTGTTTTTTCCAATTGCTCACGTCTTTTCATTGATATTTTTTTAGAATAAATAGCCCTAAAAGTCAATGTTTAACCAATTTTATAAATAGGTATGATTTAGTTAATGAATCAAGAAACGACACAGTCAGTCAGCCTATTTCAAAAACCAATTTTTTGGTATGGCTTAATCGTAGACTTAATCATTTTGGATCAATTGAGCAAGTACGCGATTCGTGAGTGGTTTGATTTACCCATCGTGGTTATACCTGATTGGTTTAAGATTGTGTTTGTCGAGAACACAGGAGTCGCCTTTTCTCTCCCCGTGCCTGGCGGTTTATCGAGTATTATTGCGGTAATTGTGAGCCTGTGGCTCGGGTATCAGTTATGGGTGAATAATTACGCCTACACGATGCGTTTGAGTTATGTTTTAATTATTGCTGGCGCCTTAGGTAATTTGATTGATCGTTTGTGGCTTGGTGCGGTTACCGATTTTATTAGTGTCGGTAATTTCCCGGTTTTTAACTTTGCTGATAGTTTTATTTGTGTGGGCGTGGCGTTACTTATTTGGCATGAGGTTACGAGTGGATAGAGGACTCACACTTTTCAAAAAAGAGACAAAAACTTTTTTGCAGTGTTTAAATTTAGAAATTCATTCAACTCGTTCGCTAAATTATGAAAACTCGGCTTCGCCTCAAACAGTTCATACTTTTACGCTCAGCTTGTTGATGAATTTAACTAAATTTAGACCAGTGCAAAGTAAACGAATTTATTGAATATAAAAAAACCGCCCTGAGGCGGTTTAATAATTTGATCTTAAGTTTTAAATTAAGCTTCTTTTTTTGCTGGTGCTTTTTTAGCCGCCGGCTTAGTTTCAGTGTTAGCGGCTGGTTTATTACCAAGCATTTTAGCTAAACTAGATTTTTTTCGAGCGACATTATTTTTGTGAAGAAGGTTTTTCTTAACCGCCATGTCGAGAGACTTTTGAACGATTGGGAAAAGTTTTGCCGCTTCATCGGTTTTTCCGTTTCCAATTAAAGCAGTGAACTCTTTAACCAGTTCTTTATAACGATTTTTAGTAATAGTATTTCGTTTTTGACGACGAGCTTCTACTCTAACTCGTTTGATAGCGGACTTGATAATAGGCATATTTGGGCAATTTAAGCCGCGCGAATATAAACAAAAGAAATGTGTCGTCAAGCTTTTGCACGATTCTTTTAAACCAATATTCTACACACCGTAAATGACACGTTTCAAATCGCTCCCGGTAATTTGTGAATGTGGCCAACTTTTAGCGGTGTATTTAAAGGGGGGAAGCGGTCGGCTGCGAAAAATGTATTTTGGGCGTATTAAAGAAGATCCGCTGAAGCTTTTTGCAAATGAACCACCACTCCCTTTGGAAACTGAAATTAGGTGTCCTAATTGTGAAAAAAGAATTGGCACGGTGGATCGGGTTTCGGGGCATGCGGCTGTTAAAATTAATCAAGGCGCCATTAGACTTTAAAAAAAGCGGCTTGAAGATAAGCCGCTTTTTAAATCGTATTTAAGGTTTAGTTTTTAAACTTCGGCGTAAAGCCAAGCATTTAACCATGCAGCTATAATAGCTCCTACGATTGGCGCTATGATGTGCGTGGCGGAAGCGGCTCCTAAGCCAATCGCTACCGCTGGATTTAAAATCGCATTTGAGGCTCCAGCAGCCAATGTAATTCCTAAAAACAAACTTCCTCCTACAATGAGGCCACTACTTTGGTAATCATTGTTACGAACGGCTGTAGCCACACCAAAGGCGAGTAGACCGGCGCCAAGGGCTTCGGCTACGAACACCGTCATATTATTATTAATGACCACTTCAGGCGCGCTGCCAAACAACCAACCGCCCAAAAACATGGCGCCAAGTGCTCCCAGAATTTGCGCTACGATGTAAAACCCAGCATCCAACAAAGAAATTTTTTGTCGAGACGCTAAAGCAATTGTTACCGCCGGATTTACATGAGCGCCACTAATTTTACCAATGGTATAAACCAGAATTCCGAGGGTTAAACCGGCCGCTACGGGAGTAGAAATTGGTAAATCCGATACCAAGGTCGCGTAAACCGCCAAAGTAATACAAAAAGCGCCAAAAGCTTCGGCAGCGTACTGATGATGTTGAGAAATCATTTTAAAGGGGATGAAAATTCACCTCCTACTTTAATGATTCTTCGGGCTATAAACAACTCTTGCTATCGATAATTTAGAATTCACCAAACTCTTCACTAAAGTCATCTTTTTCTTCAACGACTTCTTCGCGTCCATAATCAGTGCCGAAACGTTTTTCAATATCTAAAAAGTCATTGCCATACGCATCAGCAAACCAGAAATAAATGAGCTGGGTTAACCCTTTTCCTAGGGCCATCATGCCTAACAGTAGTGGCAGTGCTACAAAGGCCATAATGGTCGGGCTATTATTTCCAAAAATTATAAAGCTCAGAAAAAAGAAAATTAGTCCCACTAGTACGCCATACATACTTACTAAAATGTATTTTTTAAGATTAATAATCTCAAGCGTTAAAGCTGAAAATATAACACTTAAAGTACAATGAATCAGGGCAGCAATGGCCACTCCATTAGCGCCGTATTGGTTACTCACCATAATATAAACAGGAATAATAATGAGTAAAATAACCACATTTCCTACCGCGACTTGGGTTAAACAGGTGGCTCGAGCGGTGTAGCGCTCTTCAATAGAAGTAACCAGTAATGTTTGTAAAATATTAGCGGCTAACGTCGCCATAAAGACGCCCCAAATAACCACACTTAGAAAGAGTGGGTGCGTATTTTGTTTATGGCTTAAAATCTCACCAAACTCAGTGGTGGTTTGTTGGTTAGTGGGCACTAAGACTTCGCCAACAATAGACCAGGTGAGTAATAAAATTAGCCCTAAAACCATGGTTCCCAGTAAGCCAGAAGCAAACCCGACTAAGGTGTTCACAAAAACGTTTGGGAGCGTTAATTTGCCGAGCAGTTGTTTTTCGTTCATGCGTAATAAATTCTGTTTATTATACCCGAAAAAACCACAAAATACAACCCTATAAAAGTCTAAAAACAAAGTCGTAATAAGCGCTAACGACTTCTAATTTGAGGCGGAATCTTGGCACTGTTCTTTTCTCCATTTTTCAATATTGGCGTGATGACCCGAGAGCAGGACTTCAGGTACTTTCCAACCGTTAAAGTCGTCTGGGCGCGTGTAATGAGGGTATTCAACCGTATTACGACCAAGACTCTCAGAAAAACTTTCCTCCTGGTGGCTGGCTTCTTTACCAATCACACCTGGGACTAAACGCCCAACACTATCCATAAAAATTTGCGCGGGAAGCTCTCCACCCGTTAAAACATACGAACCAAGACTAATTTCTTGGTCTACTAGATGATCTCGAATGCGTTGATCAATGCCTTCGTAATGACCGCATAAAAGAATCACTCTTTTAACAGAATGATTGTTAGCATAATTTTCGGCTTCTGTTTGTTCCCAATTTTTACCGTGAGGCGTAAAAAATATAACGGGCGCTCGGTCATTTGCTAAACCTTTTACATGCGTGATAGAGTCAAACAAAGGCTGACAGCTCATCACCATGCCGGCTCCACCGCCATAAGGCACATCATCAACGCTGCGGTGTTTGTTAGTAGCGAAATCACGAATATCAAAAGTGTTAATCTCTAACAGGCCTGAATTAATAGCCCGACCAATAATGGAGGTCTCTTTAAAGCTCGTAAAGGCTTCAGGAAAAAGCGTTAGAATATCAAATCGCATCTTTTTCATTATGAATCAAAGCCACAGAAATACAAATCGGGCCTGGTGCTAAAGTTTTAGGGCGTTTTCGCCAGCATCTAGAATTTCTTGAAATTTAGACCGACTCAGCGTCGCCGAAGAAAAATTGGTTAAATCAGGTTCAATAATTTGCACTCGTTCATCAAGCGCAAAATTTTGTTGGCTCCGAAAGAAAATTTTAAAGGTTCGTTGCAGGTTTCTAAACAGGTCTTTGTTCCGTCCAAAGAATTTATCGGTATGAAAATCTTCAGGTAAGTCTTTTACATTAGCGACATTGACGCCAATTATTTTCTCACCCTTGTATTGATTAATAGCTAAATCGAGTGGGAAATTTTGCGTTAAACCGCCATCGACTAAATACCGGCCACTTTCTTCGTGGAAATAAGGTTCGAATATAACCGGAACCGAAAGAGAGGCACGAACCGCGTTGGCAATTTTACCGCTTGAAAGGGTTACTCGTTCACCGGTTGAAAAATCAGTAGTCCCAATAAAAAGAGGCACTTCTAAGTCTTCGAAAGTTTTACCTTCAAAGATTTCGTCAAGAATTTGGTAAATGGCATCGCCTTTAATAAGACCGGTATTTTTACCAGAAAATTCAAAAGCTAAATTAAATAAGTTTGTGGAACCAATCGCCTTCCAAATATCGTCAGCTTTTTGGCCAGTAGAAATACCGGCAGCTACAATTGCTCCAGCAGAAACGCCCGCTAAAAAATCAAACTCATAGGTTTCTTCAAGTTTTTTTAAAACTCCAATATGTGCGAGCCCTAAGGCGCCACCACCAGAAAGCACGAGTGCTGATTTAGTTTTTTTCATTAAGCCAATTTATAAAGTCACCCATGGCATCGAAATGATCACACACCACTTTGAAAAAATCAGGTTTGTTGGTTTGCGCGTCGCTGATAGGTTTCCATACAGTATATCCTTTTAAGCGAATGAGATCAATACGCGGATGGTCTTCATCAAATCCATTTGGTCGTCTTTTGAGCGCATTATTTCTTTCAATATCATTAAAATACTGTACAAATTTTTTGTTCTTAATGATGCTTGGTAATTCTGAGGTGTCTGGGAGTAATCGTTCACGAATTGCATCTAATTTTTCTTTTTCCGGACTATGCATTCCGCCCGCAATCGCGCAGCGGCCAGGCTCTAGGTGCACGTAATAACCGGCATTACCAGAAGTTTTGCCGCCTGGGACAAAAAAAGCGCCAAAGTTATTTTTATAAGGATGTTTATTTTTACTAAACCGCACATCACGATTAATTCTGAAAATACATTTGTAGGGCTGCATTTGAAAAAACTCAGGATTTTTATCCCCTAAATAGCCCAGTAATTTCTGGGTAAACCCGAGCCATTCTTCACGAGCCGCGCTGTACTCATCGCGGTGTTCATCAAACCAAACTTTGTTATTATTGGCTTCTAATTGTCGCAAAAAATCGAGAATTAATTTAGAGTTCATAGTGCGAATTTTAGATATATTAGTGAAAATGAAAAAAGTTTATGTGCCCGGATCTAAATCAATCACCAATCGAGCTTTACTGCTGGCGGCCTTAAGTCATAAACCAATTGAGCTGAGAAATGTATTGGATTCCGATGATTCAAAATACATGCAAGCGGCATTAAAAACTTTAGGCGTTGAGATTAAAGGACAAGGTAAAAATGTTTTGCTTATAACGCCTCCCAAAAGTTTAAAAGCCAAGCAAGCGGAACTATTTATTGGCAATGCCGGCACTGCTGCCCGCTTTTTAAGCGCTTTAAGTTTAGTGGTTGAAGGAGAATTTAAACTCAGCGGCGTTGATCGAATGCATGAACGCCCACAAGAAGATTTAATTAAGGCACTTCGAGATTTAGGGGGTGAAATTAAGTGTTTGAAAAATGAAGGTTATTTGCCGGCGGACTTTAAAAGCCATTCGTCTCAGGCTGCAAAGACACCAACGGTAGAGCTTTCTGGCAAAGTCTCTTCTCAGTTTTTATCTGGATTAATGTTAGTGGCTCCAGCCTTACCACACGGACTTTCGATTCAAATTAACGACAGTATTCCCAGTCGACCTTATGTTGAAATGACGGTGGAAATACTGCGTATTTGGGGCGCCAAAATTGAAGTTTCAGATGATTTTTTGAGTTTCAAAATTGAGCCAGGTTTTAACGCGCCGGCGGTGTATGAAATTCCGTCAGACATGAGTTCAGCGAGTTATCCTTTGGCTTGGAGCGTGTTGCGCGGCGCGCCAATTAGTATCGAGAATTTTGGAACTAATACCCTGCAAGGCGACGAAAAATTTTTAGAAGTCATTGAAAAAACTGGGGCTAAAATTACTCGTAATGGGGCGAAGTTGAAAGTAGAACCGAACTTTGATTTAGCACCGATGGGGGACTGGAACTGGGAATCTATGCCAGACGTCAGTATGACTGGGATGGTATTAGCCTCTTTTTGCCCCGGTAGTTCAAAATTTACCGGGCTCGAAAGCTTAAGAGTTAAAGAGTGTGATCGTATTTTTGCGATGGAACAACTATCTCATCTCAACGTTGATATGAAGGTTGAAGGCAATAAAGTAGAAATTGTCGGCAGCCATTCAGTGAAAGTTATGGAAGACGTGGTTTCTATAAATTCTTATGACGACCATCGGATTGCCATGTGTTTTGGCGTTTTAAAAGCGGCGATTGATTTAGGCGCTGATCCACACCAAAAATCGAGAGTAAAAATTACCGAGCCAGAATGTGTGGCTAAAACTTGGCCTGATTTTTGGCTGCATTTAGCCGACTGGGAAAACCAGCTTCGGCCCGTTAGTGCCTTGATTTTAACGAATAATGAAAAATATTTAATTGTAAAAAAACCTCGGAAAGACAACGCTTGGCAATTTCCTCAAGGGGGCGTTGATGAAGGTGAAACTGGTCGCCAAGCGGCCGTACGTGAACTGCGCGAAGAATGTGGAGAATCGTTAACCGTAAAAATAAAAGGGGAACGACCCGTGGGCGAATATCGCTACGTTTTTCCGAAAAACTTTGACCGGCATGATGCCCGTATTATCGGCGCTAAGGTTGAATTTTTTGCGGCCGACTATGTTGAAGGTGAAGTGGAAGTCGACCAAGTCGAGATTGTGGACTTTGCCTGGGTAAGTGAAAAAGAGCTAGAAAGTTATTTTTCAACCGAATATTGGCATACCGTCCGAGATTTTCTATAGTAGGGCTTAGTTATTAATATAAAAATCATGAAAACGACTTGCATGCATCGATGTCCAGAAGCCGGGCTTTTAATTATGCGCTTAACCCTTGGGGGATTGCTGCTCATTCACGGCTTAGCAAAAATTTTAGGCGGGGTTGGTTTTATTGAAGGAATGCTGACAAGCGCCGGTTTGCCGGCTTTTATCGCTTACGGTGTGTATATTGGTGAAGTGGTCGCTCCAATTATGTTGATGATTGGTTTTAGAGCCCGAATCGCAGCGTTGATCATTATCTTCAATATGTTGGTCGCAATTGGTCTCGTTCATATGGGAGACCTATTCTCAGTCGGTCAAAATGGCGGATACGCCCTTGAGTTACAATTCTTCTTTCTTTTAAATGCGGTGGCTTTGTTTTTTACTGGAGCCGGTCGATTAGCGGTTTCAAAATCAAATTCTTGGGATTAATAAAAAACTTTAAGCTTTAACTATTAAACCCCGCCCGAGCGGGGTTTTTTTGACATTATCTTACTTTCCAATAAAAACCTTTAGATGGAATTTTCACCAGACATTATAGCAAAATTTAGAGCCTCCGATCCTCTTGAAGAAGATCTTACTTGGCAAGATGAGACTCCTAAATTGCCAGTTACCATGACTCAAAATGGAGCTGAAGCGGTTTTGGTTATGACTCGTTCTGAGGTTTTTGAAGCGGTTTGTTTAGCCGAAGATTTAAATGACAATTGCCCTCCTACCAGCGAAGCTGATTCTCTTTAAGTTTGACTTCCGTTCCACCAATAGATTTTTTAGAGTTGCCTTCAGGGTTTCCAAGTAACCACTTTAAGCAATCTTCAATCTCAGATTGGCTAGGGGTTTTTAGGGCGATCGTTCTTAAAAATTCAGACTGCAAGGCCGGGTGAGTTTCTCTGAATTTAGATAGATCAAGTGAATGCTTTTTGAAGGCTTCACTTAATTGGGTTTGTAATTGCATTTCTAAAAAATTTTGCAGTTCGGCAAAGGTCTTTGCTTCACGTACAAAGACAGCTTCGAGATTAGGCGTAATGCTTCTTAAGGCGGGTAAAACTTCCGCCCGAATTAAATTTCGTTCAAATTTTGTGTTCAAATTTGTGCAGTCCTCTTGCCACTCAATTCCATTTTCATTGGCAAAATCAACTAACTCAGACTTTGAGATTTCCCAAAAAGGTTTCGTCGAAATATCAAAAGGGGATAGCCCGCCTGCGCCTGCGCCTTTGGTTAAACGATGAATCATCGTTTCGACTAAATCGGTAGCATGATGAGCTGTTAAAATGCGTGTCGCCGCAAAATCGGCTGCTGCAAGTTGTGAGAGTCTAATCCTTTCGTTGCGCCAATTTCGTTCTGAGGCTTGAAAGTTGGTGCTTAAGGTTTCGGTGTAAAATTGAATTTTATATTTTGTACAAATATTTTGTACAAAAATTTGGTCGGCTTTGGCTTCAGCACGAGCGTTATGATTTAAGTGAAAAACTGCCAATTTGCTTTTATCAATTACTTGAGCGGCAATGTCTAAAAGCACCATTGAATCAACGCCACCCGAAACCATTAAAATTAGCTTCTGAGATTCAAGTTTATTAGATTCAATAAAGCTTTTAAAAGCTTCAATCGGAGAGGGAGACTTCATAATTTATAGATTTAATCGGTACTACCAAAACCACCTCGTGAATCTTTTCCTAAAAACTCAGGCTCTACCTCCACAAAGTCAACTTTAGGCGAACGAACGAACAAGCCTTGGGCGATTTTGTCGCCTCGTTTTACCACTACGTCGTGATTACGAGGATTAACGAGCTGAATAAAAATTTCATCCTCTGGGCCGCAATAATCTTGGTCAACCAGCCCAACAGAATGGGGAAACACTAAACCGGTTTTACGATATGTGGAGCTTCTGGGGAGAATCAAGAGGGCCAGTTCGGCGGGGCATTTTACAATAACGTTACTAGGCACTAAGCCAATCTGTCCTGGTTCTATAACCGTGTCTTCTCGGGCCAAAAAATCAAAACCGAAACTGCCACTGGTTTCGTATTTTGGTAGGGGCAAATCTTTATCTAAACGGTGGATTTGAACTTTCATCGCCATCACTATAGCGCAAACACAGTAAACTCAAAAGACACCAGAAATTTAATCTAAAACTCGTTAATTATTAGAACTATTTTATCAAGCCCAGAGTGTCCAAATTAGTCTTTGCATTATAGAGGTCACCGCTACAATAACTTTGATGAAAAAATTAATACTGATATTGGCTTTAGGGATTAGCATGCAAACCCTAGCTCAGACGGAAAGCACGAAAGAAAATGTTGAGCCGCAAACCCAAGATGAAGATCCACAAATTTCGGAGCTGGAAAAAGAAGAGGCTTTTTTAAGCCCTGCTCTAGAAATTCCTGATGTGGTAAGGCTTGGCGAGGAAATGGTGTTTGACGCCAGCCCCTCAAAAATTATGTCTTTGTCTGATTATGGAAATCCAAATTACTCATGGGATTTTGGTGATGATTCGGATATTAAATTTGGAGAAGTCGTGAAGTACACCTACGAAGAAGCGGGTATTTACACGGTTAAAATGAATATCAAGCAAGGATCAGAACGTGAATCAATTGAAAAATCAATTCAGGTTTACACCAAGCAGATGGTTTTAATTACCGATGTGCTAAAAGAAACCTTAGCCTCGGTTGACGCCGAAGCGGCTGATGAAGGCGTTTTACTGAATGTGATCGAAGTGCCCAAAGACTCTAGTGATCTTTCAAACGAAGACAGTGTTATACGTAAATTTCAAGAAAATCTAGAAATGCTCAAGGGATCTGAGGCCATTCTTTTTTACACGTCATCAACGCAAACCATGCAAGCCTTTGGCCAATTCTGGAAACTTATTTCAGCTGAATCTCAAGAAGCTTTAAGAAGTAAATTGCTGGTGCAAATTTCGGCGAGTTCACTTGATAGAGACGCTAAATTAATTCAACCTGTGTATGAAATTGTTCAACCGGATTTTATTGTATTAACCCGTCCTGAAGCCTTGAATCCGATTTTTACACGTGCTGAAATAAGTGGTGTTTTAAACGAACTTTCGCTTCGAGGCATTGAAGTTAGGCAAGTGGATGCCAAAAGTCGAATTCCGGTGTATTTGCCATTTAGTCGTTTGCTAAACTTGTTCTCTTCATCTGGGCTTTCACAAACGGTAATTTATCTTTTACTGTCAGTCCCATTTTTAGCTTTCATGATTGCTTTCTTTCGGCAATTTGTTGGGGTTTCTACCTTCGGTGTTTTAGCGCCTTTAATGCTTTCTTTAGCCTTTTTGGTTTTAGGTCTGCAGTTTGGAATGGCGGTGTTTCTGGTGGTAATGCTGGTAAGTTGGGCGATTCGCGTGTTGTTTGATAAAGTAGAACTTTTATATATTCCAAAAGTCGCCTTGCTGCTGAGTTGTTTAGCGTTGTCATTCTTTTTAGTTTTGGGGCTCGCCGTTTACTTTGAAGCCTCTCTCGATTTATCACTGACAATCTTCCCCATGATGGTGATGTCGTCAATGTCGGAAAAATTTCTTTCTTCTCAATCTGCTGAAGGGATTCGAAGTGCACTTATCGCAGTTGTAGAAACCGTTTTAGTTTCACTTATTGCCTATGCTTTTGTTGATTGGGCGCTGATTAAAGACAACGTTTTGGCAATGCCAGAACTGATTATTCTGCCAATTCTGGGGACGGTTTGGCTGGGACGATTTACCGGGCTAAGAGTCTCAGAATACATTAAGTTCCGCAGTTTACTGCGTGAGGATTCTCAAGAATAACCCATGATTTTTTCAAAAGATTCGGCTGCCATCTTGGGTATGAATGCCCGTAATTTACTTTATATTTCTCGTTATAATTCAGCGGCGAGTAAGAAATTTGCGGATGATAAAATTTTTACCAAACAATTTTTAGAATCGCGTGGAGTTGGCGTGGCCAAGCTCTATCAAATTGTGAAAAATCAACGGCAGTTAACCCACGAATTTTTTGCCGGGCTACCAGAAAGCTTTGTGATTAAACCCAACCGTGGTTTTGCGGGGGGAGGTATTTTGGTCATCGTCGGTAAAAAAGGAAAACACTGGCTAACGATTTCTGGTAAGAAGCTGGATGAAGAGCAAATGTACTTACAGTGCATTGATATTTTAGAAGGGAAGTATTCAATTTCCGGAACGCACGACGATATACTAGTGGAAGAAAAACTCGATCCACATCCAGATTTTCGTTTGCTGACTCAAACGGGTTTATCTGATATTAGAGTGATTGTATTCAATATGGTGCCAATTATGGCCATGCTGCGAGTGCCAACCATTGAATCTGAAGGAAAAGCGAATATGGAACTGGGAGCGATTGCGATGGGAATTGATCTTGGTTCTGGGATTACCACTGGCGCGGCTAAAAAATCGAAATTTATTCGTAAAATGCCAAATGGAGAATCTGCCCAGGGATTTAAAATCCCACACTGGGATGAGATTCTCTATTCGTGCGCCAAGATTCAACAAGTGACCAAAATTGGTTTCTTAGGGGTTGATCTAGTAGTAACACGGGCAGGAGTTGCCGTACTTGAAGTTAATGCGCGTCCGGGTTTAAAAATCCAAGTGGCCAATCAAGTTCCCATGAAGCGTCGACTTGATAAAGTGGTTGATTTGAAAGTGATGACCCCAGAAGAAGGCGTTGATATTGCCAAAACTTTGTTTGCCGAAAAATCAGTTTACGAGGCGAGTTTTATTCCAAAACCAATTTTAGGAATTACCGAAAACGTACTTCTAAATACCGTGCCCCCCAGAAGTTTAGTGGCTAAGATTGATTTAAACAGTTCGATGAACCAAATCTCTGCCGAGTATTTTGATGAGAAAGAAAAACTGCTCGACATTACTTTAGAAGGCAAGCGCCTCAAGTTACCGATTGAAAAAATGAAGGGGAATAAAGTTGAGGCCGACTTAATTTTAGCGGGGAAGTATTTAACCGATTTCTACATCGATGCGAACAAAAAATTTGAACAAAAAAATCTGGCTGAAACTTCAACGGCTTCAGTTGATGAACGGATGCTTCGCAATATTGATAAAAAAGTTTGTGAAATTGACTCACAAATTAAATTGCTCAGTTATATCAATCCGCGAAATATCAACGAGCAAAAAGCGTTGTTTTTAGCAAACTCTGGTTTTTCACCTCGTTTTTCTTACAAAGAATTAGACTTGGATTTTTCGCATATGCGAAATGATTTGAAAAAAATACCAGTCGTTAATCATGCTTTATACCCTTTGTATAATGCCAAAATTAAAGAGCTAGAATATAAATTAATGATGCTTGAGGCCCGTGGTTCAAGTGAATACTCAGATTTATCACAAAAAGTTTTTGGAACCGTTACGCGCCATTTATATCAAGAAGCCCTTAAATTTATTCGACTTAATGAACCAAATTTAGCGCCAGATTCCAGCGCTGAATTAGACACTAAAAGAGCGGTTGAAATTTTGAAAGACTTCTTAGTGGAACATAACTTAGGACATTGGCAGATTAAAATTTTAGAAGATTCTGTGGCCGATATTCAAGTAACGAAACGGGAAGCCATTTTGGTGAAAAAAGGCGCCAAATTTACTTCCAATCGTTTAAAAGCATTACTCGTTCATGAAATAGGAACTCATGTCTTTAGGTATGAAAATGGTAAAACTCAACCGCTTCGAATTTTAGAGCGGGGAACCGCTAACTATTTACGAACCGAGGAAGGTTTAGCGGTGTGGAATCAAAATCAGTTGGGCTTAGCTTTAGGGGATAAATTCTTAACGCCAGGTTATCAAATTGTGGCTTTGTATATGGCTCAGAAAATGGGTTTTCATGATTTATTTAACTATCTTAAATCAACCTTTGATTTATCAGATGAACTGGCTTGGAAACTGAGTTTAAAATCAAAACGTGGGTACGACAACAGTGAGGCTAAAGGCGCTTTTACCAAAGATGCTTTATATTTTATGGGGATGCGTGAAGTCGATCGCTTTATTGAAAAAGGCGGCGACATAGCCGATTTGTACGTCGGTAAAATTAGCGTGCCCGATTTACCGCTCGTTCAAAAAATTGACGGCCTTCGACCCGCTAAGTTGTTACTTTAGTTCTGGATGTCTCATTAAATAACCTACCAACTTAAGAGCTTGTGCTTCAGCCGAATCAATAACTTCTAGTGTTGGAAAAAGTTTAGTGACTCTTGCTTTAAGCACGCTGTAATGGGTGCAACCTAAAATAAGGGTTTTGATTTGGTGTTCATTGATTAGCATTTGAATCTTTTCTTTTAGATAGATTTCACATTCTAAATCATCTGAATTTCCCGCTTCAATAAAAGGAACTAATTTGGGCGTGGCTAAACCATGAATTTTAGCTCGAGGGTTAATTTTAAAAGTTTCACGTTCGTATTTTTTGCTTTCAATGGTGCGGCTGGTTCCAATCAGTCCAATTGAAATAGCTTCACTATCTACCGCCATTTCCGCTGCCGGAATTAGACACCCAAGGATTTTACGATCTGGGTACTTTTCTTGTAAGCGTCTAAGGGCTTGTGTGCAGGCAGTATTACAAGCAATCAAAACGAGGTCACAATCCTCAGCAAACAGTTCGTTAACACCGCTTTCTGTGAGTTGTAGTATCTCCGCTTGCGATTTATCACCATACGGCGCATTGGTTTGATCAAAAAAACCTATAAATTCATGCTCCGGCATTAACGGCTTACACTTGTCTAAAGTGAAATGTCCGCCCAATCCAGAATCAAACACCCCAATTTTCATCAAGTAATTATTTTACGTTGGCAATTTACCAAGATCTACCACCGCCACCACCAAAGCCGCCACCAGAACTACCGCCGCCACCAAAGCCACTGCTGCCACTGGAACTTGAAGTTGTACGAGGTGTAGAGCGAGTGATGGAGCTGGCCGCAGAAGTCGTAATATTTCGCTGTAACTGTCCGAAATTCATCGAATTATTTGGGCTTTCATACCACTCGGGTGGCTGAATTTTGTCGCCAAAAACTTGAGCCCATTTATCCGTTAAATCCAAGGCAATGGCATAGGGCAGATTTTTTTCAAAAATATTTTGCGCTTCACTCCAATTAATACGGTCTTTATCGGCCGTGGTTAAGAATAATTTATAGCCTTCGACATCGTGTTTGAGCGCTTGTCCTTTAGCACCAAACATTGGTAAGGCCACTAAAGCGATAATTCCGCCGACTAATGAAAGAGTGGGGATGAGGCTGTTTGCAATTGCAGAACCTACAATGCCAAAGAAGAACGCCCAGAAGAAAACAAACGTCAGCCCCAAAAATTTAAGAGGCGTGACTGACGAATTTCGAAAGTAATGACTGACTTCAAGCCGAATTTGATTTACCAAGCCTTGGTATTGTCCGTATTTAAAAATTGAACCACTGGCTTTAGTGAGTTCTTTAAGCGTCGCAGACTTACCAGGGGGAAGCGTTAAATGGTCGTAAACGTATTGCTCTTCTTTATCGAGGGGTAGGTCTGGTGCTTTTAAAACCGTAAACTCGTAGCTTTCTTTACCAAAGGCACCAGATGCGGGAATTTCTTTAATCTTTAAAATACCTTTAACACACAATTGGGTTAGTACCGCCGTTAGGTCTCGAGTGTTTGATTTGCCTCTATCAAAAAAACCAATCAGCCCCACGCCCATATTTTCAGGCGGATGATAGAGGGGGATCAGCGCTTTTTGTGGTTTTAGTTCTTTTCTAATTCTAAAATTACGATAAGTCGCCCATAACGGAAAGAACAAAAATAAATACTGCAGGCGTTTAGCCCAATACTGAAAATCAAAGGTATAAATTCTTTCTGGGATTGCCACTAAACCCTTATCCCATCCAAAAACAATTGTAAAGCCTTCCCCAACAGCTAACGGCTCGGTGGTTCTAAAAAAAGCAATATCCATACTTTCTCCTAATTGGGAACTACAGTTTTGCTCGGTTGAGCCTTCCGTTCCGGTAAAACATTCCATTGGGTAAGTATTGGAGACCTCAGGGATGCCAACTACAACCGCTACCTTTTCAATCGGTGAGTCCCACTGGTTTCCCGTTACGTTCCAAAAAAATTCATCGTGTTCCTCGAAAGCGTTTATGACACCACTAACCGTATATTTTATGACGTAGGTTTCTTTTTCGCTGACGGTTTTATCTGCATCGCCGATTTTAAGCGATAAGTGAGAACCCTCCATCGATTGGGTAAAATTTCGTCTATTACCGTCGACATCAGTAACGGTAATATTTTGAATTGGAGTCTTAAAAGTTTTTCCGTTTTCATCTTTATATTCAGCGGGGATATCTCTGAATATACCATGCTTATAAGTTTCGTTCGTGAAATCAGCTTGAATGGTTTCTTTGATTTGAACCGTTCCATCAGCTTGAATGTCAGCGAAAAGATTAAACTCTTCAATCGTCCAAGCAAAGGTTTGGTTCGCAAAAAATAGGGGAATCAAAAAAAAATAGCGAACAAATAATTTATTCATGCTAGAATTCGGTACTAACGTTTTCCCGTTCACCCACTTCAGCTTCAAAAAAGTCGGCGTCTTTAAAACCAAAAATATTGGCTAAGATATTAGCCGGAAACATTTGAATGGCCGTGTTGTAGGCTTGAACCGCCCCGTTGTAATAACGACGAGCTAAATTGATATCGTCTTCGACTTTTTTTAGGGTTTCTTGAAGATCTAAAAAGTTTGTGTTGGCTTTTAAGTCTGGGTAAGCCTCAGATAAGGCAAACATACTTTTTAAAGCGCCCGTTAACATAGTTTCGGCATTTGCTTGATCTTTGGTTCCAGACGCCTGTTGGGCTTGATTTCTGAGTTTAACCACGTTTTCAAAAGTTTCTTGTTCGTGCGAAGCGTAGCCTTTGATGATGTTTACCAAATTTGGAATCAGGTCGTATCGTTTTTTTAGGTGGGTATCAATATCAGACCAAGCCGATTGAACCTTGTTGGTCAGTTGGATAAATCGATTGTAGTAACCAGCCAGAAAAGCAATGAGCGCGACAACGGCACCGCCAATAACTAAGAGAGGAGTCATGAGTAGGGATTAATTAGCTTAGATTGTAGCAGACTATGGCTGTGGTATAAAAATTACATTCTTTCTGGCACTTCAATGCCTAAAATATTTAAACCGGCTTCAAGTACTTCTAGCACTTTAGAAGCTAGAGCGAGACGCGCCTTTTTGAGGTCGTCGTGGTCGGCATTAAGCACTGAGTTTTCGGCGTAAAAGCTTGACCAGGCTTGAGTTAATTCGAGTAAAAACGTCACCACGTAGGTTGGGTTTTTGGTTTCTGCAGCTCGGTTAAGTGTGCCAGGCCATTCTAGAATTTTCACCCCTAAGGCTTTTTCCGCTTCGCCTAAAGCCCCCGTATTATCTGGTTTTAAACCAGCTACTTTCGCTTTGGCTAGAATGGATTTAATTCGCACGCCAGCGTATTGCAGGTAGGGTCCGGTAGCGCCATGAAAATCAATCGATTTTTCGGCTTCAAAGGTAATTGTTTTATTGGGAGAAGTTTTCAGCAGGTAAAACTTCCAGGCGGCGTTTTGGACTTGGTCGGAAATCGTCTCAATTTCGACATCCGATAAATCATCATCTTTATGGGTTTCTTGCATTTTTACGGTGACTAGGCGTTGTAGCTCGTCCATAAGTGGGTCTGCATCAACCACCGTGCCTTCGCGTGATTTCATGCGGCCTTCCGGCAGATTTACTAAACCGTAATTTAAATGATGCAGTTTTTCTTTTTCGGCCAGACCGAGTTTATCAAGACACGCAATTAGTACTTGGAAGTGATAGTTTTGTTCATCAGCGACCACCCAGATATGTTGATCAAAATGAAAGTCTTGAACTCGTTGGTAGGTGGTGGCTAAATCTTGCGTCACGTAAACGGTTGTTCCATCAGACCGAATAATAATTTTTTCGTCTAAACCTTGATCGGTTAAATCAATCCAGACCGCACCATCTTTTTTATAAAACACGCCATCCTCTAATCCCTTTAAAGCAAACTCTCGGCCTTGTTCATAGGTTTGCGATTCAAAATATTTTTTATCAAACACCACTCCCTGCCGAGCGTAAGTGGCGTTATGGCCTTCGTAGGTCCACTCGTTCATTTGCTTCCAGAGTTGCTTTGTGGCGCCATCGCCTTCTTCCCAAAGTCTGAGCAAGGCTTGCGCTTGCTCATTTAAAGATTCGTCTTTTTTAACTTCAGCCCCGAATTTGACATAATATCGGCCGACGAATTGATCTGGTTTTTCACCGGTAGACTCTGGCGTTTCCCCGTTACCAAATAACTGGTAAGCCAGCATTGATTTGCAAATATGAATGCCACGGTCATTCACAATCGCGGTGCGAATTACTTCAGCCCCAACGGCTTCGAGCAAGTTTCCCACGGAAATTCCCAAAGCATGATTTCGCATGTGCCCTAAATGCAGTGGTTTATTAGTGTTCGGTGAAGAATATTCCAACACGACTTTTTCTCCATTAAAGAGACTGGTAGTTAACGGTGTTTGAAACACATTTTCAAAAAAGGCGGTCTGACTAAAAAATAAGTTTAAGTAGGGCCCCGACATTTCAGTTTTTTCGACCAAAGAGAAATTTTTTAAAACTCCAGCGACTTCAGCGCCTATTTGCATCGGAGACTGTTTGAGCTCTTTGGTAAGCGCAAAAAATTGCATAGCCAGATCGCCAGATTGCCCTTTTGGAACGGGTGAAAAAGCAATTTTTGCGGCGTTATCAGCACTCCAATTTTTTGAAAGATAATCTATGACTTGTTGTTGCATCGGTGCGATTATAGAAAGGTTTTTTGAAATTACGAATTAGTTAAGCGCTGCCTTAATAAATCGAGGCCTAAATTTCCTGAGGCACCTAAGTGAGTTTTGCATTTTAGGTTTTCTAAAATTTCAGCTTTAGTCATCGGTTTTATATCACTCAGATCTTTTTTGACCTGAAGATAAGCCTTTCTAAATGGCACGCCTTTTTTCACTAAGGTGTTGGCTTTATCGGCGGCAAATATTTCGGGTGTAAAAGCTTTAATTAGAGCTTCTTCGTTAGGCATTATATTTTCTATTAGAGCCTGTGCGATTTCTAACATAGATTGTATTAAGTTTACCGCTTTCATGGTTGGTTCTTTACTGAGTTGTAAGTCTCGGTGATAGCCAGAAATTAAATGACTACTTAAATTTCTGAGGGAACATTCGTGCCCAAGCATATGAGAGTGCGAGCCTCTTAGTAGCTCTGCTGGGTCTAAATTTCTTTTCTGCGGCATGATGGAAGATCCCGTCGTTAACTCTGGGGCAACATCAAAAAATTGAAACGGGGAACTGCTAAACCAAACTAAGTCATTCGCAAAATGAGCTAAAGTCGCACTAAGGCTTACAAGTTGGCTGACAAAGTCAGCTTCAATTTTCCCTCTCATATTTTGGGACGTCAGAGCCACTTGCAAGCAGCCATCAAATCCAAGCGATTGCGCCATTTCTTCTCTTGGTAAATTAAATCCGACTCCGAATCCGGCCGCTGACCCAAGAGGGGAGCGGTTTAGCGTTTTTCGAAAGTCTGTGAGCGCCTCTATATTTAGCAGTAACATTTCCGATATGCTGCCAGCCCACATACCAATACTGCTGGGCATGGCTATTTGAGTATGGGTAAATCCAGGCATGGGCATAAATTCATACTTGCTAGCAAAGCTTATAAAAACAAGTGCTAACTCTTTTGTTGAATAAATTATTTGATCAATTGTATCTCTTTCCCACAGTCTCATTGCGACTAATACTTGATCATTTCTTGACCGGCCAGTATGAATTTTTTTGCCGGTATCGCCTAGTTTTTCCACTAAGAAATCTTCAATCGCCGTGTGACAATCCTCTTGGGCTTGGGTAATGGGGAAGTGACTTTTAGCGTGTAGCGCTTTGATATCTTCCAAAGCTTGAATAATTTTTTTTAGTTCTAAGACGTTTAAAATGTGTATTGAAGCTAAACCTTCGGCGTGAGCGATTGAAGCGTCTACGTCGTAGGGGACTAACGTCTGATCCAATTGGGGGTCATTCCCAACGGTAAATTTTTCAATCAGGTTTTGCAGCGTGTTGTTTTCAATGGAATCGGTTTTCCAGAGTGTCATGTTTAGTTTTTATTAAGTTCTGATTCCCAGTTGTACATACCGTAAGCAGTCTTTTGAGGCAGGTTCCACAGTTCTATAAAACCAGCCGCTGCGTTCTGGTTAAAGCCACCTGATTTATTAAAGGTGGATAAATTTTCATCAAACAATGAATGAGGAGAGCTCAGGCTAACAACCGTCGCTTGCCCCTTATAAAGTTTTACTTTTACGTTTCCCGAAACTTTTTTATTCATACTGTTAATAAAGGCATTTATATGGTACATCACCGGGTCATACCATTTGGCGGCGTAACATAAATAGGCCCACTTGGTATCGATAAAACTTTTAAGCTCATTTTCTTCTCGGGTAGAAACTAATTTTTCAAGCTTCTTGTGGGCTTCAATTAAAATTGTTGCCCCAGGGTTTTCATACACGCCTCGGACTTTTAATCCGACAAATCTATCTTCAATTAAAGGGAAGATGCCGATAGCGTGTAATGAGCCAATTTTATTAAGATCTGCGATAAGATTCATTAATTTATCTTTGTGGCCATTTATAGCTATTGGAATCCCTTTAAAGAATTCTACTTCGACAAAAGCTGGCTCGTCTGGTGCCTGCTCAGGTGTTTGGCACCATTGCAGAATTTGATGTAATTTGGGTTCAAGTTCTGGGTTTTCAATTTCGCCGCCTTCACCGGTATTGCCCCACATGTTTTCATCATATGAATAGGGCTTATCTTTGGTTTGTTTAACCGGGATATTGTGGATTTTACAAAACTCAATTTGCTCGTCTCGCCCCATGCTCCATTCTCTGACCGGTGCGATGGTTTTAAGGTTTGGGTTAAGCGTCGTTATATAGCCTTCAAAACGAACTTGATCATTACCTTTACCAGTACAACCATGAGCCACAACCGAACAATTATATTGTTCGCAAATATTAACGGCTACTTTGGCAATCATGACTCTCCCAAGTGGCGTTGAAAGGGCGTATCCACCTTGATAGTCAGCGTTTGCTTTAATGGCTTCTGTAATGATTGTGTCGGCAAATTCCTCTTGGGCGTCATAAACAAATGCGTCTTTTGCACCGAGGTCTAAAGCTTTTTTTTGAATCGCTTTTAAATCGTCAGCCGTTTGACCGAGATTTATAGTTAAAGTGATGACTTGGCACTGGTATTCGTCTTGAATCCATTTCAACATTGTTGAGGTATCTAGTCCTCCTGAATAGAGCAGTAAGCAAGTATCGAACGAACCTTTTATGGCTTCATGGCTCGCGGTTTTGGTGTAAGTGTTTTTAGATTGCATGATAAAAATAGTTATTAATTAAGTTTTTTTATTTCCACTGAATGAAATATCGGTCAGATTTTTCTCTTTCAAACCAGTCTGGAAATTGCGTTGTTACATCACCCTGAGTTTGCTCGCCAAAAAATCCGTAAGCGGTTTTGAAATCTTTGGTGACTGCAAAGCCACCACTAGCAGTTTGAATATCACGCTGAGTGTTAAAAATTTGCAGTAAGCATTGCCCTACGCCCATCCTTGGCTTTAAAACTAGCACGCTGCCCATTTCAGCGAGAGCCGTGTCTTGATGAGTTCTGAATTCAAAAAAACCAAGTAACTTTCCATCAGGACCAAATTTTGGAAACCATTGATCTTGATTGGCAAAAATCTCGGCGGCAGTTTTGGGCATCAAAATGCCTTCCCCCGAAAGGGGCGCTATAGCATCCGCCATGTGGTCAGCGAGTGATTCAGATATTTTCATTTTAAATTAAAGGTTATGTTTTTTTCGGATTTTTCTGTGAGGATTTTTAGCCCACACAGGGGACTGTTTTGGCTGTGCCAATAAATAAGCTGTGTATCTACAAGCTGTTCTACTTTGCTTATAGCTACGGTTTCGCCATAAAGTGAAAGGGTGTCGCCGGCATTAAAAATTTTCATGGTTTTGCATTAAAAAAATCACTTCTAGTACAGAGGTATAGAAGTGATTTATGAATAAAAAAATTGTACAAAAAATCACCTCCGACGGTAGCGGCGACGACGAGCGTGAAGGAAATATTTAGAGTAAATCATAGCTTAAACTTCTGTGAGGTTAGAAATAACTTTGGTGACTTGCGTTTGTGTTTTCAGGCCAGCGGCCTCCAGAATACAACTCTTTGATTGGCTTGAGCCTAAGTAAGCTTCTGCGCCAGCTTCATGGGCTCTTAATAGCGCCGTGCCTTTTGTTCGGAATCCATTGGCGCCTTCACGGCTCGCTGCACCAGGATTTTGCATCATTTCATTAATTGTTCGGACTGACACTTCTGGAATTGTTTTTCCTTGTTCATCGGTAATACCGTTTAATCCACCAGATAAAATTATAAAGTTGACTCTATCTAAGGTTTTCTGCTTTAAAAGAGCCCTAGTGATTTCTGATGCGTAAAGATCATTGTCGCCGTGAAAGCTAGGCAGGCCTTCTTCAAAATCTAAAATTTCAGGCGCTAAACCAACTTTTGAAACAGGATCATTCTGATTGGTGATGAGTGTTTTCTTTTTTTCCCAGGCTTTTACAAATGTTTTTACTATATGTTGAAATCGAGCGGGTTGATAGTCACCGTTATCGGATACGGCTTGATGAAAATGTATTTCTTCGGCTAGAACAGAAGGCATTGGTTCACCAAAAGCCGACTCCCACTGATCGAGTAATTGTTTCCATCCAATACTAGTCAAATAGCCCGTATCATTTTCTTCTGGGTCTAATTTTTTACCGGCTAGGTAGGCTCCTGAAGAAATAAGGCTACTATTTCCAACTTGTCTTAGCTGTGCGGCCATTCTGCCAAAACTTTCAAGATAAGGTTGATAAGTCTCAGGGCAGTAAAGCGATGATGAGCCTACTTTAACGACGGTACCGATTCTTTCTTTTTCCATAATGTTTACATAAAAAACCCCGATCTATATTTATTTAGAGCGAGTGAAGTTAATTTCTGTTTTTAGTTAATACGCAAAAATCACTCGCTAATTAAGCGGGCGACGGGGAGCGGGAACTAAAAACAAATTTTGCATCTGTGTATCTAACTTAGGTTAAAGTGTTTTTAAGTCAAATTTTACTGATTGAGGGTGAAAGTTCCCAAGCTCGGTTCAGTGTAGGCTTGCAGACTTTCACCAATAATTTGAGCTAACTCATTTGCAAAAGGCGCCATATTGACTGATTTTGTTTCGGCACGTTCGGCTTGTTTTAGGGCGAGGTGTAATTCAGAAATGCCTCGTAGGTTTTTACCGTATTTAAAGTATCGCAGACTATCACTTAAATGTTCCATGGATCTCGAAATCGACATAGCCGCGACAGCATCTTCGTTGTTGTGACTTCTCATGATTTTATCATTCAAAGACATAATGCTGTGAACTTGAAACTCCGCTTCAGCCGTATTCCCATGTCTAATTAACTCAAGAAACTGTTGAATAGAACCTTGGAGTTCAACCAGCAATTTTGTTTCGGTGCTCCCGTGAAAAACTCTTAATTGTCGGTAGGTCATTAACGCCACTTCACGTCGCGTTAAATTTTTACTGGGTAAGTAATAACCATCTGCTGGTAAGTGGGCGATTTGGTATCGTTTGGCGTAAGCAAAATAGGGCTGCATCCAGCTGTCATTTGGAATATCATTGGCCACGTTTCTAGCCGAATAAAAAGGGGTCAGATTTACTTGGCTGGCTCGGAAAAGCATGGTTAAAAATTCAGCTTTATCAACCAATTCGTCAGGTCTAAAATTTGTCGCATTAACACTTAAAACTTTTGTTTCAACGGCTCGATTAACCACAGGTGCATACCATTGATTTGGATCTACATCGGCAAAATGCATGGTTCCGTCAAAGTTAGCTGGAACGCTAATTCCACCGGCTCTTAAAGAAACGGTTAACGCTTCGGCGCGGGTAACCATAAGGTCTGGTTGAAAAGCCCCGTTACGGCTGTTCATTATGTTTACATCGTTTAAATGCGCAAAAATAGCGTAACTACTATCATCAGGTGATACATCAGTAAAAGCCAAACTCGTTTGAGAAAGGCCTAAGAGTCCTAATAAGCAGGTGAGAAGAAAGAGGCGCATTGATTTCTTGTTTGGTTGGTAAAACGTGGAAGAAAAGAGCGCCAAGTTCATCATCAAAACTGAATATAATTTGTGTTCTATCTGTGGTCAATTTTTTTGTACAGAAAAGTCTGGCAAAGGTCTATTGACATATTTTTTTAAAATTAAAAAAGATAAATAATTATTTATTCGCTCTATTAATCGCTAGTCACTGTTGGGTCTTTTGGTAAAAAAAATTTCCCCTAAACGAAACGGAAATAGAGCACCGTAAACTTAATTTAGCGGCGCAAAAATCCGAAAATGAAGACGATTAATAAATTATTAAAAAACGTCTTTCCTTATGACTTGTCGATCAATGTGGATTGCTAAGTCTTTTTAAAAGTACTACAATAGCCTGATTTATTCACTCTAAATGAAACGAATACTCAGTCTGGCAATAGCTCTAGCGGCCCAAACGGTGGTTGGATTAAATGCTCAAGCAGCCACTGGCGAAGCTCGTGAGTTTACCGTTACGGGTTATTATTCACCACTTCCAAACCAAGATTATTATGTAACGGGTAGTTACGAAGCCGAGAAAAGACTTAATGGTCACGGTATTCAAGGAGCGGATGGCACCCCTGTTTTCCCAGGAATGATTGCGGCCCCGTCTTCATATGCTTTTGGAACGGTGGTTTGTTTACCAGATTTTGGTTGTGGTTCGGTGCATGATCGTGGAGGGGCTATCGTTGAAGCGGGCGGTCGAAATATTGCTCGGCATGATCGTTTAGATTTATGGATGGGATACGGAGATGAAGGTCTCGCTAGAGCCTTAGATCTTGGTCTTTGGCATACGCAAGGAACTTTATACGAACCTTCTGAAGCGGCCGGTATTGATATAGCGGTAAACTTTAAGGCGGTAACTCCAATTGCTCGGTTACTTAACATTCCAGCGGCAAAACAGTTTGTAGAGAAACTCTATAAAGGGTCTCAAGGCAAAGAAGTTGAAGAACTTCAAAAAGCCCTGCAAACCTTAGGTTTTTACATTGGAACCATTAACGGAAAATTTGAGGCTGAACTTGAACAAGCGGTTTTAAACTTTCAATTAACTAACTTAGTGATTGATTCAGAAACCGAAGCCGGAGCGGGTGGTTTTGGACCCAAAACTCAAGCCGCTTTAAGTGCCGCTCTAAATAAATACGAAACGCAAAAGGCGTTAATTGAAAGATGGAGTGACTTTAATTTTGAAGATAATTTATCTAAAGGAAAACGTGACGAGTCGGTTCTAAAACTGCAAGAGATTTTAGTGCAACGCGAACTACTCGATCATCAACCAACGGGCTATTTTGGAAATCTAACTAAAGAAGCTTTGATTGAATTTCAACTGGCCGAAGGCCTAATTGAAACGGCAACTTCAGCTGGAGCGGGCAGCGTGGGACCAAAAACTCGAGAACTTCTAAATGAATTACTAGTCGCGGAAAACGAGCAGCAAGCCGCGGATCAACAAGCGCAGCTGGCTTTTATGAATCAAAAAAATGAATTACTGTTACTGGCTGGCTTAAACGTTGGCCCAATTTCAAATTTAATCGCTAAAAAATGACTTTTACTCTAACCAAATCACTTACGTTTTCTCAAGCGGGAAATATCTTGCTGGCAAAAGCCGAACGCGCTCAGAGAGCTTGTTACACTAAGCTGATGAAGAAAGTTAAGGCGATAGCTAAAAAGCCACTGGTTAAACTACTTTTCAAAGTTAATGAAGGTCTTGAAAAAGGACTAAAAAAAATCATGCAGGCTTTGCACTTTATCGAAAAAACTTCTTTTTTCCGCCTCAGTGGTTTGCTGACTTCGTTACTCGTTAAAACGGTTAAACAAGACGGTTTAAAGCTGACTATTTTACTTACTTCACTTGGTTATACAGCTTGGTGTTACTTTATCTAAACCATGACTCACCGAGCGATAAACGCAGATTTTCATAACCTGTTTCAACTTAAGTTTGATAAAGAGATGTTAGAAGTGGGTTTGTTCCAACTTTTCTTTTACTTAGGTCGTAACTTAGTGGTGCTCAGTTTGGCTTACCATATGTATGTCAATTTAAGCTATGAACTGTGGCAAATCGCCGCGTATTTTTTGATTGGGCAAATTTTTTGGGTACTGCCTGTGCCCTTAGTCGGGCCGATTATCAAGCTAATTGGAGTTAAACATTCTATAGCTTCTCGAGCCATAGCCTTATTTGTGTTTTGGTTACTATTGCCCTTACTTTTAAGTGAAAACTTTGGTCAAACGATGCTTTATTTATTGCCTTTGTTTTTTATAAGAGGCCTGTTTGGGGCTACTTCAAATATGGCTTATGACATTTTTTTGTCGCATCATCTAAACAAACAAAGTCGCGGGCAATCTTTGGCTTACCTGCAGATTGCAATTATGGTGGGCACCATATTAGCGCCTATAATGGGCGGTATTATTACCGACCAATTTGGTTTTGTTTATACCACGTATATTGGTTTAGGTTTCTTTTTACTGGCCGCTGGGGTGCTTATGATAACGCCAGATGAAAAATTTAATTTTCCGTATTCGCCGCAAAAATTTATTTTAGATTTGAAAAAAGAAACCCCAAAATCGCTTTTACAAGCCGAGTTTGGGCGTGTGTTTTTTGATGGCGTGATGTTTGTGGCTTGGCCGCTTTTCTTAATCATCGTGCTGACAAATATGACAAGTATCGGTTTAGTCGCCGGAATTTCTTCTGGGGTGGCGATGGCGGTCGCGTTCTGGATAGGTAAAAGAATGGATAGTGGGAAAAAAGGTCCTGAGACGACTTTAAGACAAGGCGCCTATCGTTCTATAGCCCTAAATTTGATTCGTGGTGTTTGGTGGGAGCCTATCACCATTGGGATAATCGACAGCTTAAATAAAGTGAATGATCAAACTATGAAGGTGCCCTATGATATGCAATTTTATAAATGGATTCACGCCGGAAACACCCTTGAGCGGGCCCATATTAGAGTCTTTTTGGCCCAAGGGGTTTATTTGTTTACTTTTGCAATTGTAACCTTGCTTTTGTACTACATCACTTCGGTAAGTGTGGTCTTTATTTCAGTGTTTGTATTGGCCTCCATGTCTTTATGGTGGACGCAAAAAATATCAGAAGTTGGCCGAACTGTACTTGATGTTGAACTTGAAGCCGAGTCGGTAATTATTGAAAAAAATATTTAAGTTATTTCTGAAATTTTATTTCGAGCTTGGGTGGCGCCATCAAAATTTAGAATCTCATAATCAATCCATACTTCAGCTTTCCCGTTTTGATATTTTTTTAAAACAAGCATGGGCCGTTCTTGCGCGGCGCAATATTTTTCCCACACATTTAGCAGGTTTACCCGGTGTTTTTCTTTGAGACTTAAAAACCCGTATTTAATGGCTAAGTCAAATTGTTTCTGTTCATAAGCATACAAGTGATGTGGCACTTGCCGAGAACCTAGATGAACTCCGGATTTTTTGCCTTTAATCAAACGCTCGACGTGTTTTTCTTTAAGTTTTTTCATGTTTTGTTTGTTGGCGACATTTTTCAGAACAGTATTTTATCTCTGGCCAAAGACCACGGCTCTCCCATTTTTTTCGATTGTTAAAAGGTCTGTGACAAACCAGGCAGATTTTTGTTTGGGCTTTCAGATTCATGAACTTTTGTGAGGTTGATGTAATTTTTTTAAACCTTCAATTTCTTTGTGAGCGTCTTTCCAATAGCTGAAAAAGTTTTTGTAATAACCACTTGTTTCTGGATATAACCAATACCGAGAGTCTCTTTTTCCAGGCCAGGATTGAGTTGCCGGGTATTCGCGAGTAAAAATCTTTAATTCTGAGGCGTTTATTTTGAAAAGATGATCCTTTGTGCCGACAAAAATTTTTAAACCTTCTATTTGAGAGGCCCAATGAGTGATGAATTTCCATCTTTTTGGGCTGAGGGCAAAATCTTTATGCATCTCTGGTTCAATCCAAAGTAATCGAAGTCCCTCTTCGTCTTGGCGCCAAAGTGGGTCTAAATTCCAAATAGAATATAGCAGGATGGTTTTATCGGCTTCTTCTATCGGGCTTGCGGTAGAAACTGGAAACTCGTTTTCAAGTTTTAGTTCGGTTCTTGGTTCTAGTACCGCTGGAATACTCATAGCTTCAAAAGCTTCGTAAGGCACATCGAGCCAAGTTTGCCGCTCTTTTTGATCACTATATTTGTTCAAGTTTTCTTGGTTCGTGTAGTATTTTTTATGGCTAAAACTACCCACAATCCACTGCCAACTGAGCGTATTGCTGGCTAAATCACCATCGAGTAAATGGTAATACATCCACCGAGCGGGTTGATACCAGTGGGTTTTGGCCACGTTGCCGCTCACACTAGCCGTCCACATGCGAGCGTGATTGTGCATATATCCCGTTTCTTTTAGGCGTGAAATATTATGGTCAAGTGCCTTAATTTGGGTTTGGGCTTCAATAATAGCGTTTGGTGTAATACCTGAAGTAACTTGAGCTTGATCGTATCGTAAATCGTTAAAAATTTTATCGCCTTCAGCCTGCCAAACTCGATGAAAAAATTCTCGCCAGCCCAGTTCTGCCAGAAGTTTTTCGGACTCTTTGACGCTGTATTTTTCAAGCACAATTTCGGCAATCGTTTTCGTTGAAATAATGCCGTGCGTCACATAAGGGCTTAGGTACGACACTTCACCGTTAACAAAGTTTCTCGTTTTGGCATATTTAATTGGGTCGATAGCTCGAATCCGTTTTAGAATAGTTTCGTAATCGGTGTAAAAATTAGGAGGATTCATGGTCAGGAAACTCATAGTATCGTAAAATCTAAATCCATGAAAACAGCTTTATTTATTTTTCCACATCAATTGTTTAAAACTCACCCAGGTTTAGCTTCAAAGCCTGATTTAATCTGTTTAATAGAAGATTCATTGTTTTTTGGTGACCAAAAATATCCTCTAAAATTTCATAAACAAAAGTTAGTTTTGCACCGCGCAAGTCTTCATTCTTACAAGGATGAGTTAACCAAAAGTGGAAAAAATGTGCATTACTTTGAAATGGCTGAAGAAAAATCAAAGTTGAGTAAAATATTTGAACAGCTTGAAATTGAATCTTACAAAGTCATAAGTGTCTGTGAAGTAACTGATTTTATATTAGAAAAAAGGCTCAAAAGGCTCGCTTCTGTGCATAACATGGAAATTAACTGGTTGGAGTCTCCCTTGTTTTTAAATTCATCTGAAGTTAACCACGATTATCAGATAGGAAAGAAGAAGTTATTAATGGCTGAATTTTATAAACAGCAGAGAGAAAGACTAAAAATTTTAATGAATGAGGCTGAACCACAGGGCGGGCAATGGAGTTTTGATGAAGAGAATCGAAAAAAACTACCAAAGACCAAAATTAACGATTTACCTTTGTTGTCATTTCCCCCAGAAACGGAAGCCGTTAGTGAAGCTAAAAAATATGTTGAAAAACACTATAAAAATAATCCTGGTTCGCTGGAAACCTTTCTCTATCCAATTAATCACGAACAAGCCGAAAGTTGGCTGCAATTATTTTTGAGTGAACGGTTCAAGGAATTTGGCCCTTATGAAGACGCTATCGAAGAAGGGCAGAATTGGTTGTACCACAGTGTACTGACCCCAATGCTTAACATTGGGCTTTTAACGCCAGAGCAAGTGGTGAATGAAGCTTTGGAATACGCTGAAATGCATAATGTTCCTATTGCCAGTGTTGAAGGGTTTATCCGCCAAATTATTGGCTGGCGAGAATTTATGCGCCTGAGCTATGAAACCTTTGGGGTAAAAATGAGAACCACAAACCATTGGCAGCACCGCAACAAAATGCCAACGGCTTTTTATACCGCTGAAACCGGGATAACCCCAATCGATGATACGATTAAAAGAATTTTAGAAACGGGTTATTGTCATCACATTGAGCGCTTAATGGTTTTGGGGGGCTTTATGTTTTTGTGTGAAATTGATCCCGATGAAATCTACACGTGGTTTATGGAAATGTTTATCGACAGTTATGATTGGGTAATGGTTCCGAACGTGTATGCGATGAGCCAAAATGCCGATGGGGGACTGATAACCACTAAACCTTATTTCTCCGGCTCAAACTACATTAAAAAAATGAGCCATTACCAAACGGGTGGGTGGGCCGATATTTGGGACGCGCTGTACTGGAATTGGATTTTAAAAAATTCAGAGGAACTAAAACAAAATCACCGTTGGAGCATGATGGTGGCGATGGCAAATAAAATGGATGATGAGAAGAAAGGGAACTACCAAAAAATGAGTGAGGAATTCAAAAATAGCTTAGAATTTTAATGAGCTCAGTCACGTTTAAAAAGGCTCGATCGTTAAACCAAATAGAAATTTTATAATGTTCAAAATATTTGTTCTTATTTGATTTTTAAGTAAGAATTTTAATAATGATCAATGGATCAACATAAAATCAACTCATGAAAAAAACCTTTCTATTCGGTCTTGTTGCCGCGCTGCTAACACTCACGGCATGTGTGCTGCCCGAGCAAGAAGATCCGTTTGAGCGACTGCCAGAAGAAAACTTAGAAACCATAGAAGGGAAGTTATTTCCTTTTTCAGTTTCGGTTTCTACGCGGGCAACGCACCGTTTAGAGCGTGATGGCAAATTAGTCGGTTACCTGGCTTCAGACTTAGTTCAACTGGCTGAATTTGAAGGGCAAGACGTTATGCTACAAGGGATTTGGCGAAATGAAAAAATGCGACAAATATTTTGGGTCGAAAGTATTAAAGTTTCATCTTTAGCCGATATGGCAGAAGAAGATGATGGCCCACAAAGATTTACCACTAAGCGCTTTACCATGCAGCTTCCTAATAATTGGGACTATAGCTTAGCACCAAATGGAGTGGCGTATTTCCTGAATAAAGAAGATCCAGCTCGTCGAGTATTCTTAACTTTTTCGGTAGAAGATTATTCGCCTGAGTCTGGAGAAATTGAAACCAATATTGCCATGAATGGTTTTACTGGATTTAAAAAAACGGAAACAGATGATAACGGTAAAGAACGAGAAATTATTACGCTTTATTCAAATATTGATAATAAAAAATACCTCTTTACTGCGACTTACTTCTTTGATGATTTTGAAACCAAAAAAGCGGTTTTTGATGTATTGCAATCTTTTGTAGAAGGTGAGGAAGCCGTGCAAGCAGTGGTAATAGCCGAACAAAAAGCTAAAGCCGATGCAGAAAGCCAAAGACTTGCAGAAGCAAAAGCTTTAGAAGCGGAAGCAGAAGCTCTAGAGAATGAAGAGGCCGAAATTGCGGCTGAAGATGAAGAATCAGCGGTTGATAAAGCGAAAGGTTTAATTAGTGGTCTGCTTTCGGGTAAGGATGATGAAGAAAATGAGCTTGATTCAACGGAAGTTGATCAAATGCCAATTAATTCTACTGATTGGGTCGATCCAGCTCCAACCGTGGTACAAAACACAGATTACACAAATTTAATTGATGACCGAGCGTACAGTTATGAAAGTGATTTGGGCTTTAGCTTAAAAGTGCCTTACGGAAATTGGTTTAGAAGCTTTCGAGATATTGAGGGTTCAATTGCCAGTGTTGGTGTCGCTAATAATCCCGTGGAAACGCCAAGTGACGTAAAACTTTGGGTGAAAGTGCTTTCCAAAAATCAGCCAGCCAACGGTACAACCGAACTTATTACCGGTAATGGGGTAACACTCATTAAAAAGCGTGATGAAAGCACGGTCTTTGAAATTACTGGCCCCGTTGAGTTCAGAGACACTTTGTGGAGCATCGCCGACTCAATCGTACAGTAATGTTTCTCATTTATTCGGTTATGGGGGCGCTCCTTTATACTGGCGGTGATATACTGGGAAAGTATTGGGCCCTGAACGACAAATTATCTTATTTTATTGTGGGACTTATTCTTTATTCTGCAGGCGGGGCCTTAATGTTTTTGGCTATCAAAGAAGACTCGCTCACCATGGCCTTACTCGTCATGCCTTCACTCGCCATAACTTTAAGCTTAATCGCCGGTTATTATGTTTTTGGCGAGCGCATTAGTAGCCTTCAATACGCCGCCGCATTAGTAATTTTATTGGCGGTGGTTATCCTAATGTGGAATCCAAAGCTTTAGAATTATTGTGTCGCACAATTTCATCCAAGGCAATGTAGCGCGCTAAATACTGCTGGGCTTCTTCATAGTTATTATGTAAATCACCCAAATTGTTGTTGCGCAAAATTTGGTGGAAATCTTCTCTATCAATAAATCTTAAAACGGTATCGGTGTTAAAGCTCGAAACTCCATTTTGGTTCATGATACGTCGCAGCGTGTGCAAGTGACCCATGCCCAAATTGTAACTCATGATGGCAAAGTTAAGCGATTGGGCTGGGTCGGATAAATGGAGCGTCGCTAAGGCTCGGTCTTGCAAACTTTCTATATAGTGAAAAGCAATATCTGGAGAGGTTTCAATCGAGGTAATCAAAGTTCTTTGTTCGGTTAAGAACTCCTGCCAAAAGTCGGTATTGGCGTCGCGTTGGTCTTTTAAAAATTCGAGTAAAGTCCCACGATCCATTGAAACCCCATTTTTTAAGTTATTAATAATGCGGTTGTATTCGGTATTAGTTATTTGGGGCAACAAATCATCGACTGCTAGATTATCAATTCCATCTGGGTCACCAAAGGCGCCTTGCAAACCGCCCATGTCTTGAAATAAACCCCGCGCCCCAGAGGGTGAAATCGCTCCAGCATCAAGATTTGATTCAATAACGCCCAGCAATGCCACTACCGGTCTTAACTTAGGGTTTCCGTGAAGTGTTTCAAAAATCTCGGCGCGCTCTGGTTGACGCAGAACAAACGCTAATCGACTGGCCATGCCTGCTGCTTCTGCGGCTACAATTTCCACTGGGTAGGCAATAGTGCCTGAGGCTTGGAATGAATCTTCTGGGCTGGGTGCACTTAGCGTATTTGGCGACACCATTCTTTCTGGTGGTACCGTGGTTGGTACGAGCACTTGTGATACCGCCTCCGTCACGGGCGCAGAAAGAGTATTAATATCGACTGCAAAAGTGTCTGGGGCTTCTGGTAAGTTTAATTTATCAGATGATACGCTTAAGGCGGCACAGGCCGCTAGCACTTTAATCAGCCTTTTTGGCGTCACCACAGATGACTCTTTTAATAACGCTAAGATTTTCTTTAATTGAATTTTTTCTTTCGCGGGCAGCACCGCGATTTCTTCAGCTTGAGCTTCTATTTGTGGAATTTCAGGCGTTTCGATAACTTCGTTTAAATTGCGAAGCGTTTCGTTGTGCATGGCTTGCAAGCTTTTTGGCATAGCGTTAAACAAGGTTTCAACTTCTTCTAAAAACAGTTCTAAAAACCTGTCTGGATTCAAATTAATTTCACCTAAAAGGTGGGCTTGCTGAAGTTTGAACGCCACATCAAAAAGGTTTTGATCAAAGTCTTGAACGTCAGAATCCTCAAAATCAGCTTGGCCGGCTAAAGCGTCTAGATAGAACAAGCTTTGAGAAATCTCATTAAACCCAGGTTCGAGCCGACCTTCTAAATTTTTTAAAAATTTAATAGATTGGCGTCCTGGTTCCTCAATTCCATCTAAAGGCATTATATTATTTTAGCTGAATTTGTTGTATTTGTAAAATGCATTGAAGTCTCTATTTTAGAAACTTTAAGCTCTAACATGGTTTTAATTGCCGTTTGAAGTGCGATAAAGCGAGCTAAATACTCTTGAGCTTGTTCGTGTGGAGTTTGCATTCGGCCTCTTTCTATAAAAGTTAATACAGAATGAGTGTTGAACTCTGTTTCTCCGCTGGCTTCCATAACACGATGCAAATCACGCATGTTCCCAAAGCCAGAATTATAAGCCATAATCGCCATATTTTGGGCTTCAAGCGGGTCTTCAATTTCAAATTCATCACGCACTTTGGCGTCTAAAACGCTTAGGTAAAGATAAGCAATTTCAGCGGCGGTTTCGGGTGTTGTGAGGAGAGATGTTTGTTGGGTTACAAAGTTTTGCCAAAAGGCAGAATTAGCATTTCTTTGGTTAATTAAAAAAGTTAAAAGCGTGCCCCGGTCCATGCGCACACCATTATTTAAATGGCTTAGAATTTGGTTGTACTCATCGTTTTGTATAACGGGTAACAAATCGTTGGCCGCCAGTAATTCAACGGTTTCAAGATCCCCATAAGCCCCTTGTAAACCGCCCATGTCTTGAAATGGTCCTATCGCTCCAGATTCAGATTTAGCGCCAGGTTCAAGATTTGATTCAATCACACCGAGCAAAGCCACTACTGGGGAAAACCGTGGGTCAGCACGCAGGCTTTCAAATAGGGCTAACCGTTCGGGATCATTAAGCACAGACTCAAAGCGTGCGTTCATCTCGGTCGCTTCTGCCTCCACGACTTCTATGGGATATGGGGGCTGCAAGATTGGCTCAAAAATCTCAGTTGGAAGCTCATCACTTACTGGTTCTTGAGGCCGTTTTGGCGAATCGATAGGCGGAAAAATTTCTTCAGATGATGCCACGTTTGGTAAAAGAATAGCTATTTCTACTTGCCGGCTTACCGATTGAGAAAAGCCCTCAACCGCTGGTATCCAAATTTGAATTCCGGATTCAATTTGTAATCTCTCTGGATAAGTTAAAACCGCACAAGTCGCTAAAATTTGGGCGATTCTTTGTGGGGCTTGAGATGTATTTTTTAATTCTAAATTACCGAGTCGCATTTTATTGTTTTGTCATTTACCGCTTTTCTTTCGTAAAACTAAAAAATCAGCGCGAACGCTGATCTTTTAGGCTTAATTTAGAAACGCGCAAATTAATATTTTGCTACAGGTTTGTTTCTAAAAAATCGATGGTTCTTTCCCAAGCTTTTTCGGCGGCTTCTTCGACGTAAGCGTCGCTGTCTTCATTCGCAAAAGCGTGACCCGCGTTTGGATAAATATAAACGGCGTGTTCGCCTTCAAGCGTATTAAGTTTCGCTTTAAATTGCTCTACGTCATCCACTAAAATACCCGTATCTTCTTCTCCAAAGTGTCCTAGAATTTGCGCTTTCATCATGCTTAAATCATCTTCCATACTAAAGCGACCGTAGTACATAACCGAAACTTTGGTGCCCAAATTATTCTTGGCCATTTTGTAACTCCACTGCCCGCCAAAACACCAGCCCACACTTCCAAGGCGATTATTATCCACAGTCGGTTGCTCTTTTAAATAGGCTAAAGCGGCGTCTAAATTAGCAAAAGCCCCTTCGGTATTTTCTCGAACGGCTCCCGCTAAAGCCCCCGCTTCTTGTGGTGTGGCAGCAGTTTGACCGTCGTATAAATCAACCGCTAAAGCGACGTAGCCAGCGGCTGCATATTGTTCGGCTAAATCACGAATGTTGTCGTTTAAACCCCACCATTCATGAATCAAAACTAAAGCTGGAAACGGGCCATCGCCTTCTGGCATGGCTAAATAACCTTCTACTGCGGCTCCTTCAACGTTGGTGTAATACGTCACGGTTTCGGTGCTAACTTCGGCAAACTGTGGCAGTCCTGTAAAATCATTAAAGCGCGCGGTGGCTTCTTCTTCACTTAGCATTGCGGGCTCAATTGTAACTCCTTCAGGCCTGTCTGGGGCTTGCACCTGGCAGCCCGCTATAATTAAAGCGAGAACGGTAAAGGCAAAATATTTCATTACTACTAAGCCTAGGTAATCTTATTTGAACTGTAAATTAGATTGAGTTTTAAGCGCTCTGACATAGAATTGGCCCACTATGAAATACGACCATAAAGCGATCGAACCCAAATGGCAGCAATTTTGGGAAAGCCATAAAAAATTTAGAGCCGAAGATATTTCGGATAAACCAAAATATTACGCGCTTGATATGTTTCCTTATCCAAGTGGGGCCGGGTTACATGTAGGGCATCCATTGGGTTACACGGCCACCGATATTATGAGTCGTTATAAACGTCATAAAGGCTTTAACGTCTTACATCCAATGGGGTGGGATGCGTTTGGGTTGCCCGCTGAAAACTACGCCATTAAAACCGGTGTGCACCCAAAAATTTCTACAGCCGAAAATGAAGCTAACTTTAAGCGTCAAATTCAAGCCCTGGGTTTTAGTTACGATTGGGAACGCTGTTTTTCTACCACCGACCCTGATTATTACAAATGGTCACAGTGGATTTTTCTACAACTTTTCAAAAAAGGGTTGGCCTATGAAGAAGCCAAAGCGATGAACTGGTGCCCAAAATGTAAAATTGTGGCCGCCAATGAAGAAGTGGAACAGGGGATGCACGAACGCTGTGGCAGTCCTGTGGAAAAACGAAACCTTAAACAGTGGATGTTTCGGATTACCGATTACGCCGAAAGATTGCTCAATGATTTAGAAGAATTAACCGAGTGGCCGGAAAAAATTAAAGCCATGCAGCGCAACTGGATTGGAAAATCTGAAGGCGCGGAAGTCGATTTTGAAATTAAGGGTGAGAAAGTGAGCGTGTACACCACGCGGCCTGACACTCTGTTTGGCGCGACTTATTTTGTTATGTCGCCTGAACATCCACTTGTGGATGAAATTACCACGGAGGAACAACAAGCTGCGGTTCAAGCTTATAAAGCCGAAGTGGCGGCTAAATCTGATTTAGAGCGAACTGAACTCAATAAAGATAAATCGGGCGTTTTTACGGGCGCGTTTACCATTAACCCGGCTACCAATCAGCCAATTCCTGTCTGGATTGCTGACTACGTGTTAATGAGTTATGGAACCGGCGCCATTATGGCCGTGCCCGCGCATGATGAACGGGACCTGGAGTTTGCCGAAAAATTTGGTCTGCAAATCACAGAAGTGGTTTCTGGTTTAGACGATCCTTTCCAGAAATCTGGGGGGAAATTAGTGAATTCAGAATTCTTAGATGGACTTACGGTTGAAGAATCGATTCCAACCATGATTCAATGGTTAGAAGATAATGGTAAAGGAACCAAGAAAACCAATTACAAGTTACGTGATTGGATTTTTACCCGTCAGCGTTACTGGGGCGAACCAATTCCCTTAGTGTTTGATGAAAACGGTAAAGTTTACGCGCTTGATGATTCACAATTGCCGCTTGAATTACCAGAAACGCCTAATTATGAACCATCTGCTGACGGGCAATCTCCGCTGGCTAAAATTGAAGAATGGGTGAACGTCATTGGTTATGAAACGGAGTCGGGGACGGTAGTTATTGTGGAGGATGAGAAATCCCCCCAGCCCCCTTTAACAAGGGGGAGTTTAAAACGCTTTACCCGTGAAACTTCTACCATGCCAAACTGGGCGGGGAGTAGTTGGTATTGGTTGCGGTTTATGGATCCGCACAACGAACAAGAATTTTGTTCAAAAGAAAAAGAACAATACTGGGGGCCCGTTGATTTATATGTTGGTGGAGCGGAGCACGCGGTTTTACATCTTTTATACGGTCGGTTTTGGCACAAAGTGTTATTTGATCTTGGGTTAGTTTCGACCATAGAACCGTTTAAAGCCTTGGTCAATCAAGGCATGATTGCGGCAGAAGACGGACGAAAAATGTCTAAGTCTTTAGGGAATGTCATTAATCCCGACGACGTGATTGCTGAATACGGCGCCGATACGCTGCGTTGTTACGAAATGTTTATGGGCCCGTTTGAACAAGGCAAAGCCTGGAGCATGGGCTCGGTAGGAGGGATCAGAAAATGGCTGGAACGAGTGACGCGTGTGTTTGAAAAAGAGGAGGCTAACGCCACCATTGATAAAAAGGTTTTATCGACGATGCATAAAACGATTAAGCAAGTGGGCGAAAATATTGAAGAATTTAAATTCAATACCGCGGTATCACAAATGATGGTGCTGACGAACGAATTAACGGCCATTGATAAAGTGCCAACTGACGTGCTTGAAAAATTTGCCGTGATTTTGTCACCATTTGCGCCGCATTTAGCCGAAGAACTATACGCCAATCTTGGGCATGAAGATGGATTAACCTACGTTACTTGGCCGATCTACGACGAACAATATTTAGTCGAAGATACCGTGACTTACGCCGTGCAAGTGAACGGAAAACTGCGCGCCGAAATGCCGCTGCCGGCCGACACTTCAAAAGACGCCGCCATCGCCGCCGCGAAAGATATTGAAAACGTGGCGAAGTGGTTAAGTGAAGGTGAGGTAATGAAAGAAATTTTTGTCCCAGGGAAAATTGTGGGGTTTGTGGTTAAATAAGTGTTTCATCCAGAATTTACTTCAGGATCTTCAATATTTTAAAAGCATCAAATCCCGGGATCTACAAGTTTATTTGTAATTAGATCCCGGGATTGGTGAGGCACCTTTTATTTTTTTGAGACCGGTATTATTAGCCTCCTGAAGTCCATGATTTGCCAAAAACTTCCAGACCCTTTACCTTTGAGAACATGAATAAAAAGATCACCGCTAGCCTCGTCGCGGCCTTAGGGCTCTTAATGATTTTGGTTGGTACGGGCGCCGTTGAAGGTTTACCACTAACACCACCCGCTATTACGGGGATTGGCTTTTTGGTAATTGCTTGGGCGATTTGCAGCCATAAGCACTAACGGGGTTTCCGTTTTCATTTTTAGTGGAGACAACCTTAAATGGTGAGGGTTCTCTGTTTTTTAAGAATAAAATACTTGATCACAAACCCTAACTTGTGCTAAAACCAAGAAAAACTAATACACATATTCCATGCGAAAAATTGTTTTCTCTTACATTTTGAGTTGGGCTTTAGGTTTTATCATGATGCCGACGGCATATGCTGAAACGGATTCAACGAATCAAAAATCTGATTACCGAACGCCTAAATACGACAGTCTTGAATTTAAGGCCCAACAAAGTGGCCCAAACAAAGTCAGTATGAACTGGACGGCTTACAAAGGCTTCAACGATGAAAAATTTATGTATTATAAAGTAATACGTTCTTATTCGAACCCGAATCCGGTTTACCCAGAAGAAACCGCCATTGCGGTAAAAGATAAGATTGGTGATTTGCGACACGCGGATGAAAAAGCCGAAAGAAGTGCTTACTACCGCATTTGTGCTATCACTGACGTAAATGGCCGACACTGTAGTAATGTGGTGTGGATCGAGCTAGAGAAAATGGAAGCTAAACCCACTTGTAAAAATTTTTCAAGCACTGGGGAATGTGAAGATGGCGAAAATGAAAAAGAGCAAAAAGAGAAAGAGCGAAAAGAGTGGAACGAAAAGCAAAACGAAGCAAAAAAACGTATAGCCGAGAAAAAAGTTGAAATGGAGACCAAAAAGAAAGAAATGGAAGAAAAGAAAGAGGTGAAGAAAAGTGAGAAAAAACCCGAACAAGATGCGGAACGAAAAAAAATGATGGAAGACCGACAAGCGGAGCTTTACGCAAAACTATACGTAAAACTGGATGCTTGGCTTGAGAACTTTCAGTCGCGTTTAGAGGAATCAAGCTTAACGAACGTGCAAAAAATTGAGCGTATTGAAGCGATTCAAAAAAGATTCTATGAGTGGGAAAGTGGTAAAACCGTCCGTATCAAGATGGTCGATTATCTAGATAAAACACTTAACGAATGGAAAGAAAAATATAGTGTAGGCGATGACTTTTCTGAAATTGATGAGTTTCTGGACGGCTTACTAGACTAAAATAAAAAACAAAAATTGATGGAATTTAAATGGCGGTCTTTGCTTTGGCTGCTGCCCATGATTATGGGCAGCAGTTTTCTGTTTAACGCTAGTGCTCTGGCACAAGTAAACATTGTGTGTACTGATTCTGATAAAGGGAAAAATTTAGCTTTAAAAGGAGAACTGAATCTGAAATTTTACCAAGATCGAAAACTGGTGAAAGAACAAGCCTACGAAGATTTTTTTTCGGGCAGTCGAAATCGTTACTTAGAATTTTACTGTAATGGAAATCAGCCGGCTTACGAAATTGTGGCTTGCCCAAATGAAGAACTCGGCAAAAATTGTCCGGTAATAGAAGCTTTAGCGGCTGAACCCAAGATTGAAGTGAAAAGTTTGAGCCCTGTGTTTTCACAAATCATTACACCAAGAACTCAAGAATTACCCGTTCTTAATTTCAGTCTCAATGCCTATGATGGTGACGTCATTTTGCAAGGTCTTCACTTTGTACTAGAAGCACCAGAAACAAACACTACTGCCTCTATTTCATTACGAGAAACTAAAACCGCTAAACTTTATAACTATAAGCTTTACGATTCCGATGATCGTTTAGTCGCTCAAACCAAAAGTTCGGCTGGCCGTGTTTATTTCGATTTTACGTCGTCTGAGTTTATGCTTTCAGGAAGTGAAAATTTTACCGTAAAAGTTGATTTGCCATTAGTCGATACCATTGATGAATCTTGGCAGTGGTTCAAATTAAGTTTAGATAAAAGTTATGAAGGCAGTGGCATTCAGGCTATCGGTGCTGAAAGTTTAAATTTTGTAGAACAAGTCGTGTTGGGGCAAATTGGAGCTTGGCCGAGTACAGAGCTTTTTATTAACGCCGCCACTAAAATTAGTTTAGGTCATGCAAGGGCGCAGCCAGAGAAAGTAACGGCCGCTTTAAGAGGTCAGGAGTTTTATCACTTTACGGTTGAAGCGGACTCGGCTGGACCAGCCGAAATAGAGCAATTGACGCTTGAAGTTTTGCTGGAAGGCATGCAATTTTCGGGTGAAGTTGAGGGCCGAGTTTTTGTCGTAGACGAAGAAGGGATGCCCGATTTCACCAAACCAGTGGTAGATAATGTTAAGGTAGAAATGCTAGATAGTACGAAGCGAAAGGCCATGGTTCGTGTAGATTTTAAAGACCAATTAATTCTGGCCGGCAGAACTAATACCTACGCCTTGTTTTTAAATCGAACCGTTGACACAGGGGGTCCAGCGGATGATTCTTATGCATTTACCATTTTAAGTGACGACAGAAAAAGCACCACCAGAGAGGCACGACTTTTAAAAACTGCCTCAAATATTGTTTGGTCTGATTTACCCGGTATTTCTGAAACCAATCGGTTCATGCGTGGATTTTTAGTGCCCATTGAAGCGGCCGCTAGAGCTTTTATAGATTAATGAAAACAAGATGTGCATGGGTAACAGAAGATTTGATATATATAAAATATCATGATGAAGAGTGGGGGAGACCCGTTTATGATGACGATAAGTTGTTTGCAAAACTTTGTTTAGAGGGCGCTCAAGCCGGACTGAGTTGGATTACAGTTTTAAAAAAGCGGCCGCGTTATTTTGAACTTTTTAATGATTTGAGCCCTAAAAAAGTAGCCGCTATGTCTGATGATGAGCTTGAGGCAACCCTGACTGACTCTGGCATTATTCGCAATCGCTTAAAGGTATATTCCATGAGAACTAATGCCTTAGCTTTTTTAGCGGTACAGAAAGAATTTGGGTCTTTTTCCAAATATCTATGGGATTGGGTAGGAAATGAACCCCAAGTAAATCATCCAAAAACCTTAGCCGAAGTGCCAGCGCGAACAGAACTTTCAGATGCTTTGGCTAAGGATCTAAAAGCTCGAGGTTTTAAATTTATGGGGTCTACGATTGTGTATGCTTATTTGCAATCGATGGGTTTAGTAATCGATCACACCACCGATTGTTTTTGTTATTGTGAAAGCTATAAGAATTAGCTTTTTAGGGAACTCAACCTGAGTGCCTTTATTGCAACTGACTTAACATTCACTAAAATGACGCCGTATGATTGCCCAAGAAAATGTTTCGCTTAAACCCTATAATACTTTTGGGGTAGAAGCCCATACGCGATATTTTGCCGATGTCCAAACTCTGGCTGATTTAGATACCATCCTTACTTGGTATCGATCGCAACCAAATTTGCCATTACTCATTTTAGGTGGCGGCAGTAATTTGCTGTTCACGCAAGATTGGCCCGGATTGGTTTTAAAGCTAAGCTTATTAGAAAAGCCAGTTGTTGTTGAAGTCGGTGATGAGGTTTTAGTGAAGTCTAGCGCAGGGGAAAATTGGCATGATTTCGTGCTTTATACCCTTAGCCAAGGTTACTATGGCTTAGAAAATTTATCACTTATTCCTGGTTCAGTAGGCGCCTCTCCCTTGCAAAATATCGGAGCTTATGGCGTCGAAATTAAAGATGTTTTTCAGCAGCTTGAAGCTTTAAATATTCAAACAGGCGAATTAAAGGTTTTTACGGCACAAGAATGTGCTTTTGGGTATCGTGATTCAGTTTTTAAGAATGCCGAGAAGGGAAAGTGGATTGTGGTTTTTGTGACTTTTAAACTGTCTAAAATGCCGGCGGTTAAAATTGAGTACGGCACCATTAAGTCCGTGCTTGAGGCGCACAATATTACGTCCCCAACGCCTCTGCAGGTAAGCCAAGCGGTCACGGCTATTCGGCAAGCAAAACTACCAGATCCAAAAACACTCGGGAGCGCCGGTAGTTTTTTTAAAAATCCTATTATTACAAAAGCCGCTTTAGAAAAGCTGAAAAAAGAACATCCAGAAATCCCTAATTTTGCGGTGTCTGATTCACATTTTAAAGTTCCAGCTGGCTGGTTAATTGAAAAAGGGGGTTGGAAAGGTAAGACTTTTGGTACCTTTGGAGTGCACAAAGATCAGGCGTTAGTACTGGTAAACTACGGAGGCGCCACTGGTTTAGAGATTTGGGAACTGGCCAAAAACATAATGCAGTCGGTTTCTGACAGGTTCTCGATTGAGCTAGCGGCTGAAGTTAATGTCATTTAGATTTTGATTTGCCGGTAAATAAACTAAATTAGTGGGGTATGAAAAAAGTTTTATGGTGCTTAATGGCTTTCTTTGTAATGCTGTCTCAAGCAGGCGCAAAAGATGTGCACGAATTTTTTTGTGAAGATTCAGATATGGGACCTTTAGTGGTAACTCCAGCCGGGAAAACTCAATTCACTTGGGTTAAGAACAACGAAAAAATTTTTAACCGTGTTTTTACCGACGCCTATTCGGTTTCAAGAAATAAATATGTGGCTTTTTATTGTGCCCAGAACATTATTCGATATCAGTTGTTTGATTGTAACGAAGCGAAGGTGGCTCCTTTTTGTAGCAATGTAGTGAGCGGTATTGTGCCCCAATTAATTATTGAACAAAGAAAAGTGGATACAAGCCAGACGCTTGTAGACGGAGATGATTTTAAGTTTATTACCCATTATTTGTTTAAAAGTGGGACGAATAATCCGGTCGAAGTGACAGAGTTGTATTTTGTGAATAATGTGGATGAAATTGAGGGCCTAACCCAAATGGAGGAGCAGGCTGCCAGCCAATATGAATACACCTTAGTCGGGCCAAGTTCCGAGCTCGTTTCGGGTGTTACCACAAATGATGGAAAGCTTTATTTTGATTTATCAGCCAATCCAATAACGATTTCAACCGAAGAGTTAAATGTAGGAATCGCGGCTAAGCCAAAAGCGAACCTCGCGTCAGCCGGAAACAGTAGTATTCGTTGGGTCTTAAATCCAGCACTAGGTTCAAAAGGTGTCCAGGCAAAAAATGGTAAAGGCACTTTAGCTTATGGCGAGATTTTAGTTTATCCCTCTAGAACTAACGTTTTTTCCCGCGGTTTATCCGGGCTTAAAATTTCACATCTAAACCCGCAAGTGGCAATTGCCAGTCCTTCGTTATCTCCACAACCTTTTTATCGAATGCGTGTGGAAAATATATCGTCCAAAAATAAAGCTCAATTAAGAAGAGCCACCTTAGAAATGCGCGTTATGGGATTAGAAAAACAGAATGGGGCTATGTTGGCTCCTTCCGATTTTAAAGTGGTAGAAATTGGGCCAGACACAAATCCAATTGGCGTTCCTACTTCGCAAATTTTTGTCGTGCAAGATAACCGGAACAGCAGCCAGGCACTTTCAATTCAAATCGAGTTAGCGGACTTTGTCGTTCCACCAAATGATTCAAGAGGTTTGGAATTACAAATTGCTAATTTAGTAAACGACAGTGCCAATGAAGCGGATGATGACGGAGCGGCGATTCAATTACGTCAGGAAAGTTTTCAAAATGGTTCTAAGTATCCTTTAAGTCAGCTAGAGCAAGCCGATTGGGTTTGGACTGATTTTTCGGGTGCGGTTATTGCGGGCAATAGACAAGACTGGCGTTCTGGTTGGAATTTAGACTTAAACTCTCGGCCTATTATTATTCGTGAGTAATCCGAATTATGAAGCTCTCAATTATTATCCCAACACTCGGTAGATCTACATTGAAGCCCGTTTTGGAGTCTTTATTTATGAGCAAAAATATTGTTCAATATGATATAGAAATTTTGATTATCTTTGATGGGAAAAAGCCCGACCGGTTTTTCGTCAATGACTCTCGGGTAAAAATTTTAGAAACCGGTAGCAAGCAGTTTGCCAGTGGTGCCCGTAATTTAGGGCTCGATAAAGCCACGGGTAACATTGTCGCTTTTTTAGGCGATGACACGATCGTGGATCCTCATTGGTTAAGTTTTACTTTTGCTTGGCACCAACAATACCCAGCCGCTCAAGACGCTTTACTAGGAAGAATTTTTTGGGCTAAAAGTTTAGCCGATGATCCATTTCACCAATGGCTTGAATCGCACGCTCAGTTTGATTTCAAAAATTTAGACAAAGGGCGAACACCAGATTGGCGTCACTTTTATACTGCTAACATTTCGCTTAAAAAATCAATTATTGGAACGCTGCGTTTCTCAGATAAATTTAGTGGTTGGGGATTTGAAGATGCCGAATTTGGATATCAATTACAGCAGCATGGTTTGAATATATATTATGAGCCGTCAATTAAAGTGTACCACGATGACAAACAAAATATCGGGCGGATGATTGATCAAACTAAATCTGCCAGACAAAACGCTTTTATTTTTGAAGCCCTGCATCCAGAAGTGAAAATTGTGCCGGTGGGTTTTAAAAAAGCCCTTTTAAAAGAAATCATAGTTTGGGCCGGATTGTTTAAATTTATTCCGCAAGTGCGCTGGTGGCGGGCCTGGAAAAAAGCGTGGCTTGGGCTTTAATTAAAATTCTCGACGATCCATTAGCGCTCGGCTTAAAGTACCAGCATCTAAATAATCTAAATCACCGCCCGTTGGGATCCCTCGGGCGAGCCTTGTGACTCGGCCTTTAAAACTTTCGGCCAGTTTATCCATTATATAATAAGCCGTCGCGTCACCTTCCACATTACCAGACAAGGCAAGAATAACTTCTTCAATTTCGTTTGATTGATTCACTCGTTTAATCAACTGGGAAATTCTTAATTTTTCGGGTCCAATTTTGTTTAAAGGCGATAAAGCACCATGCAAAACATGATACCGGCCTTTGTATTCACTGGTTCTTTCAACGGCTAGTAAATCCATAGGGGTTTCAACGATACATAAAACGCGGTCATTGCGATTTGGGCTAATCGCTAGCGGGCAATACTCACCATCGCAATAATTAAACGATATCGGGCATTCTCGCACGTTTTCTTTTAAAGCTCCAACGGCGAGGGCTAATTTTTGGTCAAGGCCGCTTTCGTTGCGCAATAAATTAAAAACTAAGCGTTCAGCACTTCGTGAACCTATACCGGGTAAATCCGATAAAGCATCAATAGCGTTTTGAATCGATTGGGGCAGATTTTGCATCCCCTAAATTTTAGAAGCTTTTAAAAGAAAAACTAGCCTTAGTTTGAGCTTCTTAGTTATGCCCTAAAAAATCAGTCGTGGTATCTAGGTTCACTTGCGCTCCGAGCAATCCATCCATGTGTTCAAGCACTTTGTCTTGATCAATCCAAACTTGCTTACCCGTCTCCATATCTCGGACGATTAACTGTTTCTTTTTCACTTCTAAGTCTCCCATAAGCAACGTATAAGGCACGTTAAATCTTTGGGCTCGTTCAAGTTGCTCTTGCATAGAAGTTCGACCAAGAACTCCAACGGCATGGTAACCATGTTCTCTTAGTTTAATTAAAATCGGTAAGGCGTGTTTTTTAGCGACTGGTCCAGTGGCGGCTAAGAAAATTTGCAGCTCATCCTTTTGTGGAACTTCAATGCCTTCGGTTTTCATAAGGCTAATAATGCGGTCAACTCCTGCCGCAAAACCAGCACCTCCTAAGTTTGGTCCACCCATTTTTTCTATCAGTCCGTTGTAACGGCCGCCCACTAGTACTTTATTTTTGTTGCCCACTTCATGAAATTCAAAAACAGTGTTTGTGTAGTAATCAAGCGGACGAACGAGGCTATAATCAATCGTGTATTTGATACCGAAACTGTTAAGGTACTCTTGCACATCATCAAAAAACTGTCGTGAATCTTTACTCAGGAAGTCGGTGATTTTAGGGGCCATTTGGACTAAAATTTCTTCGTCTTCACTTTTAGGATCCAGTAATTCTAGATATTTCTTTTGGGCTAATTTTTCTTGAGACTCAGGCGTAAGTGTTCGTTCTTTACCGCTGTAAAAATTTGCTAAGGCTTCAAAAAATTCTTTTCTATCAGCCGGACTTCCAATTGTGTTTATTTTTAATTCACAGATATCGTCTAAGCCCAAATCTTTTAAAATTCTATGCCCTAAATACATCATTTGCGCATCAATCGATGGATCAGATTCCCCTAAAACTTCAGCTCCAAATTGCCAAAATTGACGTTTAGTTCTTGAATTTGGTCTTTCAAACCGAAAACAAGGCTCAATGTAATAAAGTTCTTTTGGCAGCGCTTCTAGTTGCATTTCGTGCTCAATAAATGAACGCACTATTCCCGTCGTAATTTCGGGTCTAAGGGTGTATTCACGATCTTGACGATCTTTAAAACTGTAAAGCTCACGAGCGGTAATATCATTGGTTTCACCTAAAGCTCTTAAAAATACTTCGGTTTCTTCAAACATGGGCGTTGAAGTTCTTCTAAATCCAGATTGTCTAAATCGGTGACGTATAACCTTTTTAACAAAGGTGAAATAGTCGTGATAATCTGGCAAAAAATCAACGGTACCTGTTGGAGCTTTAAAATGTTTAGCCATGTGAAAAATAATTGAGATCTGTTAGCACTAAGTTTGCTCGGTCAGATTTAAATAACAGTGGAGACTGACCAAACACTGGTTTTATGTGTAGTTGAATTTGGTCAAAATAGCAAGGGGAAATGCTTGCAAATGGCGTTTTAAATGATAGAACCAAGAGGAACTAATTTTAATAATATGAAAGGTTTAACAAAACTAATCGGAGGGGTCGTAATAGGAGCTACATATGGTTTACTATTTGCACAAAAACCAGGTAAAAAGCTTCGTTCAGAACTGGCTAAGTCTGATAATCCGTTAAAGACTTTATTTAATGAAGGCATTAAAGCCGACAAAGAAGCGCGCGATGCCGCTATCCAATGGGCTAAAAATTCCGAAGAATTACAAAAAGTAATGACTTCTGGAAAAGATCAATTTAACGCGGTTGTAGCCGCTGGTAAAGAAATGACAGACGATGCGAGAAAAGAAGCGCAAAAAAAATTAGAAGAAGTAGCGGCTAACGCAACTAAAGCGGCACAAGAGTTGAAAACTTCAGCGACAAATAAGTTAAATCGTGGTACTAAATCAGCGACTAAAACGATTAACAAAGCGAAAGCCACGGCCTCAAAAAAAGTGGATAAAGCGGCCAAAACAGTGAATAAAAAAGCCACAGCGGCTAAAAAAACCGTGAATAAAAAAGTAGAGAAAGTAACCAAAAGTTAATTTAAATTAACTTTTGGCTTTAAGAAACGACGGTCATTCGTGACAGTCGTTTTTTTTTACTCTAGAATTCGCCGTGATGAAGAAAAGAGTTTTAGTTACCGGCGGAGCAGGTTTTATTGGATCAAATTTCTGTAACCTAAATAATAATCAATATGAAATTGTCGCTTTAGATAATTTGTTTTTGGGGGATCCAAGAAATTTAAACGAAGGGACTACTTTTATTGAAGGGGATGCCTGCCAAAAATCTGATCTTGAAAGTTGTGGTGAAAAATTTGATGTCGTCATTCATTTAGCCGGTACCAGTTCGGCGCCCATGTTTATGGATGACGGAATGGCGGAGGGCTATATTAATTCAGTAGCCAGTTTTGTGCGCACGATCGAATTTGCTCGTAAAGCGGGAGTGAAAAAATTTATCTATGCCTCCACTTCATCTCTTTATGGGAATAACCCTCTACCTTTAGTGGAAACACAAACCGTTACCCCGCTCAATCACTACGCGGCGACAAAATTTTGTTACGAACACTGCGCGAAGTGTTTTTATCAGGTGTACCCTGAAATGGATATTTTTGGTTTTAGATTTATGTCTGTTTATGGGCCAAATGAAGAAGCGAAGGGGCAGTTTGCTAATATGATTTCGCAATTTTTGTGGGATATTGCCCGTGATTTGCCACCTGTCATTTACGGAGATGGTGAACAGTTTCGTGATTTCACCAATGTAGCCGACATTGTTCAGGCGATGAATTTAGCGATCAACACGCCAGAAGGTTTTGGAAATAAAGTTTATAATATTGGTCGGGGTGATGGCACTTCTTTTAATGATATTTTTAAAACCATTAATACCGCTTTAGACAAATCAGTAGCACCGATTTATATTCCAAACCCGGTTAAAGAAGGTTACGTTCGCGGGCAATATGCCGATATTGATTTAATTCAAAAAGAGTTGGGGTTTGACCCAAAAATTGAGCTTGAAGAGGGGATCGAGGCTTTAGTGAAGAATCTGGATAAGACCAAAATCAAAGAAACGAGTTCAGATTTAATTAGACACAAATTTGTGTGATCGAGAGCAACTGGGAAAACGTTTAGCGACTTTGTCGTTAATGACTAGATCGACATCAGCACCGGTTTTATAAACCTGATCGGTAACATAAAACCTTTGGCCATTATTAATGCGGACCACTTCAACTCCAGCGGCTTTTAACACCGCTTCAATTTGATTATTGATAGTGGCTAAATTGATATTACGATCGAGATTTACCTCACCTGTAATTTGCTGTGACTGGCATTCATTGGCAAATTGCGATTCAAGAGTTTTTAGTTGTTGCTGCCAATTAAGTTCTTCTGCACCCGCACTGGGGGGGCCTACAGAAAGACAGGCAATCGTCATTGCTTTTGGGGTGAATGTGGCCAGGTGCCTTAGAGGTTTCATTCACAATACTTTATAAAAATAAAATTTCTTTGGGCGAGAAAAATCTCTAAATTTGTATGAAGAAGAGAATTAACTAGCATTACTTTGATGGAAAAAAAACTAGGTATCTTGGGCGGCGGACAATTAGGGCGAATGATGATTACGCCTTGTATCGATTTAGGCGTAGAGGTTTATTTCCTCGATCCAAACCCTGAATGTAGTGTGTCTGAATTTACGGCGCATTTAACGGTAGGGGATTTTAATGATTACGAAACGGTGCTGAACTTCGGACGAACGGTAGATGTAATTACCGTCGAAATTGAACACGTAAATGTTGAGGCGCTTGAAAAATTGGAAAAGGAAGGCAAAGCCGTTAACCCTTCAAGTCAGGTTTTAAGAACCATTCAAGACAAGGGGCTGCAGAAAGAGTTCTACCAAAATCAAAATATTCCCAGTCCAGACTTTAGACTGATAAAACATAAGGCTTCTATTACCGATTTTCCGATTGTTCAGAAAATGAGAAAAGGCGGTTACGATGGTCAAGGGGTGCAGATTTTAAAATCAGCGACGGATTTTGATAAAGCGTTTGATGCGCCTTCGGTGTTGGAAGACTTGGTTGATTTGCGAATGGAGATTGGGGTGATGGTGGCCAGAAATGCACAAGGTGAGGTGCAGGCTTTTCCACCGGTTTCCATGGATTTTGACCCAGAATTAAACTTGGTTAAATACGTGGTTTGTCCAGCACAAATTAGTGAAGAGCTGAATAAAAAATGTATTCAAATGGCGAACTCAATTGCGCACAAGTTTGAGCTAGTTGGTATAATGGCCGTAGAATTATTTGTCACCAAATCGGGGGAAGTGTTAGTAAATGAGTGCGCCCCGAGAGTTCATAATTCTGGACACTTAACGATTGAAGGCACCAGTATTTCGCAATTTGAAATGCATATTCGCTCGGTGATGGGTTTTCCTTTACCACCGGTTTCGGTTACGAAGCCAAGTGTGATGTTAAACCTATTGGGGGAAATGGGATACGAAGGCGAAGCCGAACTTTGGAGTGAAACAGACGTGCTGGCACTTCCAGAAGTCTATCTTCATTGGTATGGGAAAAAAACAACTCGGCCAGGGCGAAAAATGGCGCATGTAACGGTTTTAAGAAATACTGTGGAAGAGGCAAAATCTATTGCAGACGAGATTGATATTGATTTAAAAGTTATCGCTTAATAATTCTTTGATTGACGGTAGAGACGCAATGTTTAAAAGCAGGCTTGAAAATATTATTAAAAATGCCTGAGAAACCTTTAAGAGCAAACGGTAATTCTGAATTAGAGATCGATTTACAACGACGGTTAGCGGATTTTATTGCACAGAATTGCCCTGAATTAGTGCAAGATCCTAACGCTCTAGATTTTAAAAGCCAAGCCATGCGACTAGCGGGAACGGTTTTAGAAACCAAAACTAAACAAGACGTTGAAAATCAGCAGGCCGCCATCGCTCATCGTTTAGCTGTATCAGAAGGCAGAACACCAAATACTGAGCCACAAACCTTGATGACAGAAGGTGGGTTTAGCGTGGAGGGGTATCAACTTACAGATACTATTCGAAATCGTGTCAGAACCGTTCTACAAGCCTTAAAAGATTTATAGCCCCCTTAGAGCAATTTGATTTCTATTGGGTTTTGGGTTAAAACTAAATCACTTAATTTTAAACACTATGCCACTTGTCGGAATCATTATGGGCAGCCAGTCAGACTTAAGCGTTATGCAACAAGCGGCGGATGTTTTAGACGAAATTGGGGTTTCTTACGAAATAGAAATTGTTTCCGCTCACCGGACGCCAGACCGCATGGCTGAGTACGCTAAAACGGCTCGGGAACGAGGTTTAAAAGTTATTATTGCTGGGGCTGGTGGAGCGGCTCATCTACCAGGAATGACAGCGGCTTACACTTCTTTACCCGTCATCGGGGTTCCGGTTAAATCACACAACTCAATTGAAGGCATTGATTCACTGCTTTCAATTGTGCAAATGCCTGGTGGAGTTCCAGTGGCAACCGTTGCGATAAATGGGGCCCAAAATGCGGGTCTTTTAGCGGCCCAAATTGTAGGCAGTAGTGACGAAACGGTGGCAAAAGCTCTCGACAACTATAAAGAATCTATGGAAGCGAAAGTGCTTGAAAGCGCTAAGAATCTATAGGCTAAAAAAAAATTGACGTCTTTTCGTTTTGCCTTAATATCTTCCGGCTTAACAAGCCCCGCTCGAATAAAGCCCCGCGAAGGCGGTTAAAGGTTTTATGAGAAAAGGAAATGGAAACGAAGCCACGAAGTTTTAATTTTAAAACGGAGTCAGCAAAGCTTTCATTGACGCGGGATCGTAGCTCAATTGGTTAGAGCGCCGCCCTGTCACGGCGGAGGTTGCGAGTTCGAGTCTCGTCGGTCCCGCCATTTAAACCCTTAAAAAAAGCCTTTCTCTGCAGAAAAGCTTTTTTCGTTTTTACGAAATTAAGTTTTAGCTTACTTCTTGCCTTTAACCACTTTTTTTGGTGCGGCTTTAGGAGCGCCTTTCCCGGTAACTTTTCCGGCGCCTTTTTTTGGAGCGGCTTTTGGGTTTTTGTCTCCCATGGTATTTTATAATTAGGAAATACTAGCCCCCATTATTTCTGCTTTTTTTAAACCTACAAGAGGCTTCACCATGAATGCTATTGCGAATATTTTTAAGAAATGTTTATCGATTAATTATTAAAAATTTAACTCAATCGCAGATTCAAAATTGTGTTTTAAAATATCTCATTCAATTGAATTGTGTTTTATGAGCTATGATTTTTTTTACTCATTTTCACAACCCCAGCCATTTCCATCACGGTCAAGATCATGCGGGTCATCACCAAATACCTGCACTCGGTAATCAACATAATAGGGCCCATTACCGCTGCCACTAGCACAATCAGCGTCAAATATACCTAAAGGAATACAACCCGAATAATTCGGGTCACAATTTGCTGTTTGGTTTTCTTCAACTCTAACTTCCGGCGTTATCGTTTCAGGTTCAACCGAGACAACCGGCAAAACCGTTTGCACAGAAACCGTAGGTTCTGAAATCGGCGCTTCAATCACTTCAACGGTCTCAGCTGGTATTTCTATTTCGGCAGCCCTAAAGACTTCGGTAACGGGAAGTACTTCTGGTGGAATTTCAATTTCAACATTCTCAATCGGCGGTTCTTCATTTGAAATAGGTTCATTCACGAATGTCTCATTAACCGGTTCTTCAATGTTTTTAACCGGCTCAACTATTTCTTGGATTTCAACTACTTCTGAAGAAGGATTAATCGCTAAAACACTGGCTTTTAAATCTACTTGAGAAGTCGGATTGTCCTTAATGTCTGACAAGCTGGCGCCAATCAGCCCTACAACGCCTAAGCCAGCCGCAATTAATTTTTTATTCATACCCAATGATGCTACTGATTCACTGAATTATATTAAGTTTTGATGAAGATTTTAAACCAGATTGCCAAAATTTATTCTCTCAATAGATTGTTTTTGAATTTGAATAACTCTTACAATGCATATCTACGCGCTCAAAGCCGGACGAAACTATAAACTTAAAAATATTAGAGCCACCTTTGGCGATAAAATTGTGCAGAAGTCACCCCTGGTGGTGGCTTTAGATGATAATGCGTATTATGTGTTTTTAGAATACGGCGTGTTTGTTTATATTGGCACGAATAAAAATATTGCTGAGGTCGTTGATTTAAGTGAGTTTTTTGAAGGCACGACTCGTTTAAGTGAAACCATGCCGCTCAAAATAAACCAAGAAAAAGAAGGGATGGTGGCAGGAGCGTTGCACGTTAAAACCTTAGATGCGGCTAAAGTCGGTTTAATGGCGATGGTGCTGGGGCGATCGCTGGCACTAGAAACACACGAAAAATCAGTAGGGGAATCTTTTGATGAATTTGAATCTATTATTGCTGAGTTTAAAGAACGGGGCGCGAGTAAACTTTCGACCAAAGATTTATTTAAAAAAATCGCTTCTGCCATGCAGATTCGCCATAAGGTGATTCACGCTATGGATTTACTGAGTGCGCCAGATGCCACTTGGGAAGACCGAGAACTGTATGACTTGTACATTACTTTAAACGAAGAATTTGAGATTGAAGCTCGGTATAAAACCTTAGACCACAAACTGAGTACCTTTTACCAAGACACCGAATTAATTCTTGGTTTTATTGAAAGCCGTAAAGCTTTGATTTTAGAGGCCATTATTGTGCTGTTAATCGTATTTGAGATTCTGATTTTCTTTTTTGAACAGTTTGTCTTAAAGCATTAATATAGAGAGGATTTAAACCTTCTTTAAAATGAAATCTTTACGATACAACACGGGCGCGACTATGGTCTTAGGAGTAATTTTATGTGTGCTTGGACTTGGTTTTTGGATTGGAAATTACTACCCAGAATTTGATTTAATCGCCTTGCTAAACCTGGGGCAAAACTGGCCTTTCTTTTTAGTTGCCGCTGGTTTCTATATGATTGTGGTGCAATACAACGATTTATGGACTAATAAAAGCGACGAGAAGTAAATGAAAGTCTACCAAGTACTTGAAGGTCGACATGATCAGGTAATTAATAAAGCTGGGTTAAAAGAATTTCCGCAACATACGGGCAGCGTGACTTTAATTCACGCGTCAGAAGGAAAAGTTTTAATCGATACCGGCAGTCGGGCCGCTTGGCCTGAAGTGAAAACCAATCTAGCAAACTTAGGCGTTCTGCCGGATGACGTTGATTATGTTTTTCTAACTCACTTACATTTAGACCACAGTTTTAATGTGTCCCATTTTACAAAGGCGCGTGTGTTTGCTTGGGCGCATGAATGGTCTCAAACCGTGACTAAAGAGTTAGTGAAAGATCTCAATCAGTCTGGCTTACCAGAAATTATTCCACATATAATGGCTTTGAAAGCCCCTGGACACGATGAATGTATGAATTCTTTTTTTGTCACAAACGCCGAAACATTAACGTTATATAATAAAGACGTTATAAATCTTGAAGGCAAAAAATTGTGTATCAGTGGCGATGCTTTAAACCAAGCTGTTGTTGATTCAGAAGGAAAAAAATTGCCTTATACTTATAACGACCAGCTCTATCGCCAAAGTGCGAACGCTTTGCTCTCTGAAAACCCAGACTATATTTTACCCGGCCATGGTCCTTTAATTTCTAAACCGTTAAAAGGTTGGCCTGATATTGCTTGATAGCCTTAAAGCCATTGATATCATAAGCTTAAGTCTGCCGAATAAAACCCCGTGAAGTCGGATTAAGGATTTACGAGGAAGACGAGATGACACACAAAGGCACGAGTTTTTGGCTTATCCAAACGACATTAGTGAGTGCCGACGACGGGATGTAGCTCCGTTGGTAGAGTACCCCGGCTGCGAGGGTTATGAGGACACAGGTTCTTGAACCAAGCAGAGAATATCAACATGCGGGATGTAGCTCAGTTGGTAGAGTACATGGCTGGGGGTCATGTGGTCGCAGGTTCAAGTCCTGTCATCCCGACCAGATTTTGAAAAAATTATTTAAACCTTTTTTATACTATGAAAAACTCAACGATTATTTTGCTGCTTAGTTTAATCACTTTAACTTTAACGGCTTGTTCAGACGCGAATGATAATTCAAATCCAGAAAATACTGATAATAATCCAACCACTCAAACCCAAAATTTAAGCGGTGATTACGTGGGTATGTCGGTGCCTCAGGCACAAGCGAAAGCGAAAGCAGAAGGCGTTCCTTTTAGAATTGCGATGGCTGATGGTGAACCTTTTGCGGTTACAATGGATTACCGGGTGGGGCGGGTTAATGCGGTCGTTGAAAATGGCGTTGTAACCAGTTATAGCGTTGAAGGCGAAGAAGAAGCGGAGATGCCAAAAAAAAACGCTTATAATGAAAACAGTTGGAAAACAATTGTAGACGAAAGTTGTAGATCATTTTTTGATGGTTGTAATACGTGTAGCCGAGCCGATGGTTCAGATATGGAGACTTGTACGGAAATGTTTTGTATGGAATATCAAAAACCGGTTTGTTTAGACTCTCAAGCTATGAACCCAGAAGAAATTACCGCGCCAAGTCGTGGCAAAAAGGTTTCTTACCAATGCGATGAAGGTAACAAATTTATGGTTTCTTTTGGGGAATATGTTTCGGGTGATTCTATTATGAAATTACAACCAGAGCAAGTTATGTTCTCTGATACACAAACCAGAACCGCGACAGTGATGAACCGAACTGTAGCGGCCTCAGGTGAAAAATACCAATCAGATGGAGGAATGATTTTTTGGAGCAAAGGCACTACCGCGATGGTAATGCAGGGGGAAGAAAACTTATACCAAAACTGTGAAGAAGTTTAACCTTAAAAATTTAAAGCCCCAAGCCTCTGTAAAAGTATATGCTTGGGGATGGATGTGGGCCCTTTGGCCGATGATTGGCGTTCGTCATTTAATGGCGATCGTTTTTTTTTGGATTTTCAAGATGCCACAAAGCGTCGCTTTGATTACCAATTACTTCGCTATGGTGCCGTTTTTTTTACTCTATTTCCCCCACCTTCGTTTAGGGGAATGGATCTGGAAGGCCGAAAGACTGAACTATAATTTTTCGCAAATGTGGGATTATGTATCCACCGATCCATTTGGCTCAGTCATGGCCTTGTTACCATCAATTGGTCATGCCATTACCGGCTGGGCGGTATTAACGCCGCTTCACTTTGCCACTGGTTACGTCGTGTTTTTTCTTTGGTTTAGAGTTTTTAAGAAGCCTCAGAGTCAAGAGTAATCAAGCTTTCTTTTTGCTCTTTCGTCATTTTTTTCACGGCGTATTCTCGTTTCATGGCTTCTGATTTTGTTTCAAAGCTTTCAGAATAAACCATTTCAATCGGTCCTTTGGCGCGAGTGTATTTAGCGCCAGTGCCATTGTTATGAGTCGCTTCACGCTCGGTTAAATTTTTACAATAACCAGCATATAAACTGTCATCACTGCATCGGGCTAAGTAAAAGTAAAAACTCATCTAGACTCACTTTAAAGTACTTTTCACTGCATTCAAATAGCCCTGCGAAGGCGGGAGTTTTAGGTTTTTTTGAAAAGAGGAATTTTAGACGTAATAATGTGAAAAATCTGTGAAATAGATTTAAAACTAATGAAGTCTGAAATGACAATTGGTGGAGGTGGCGGGTATCGATCCCGCGTCCGCAGTGGAAACAATGCACGTTCTACGTTTGTAGTCTGTTTGTTTACGATTCAAGCTTTAAAGCAGACAAAAGACTTGAAAAGGTGATCTGAGATTCAAATTTAAAGTCGATCAAATTTTAAATTCTACACCACTGAGTTTGATGAAACGCTGCGTGGTAAAGCGAGACATCACCTAGGAGCGTTGGCTCAACTAGGGTTTATCCTAGAAGCCAAAAAACTAAGCAAATACTGGAGCAGGAGCTAAAGCTCGAGCTGCAGTTTGACGAAGTTGGTTGAACTTACTTGTAAATGCTGTTGCACTTAGAATTGCACATCGTGGATAACCGGTACGCTGTGCCAACCGAAAACGCCCGTACAGAGCTTCGATTCACTCCGTCGAAGCCAGTGCACCCCCGTTACCAAAAAGATCAATCCTTAAATTGTTAAGGACTTTTATTTTAATGATTTAAAAATTTATAGCAATCAGCCAATCTCAAATTACTTGAACCTCTTTCACGTTATCAACGCCTTGCAAGGCCTGCATGGCCTCGCGAAAAGTTTTACTGTCGGGAATGTGCACCGTGAAAGTTCCTATGAGGGTTTCGTTCTTTGGTTTTTTAAACTTCACATCCCAAATAAAAATATCTCGTTCACTTAAAATCGCTGAATAGTCACGCATTAATCCCACACGGTCTTTGGCGGTAATAGTGAATTTTTTTTGCATGACGACTTGGGCCTCAAGTTTTCTTTCATCCTCTAGTTTTGCCAAAATTTTACAATCCTTTTGATGAATTACAAAATCACGGCCACGGGTGTTATAGGCCACAATTTCTTGATGTGGTAAGGGGCTACAGCATTTTGGGAAATGATGCCCAAGGCCACTTTCGTTTCCGATAATAATAGAATGATCACTGTTAAAGCCGGCTTCTCGAACGGGTGCAGCTCCGAGTGGAGTCGTCCGAATCTGAGTTTTGACTCTAGGTGAATTATCGAGTGGTTTTTCGTCTTCTTTAGTATGGCTATTTATTGAGGCTTGAATTTTGTGTCGCGCACTGGCAGATTTAACAAACTTAAGCCATTCAGGGTTTGGCACCCGACCGGCTTTGGTCATAATATCCACCACATCACCAGCACTCAGTTCATGATTTAAAGGTTTGATAATTCCATTTACTTTAGCTCCAAAACACTGGTTTCCGATATCGGTATGAATCGCGTAGGCAAAATCTATAGGCGTGGAATGAGCGGGTAAATTTTTAACATCACCTTTAGGGGTTAAGACGTGAATTCTTTTAGCCGATAAAGATTCTGAAATCGAACGGAAGAAATGTTCGGAGGATTTAATCTGAGTAATTTCAGCTAAATCTTCTGGAATCCAGCTCGTTTTTTCTAGGTAATCTTCATCAAATCGAGCATTTGAAGTTTGTTTATATGCCCAATGCGCAGCCGGACCATATTCAGCATCTAAATGCATGGCTTTGGTGCGGATTTGAATTTCAGTCGGTACTTTACTTTGGGCCAAACCGAGAACGGTGGTGTGTAAACTTTGGTAGCCATTGGCTTTTGGAACGGCGATGTAATCTTTAAATCGGCCAGGCATTGGTTTCCAATGTGAGTGGATCAAACCCAGTACTCGATAACAGTCTGAGTGTTCATTCACAATCACGCGAAGTCCGAGCAAGTCATGAATTTCAGAGACATGATTGCAGTTTTTCTTTTTGAGTTTCTCACTCACTGAATACAAATTTTTGTCTCGACCACCAACCGTTACAAATTCCACTTCGGCTTTAGTCAGTAATTTTCGGATTTCTTTTTCCGCCGCATTGATAAATTTTTCACGAACTTTTTTAGACTGTTTAATCTGATTCGAAAGCATTTCATATTCTTCCGGATTTAGATTCTTAAAACACAAATCTTCCATTTGGGTTTTGAACTCGTGAATCCCAAGTCGATCGGCGACTGGTACATATATCTGTAAAGATTCTCGGGCAATTCGGGTTCTTTTCTCTGGTGGAACGTGATCTAAGGTTGATAAATTATGAATTCGATCGGCCAGTTTAATAAAAATTACTCGCACGTCTTTGGCCATAGCGACAAATAGTTTTCGCAAACTTTCGAGTTCTCGTTCTTTTCCTTGAAGTCTAACTTTCGTAATTTTTTCGACCCCTTCACAAAGAAACCGAATTCGTTTCCCAAAGCGTCTTTCGATTTCATCGGGTGTCACGGGGGTGTCTTCAATTACGTCATGTAATAAACACGCGCAAATGGTTTCTAAATCGGGCTGAATCTGCAGTAAGATTTTGGTAGCGGCGACCAAATGAATGAAGTAAGGCTCCCCAGAAAACCGAGATTGGTTTTGATGCGCTTTCTCCGCAAACCAATAAGCCCGTTTAATTTTATCCTTTTTAGCTTCATCTAAATTTGGATAATAATGTTCTACTTGATACAAGATATCGTTTAAATCTTGTTCAAATTGAGCTTGATATTCTGGGGTAGTGGCTAAGTTCATAATCGCTAAAATTTAATATGGTAGATCAACGTTGTTTTGTCCATTTTTCTTGGCCTTTTTTGACCGCAGTCTTAGTATAAAATACGCATGAGAACTAATTTTGGAGCCCGTTTAAAAGTTGTAAAAATCACTTTGGTTTTGGTGGCCGTGGTTTTTACGGGGCGATTGTTTAGTTTGCAAGTGATAAATTTTGAAACCTACGCGCAAGAGGCAAAGTTACAACACGAAAAACGCTCTGTTTTACCGGCCAGACGAGGGAAGATTTTGGTGCATAAAAACTACATCGATGAAGAATTAACACCGTTGGCGACGAATAACACTTTAAAAATGTTGTTTGTCGATCCTTTAGTTTTGGCTTATCCGAAGTATAATCCACAATTGCCTCTAAATGAACAAGAACAAGGGGACCCTAATGCGGTCGCGGCTTTACTGGCTCCCGTTTTAATTCACGCACATTGTGAAGAAATTGAAGGCTGCGAAATTAATACCGATCCTGAGTCTTGGACCGCACCAGAAAAAATTGCGATTACGGCCTACGAAAAAGAATTACGTGAAATTCTGGGGCAAGTGGAAAGAACTCGAGTGGTGCTGGATAGTGATTTAGCGCCTAATCGAATTACCGAAATTGAAAATCTTGCTTTAAGAGGTATCAGCTTGGAGGGAACCACCTTGGTGGCAAATCCAACGCTGATTTTGAATGCTGAGATGACGGCGCAGGCTTTGGCCCCAATGATAAATATTGAAGTGGATAGGCTCACTAGTTTGCTGGAACGGCGACCTCGACGCTATGTGGAAATAGTGAACAAAATTGTGCCAGAAGTTTCGGAAAAAATTACCGAAATGAAAGAGAATCCTCGATATGCCTCTTTAATGCGCGGTATCCAAATGAAAGATGAATATTGGAGATATTACCCAGAGCGTTCTTTAGCGTCTCAGGTATTGGGGTTTGTCGATTCAAATGGGAATGGACAGTACGGGATTGAAGGTCGGTTTGATTTAGATTTACGCGGACAAGAAGGTTATATTTATGGAGCGACTAATACACGGGGGCAACGAATTCTGGGGAAAGATTCGGGTATTACGCAAGCTCGAGATGGGGCCGATATTGTCATTTCGATTGATCGGGTCATTCAAGGGCAAGTCGAGAAAATTTTGGAAGAAGATACCGAACGTTTTCAGGCTGATTTTGGCCAAGTGATAATAGTTGAACCAAACACCGGTAAAATTTTAGCGATGGCCAATTCGCCAAGTTTTGACCCAAATGAGTACGGTAAAGCTTTTCTGAAATATGAAATTCCACCAGAGCAATATCAGCTAGATTTGGAAGACGAAAACTTTAACCAAAGAATTCCGACGCTTAACGAAGATGGCCGCTTGTTTCGTTATTTCAATGTTTGGGGACCCACGGTCTTCAGAAATAAACTGGTAGCCGATCTGTATGAACCTGGTTCTGTTATGAAGGCCTTAACTATGGCCGCGGCAATTAATGCCGCTGAAGTGACGCCAACGACTCTCTTTCAAGATACGGGTCCTGTTGAAGTTGATGACTTTAATATTCGTAATTCTGACGGAGTTTACGCCGGACCAACCAGTATGATTTCGGTTTTAAACCGATCACTTAATACGGGTATCGCTTTCGTCACCCGAAAAATGGGTTCTAAGTTGGTCTACGAATATATGCGTGATTTCGGGTTTGGTCAGTACACCGATGTTGAACTTCCTGGTGAAGCCGACGGGGGGCTTGAATACTGGCAAGACTGGTCTGAGTCAGAACTCATTACTCGAGGGTTTGGGCAGGGGATTGCGGTAACGCCTTTGCAAATGGTGATGGGGTTTGCGTCACTCGCAAACGGAGGCTATTTATATAAACCAATTATTGTGGAAGAAGTGCGTTATCAAGATGGCCGTCCCGCTAAAATTTTTCACCCAGAAGTGGTTCGTCGTGTAGTAGGGAACGAAGCCTATAACACCGTAAAATCGATGCTGTTAAACGTGGTGACTTCTGGTGGGGGACGCGCCGCCCGGGTTAGCGGTTACAGCGTGATGGGCAAAACGGGTACGTCTCAAACTTATCGTAATGGTAAAGTTTTAGAAGGCGTGGGAACAACCATTGCGAGTTTTGCGGGTTTTGGTCCGATTCAAGAACCAAAATTTGTGATGCTGGTAAAATACGATTATCCAAAAACTTCTCAGTTTGGATCTGAAACAGCCGCTATTACGTTTCAAAGAATTGCTGAATTCTTGTTTGATTATTTTGAAGTACCACCGGATCGATAGTCTTAAATATAGTCTTTAAGAGCTTTCATAACTAAATCATAAACCTCAATAATTGACATGAATATTTTTTAATTTAAATTGTGGTTATGAAGTTAACCCCTTTAAGCAGTCACGGACCAGAAGCAATTTCTGCATTGGCGGCTAGTGCGCAACAAAAGCGATTAGAAAATGAAGCGCGCGCTATTGTGACTCGAATTTTGCATGTTTGTGAATTAGCGGATTTAGAGCTAGATCAAAAATTTAAACTTTTAGTAGAAAGAGTGGTTACGAGCGAGACTTTAACCGATTGCGAAAAGGGTAAAATGTATGCTTTACTGATTTTAGAGGGCCTTAAAATTGCGGACAGGTCTCGGAATTTAGCCAGTTTAGGGACTAAACCTTTCTTTGCTCAACGTCGTCGCCACGAAGATTCTGCAGTAGAGGATGATAATAATATTTATCTCCGAAACCCTCGAGTAGCCGAAACGGAGAGTCGCTCTAAAGATCGTCTTAGAAAAATGTTGTTGTATGAAGCAGATTTAGTCTCATTACATGCGAGTGGGAATCTTTCTACAACATTCGCCACAAACCCCAGGAGAGCTACTTCAATCAAAGATTTAGACGATTTTTTTACAAGAGTTATTCAAACTTGGCCCGAATAATTAAACCACTCGATTCCGTTCTTCGCCATTTTTAAAGGCTTCAATGTTAGCGATAACTTCAGCGGCTAGTCTGGTGCGCGCTTCAATACTGGCCCACGCAATGTGTGGGGAAGCGACTAATTTTTCTGAGTTTGTAAGAGAGAGCAGCGGATTATTCTTTTCAATTGGTTCCTCTGCAAAAACATCTAGGCCAGCTCCAGCGAGTTGATTATTGTTCAAAGCATTTGCTAAATCAGCTTCGTTAACAATGCCTCCGCGTCCTAAGTTTAAGAGATAAGCGCTGGGCTTCATTAATTCTAAATTTTCTTTGTTGATCAAATTTTTTGTTCTTTCACTAAGAGGGGCATGAATCGAAATAATATCTGACTTTTCACACAGTTGGTTCATGGTCGCATGGGGATAGGGGCCATCGATATGCCGTCCTGAAGTTGAGTGGTAAATTATCTTGCAGCCAAAGGCTTCCGCAATACTGGCTACTTTTTTACCAATACTCCCCAGGCCTAAAATACCCCAGGTTTTACCCGATAACTCAGGGTACATTCTTTCGAAACTAGTAATCATACCGGTGGCGTTTTGAGCGTATTTTGTTTTTACAAACTCGTCGTGCCAAGCGGTGTGACGCATTAAAGCAAACAGCAATGCAAAGGTTTGTTCCACCACACTTTGAGTGCTGTATCCAGCCACATTAGCGACGGCAATGTTTCTTTGTTTAGCGTAGTCTAAATCAACTCCATCAGTACCGGTACAGGTTAAGGCTACCATTTTTAAAGACTTGGCGACCGATAAACTAAAAGCGTCGAGTTTTACTTTATTCGTGATAATAACTTCAGCGTTTTCTATTCGGTCGGCCACTTGTTCGGGCGTGGTTGATTCATAAAACATAACTTCTCCTAAGGCTTCAAAGGAAGAAAGATCTATATCTGGGCCCATTAGTTGCGTATCGAGAAATACAATTTTCATAAGGTATCGTTCATAAATGTAATTAAAAAGTGTGGAGTTTATTTTTAAAATCCACAATGAGGCCGTCAAAAACTTCAACGCCTTCATCGTGAAGACGGGCAATTTTTTCACTAGTTTTTCCCGCATAACCGCCAAGTCGGCCATCACTATTTACGACGCGATGACAGGGGACTAAGTCACGCGGATAGGGATTCTTATTCATCGCATTCCCAACGGCTCGGTAGGCTTTGGTGCCTAACGCTTCGGCTAAATACTTATAAGTGGTAATTTTGCCTTTTGGCACCGTGCTTAAAAGTTTATAGCACTGTTCATTAAATGTCAGTGGGGCCGGTGCCGTTTTCATAGTAGTGGTGGACATCCTGTTGTGGGAAAGGGATAGAGATACCATTTTTATCAAACGCTTCTTTTACCGCTTCATTTTTTTCAAAAAATATGTTCCAGTAATCATCGGTTTTAACCCAAACCCGACAGAAAATATCGACACTACTTTCACCTAAATTTCCGACCACAATTTGTGGTTTTCGGTCTGGATCATCACTAATGACTCTTTCGTCTTTAACGACATTTTTTTCCAGTAAATCTTTTGCCAGTTTAATGTCGTCACCGTAACCAATACCAAAGGTAAAATCTAAACGTCGGAAAGGCTCGGTGCTGTAATTGGTTAGAACGTCATTGGCTAAATTTCCGTTTGGTAGCACGATCGTTTTATTATCTGGTGTTTTTAAAATAGTATTAAAAATTTGAATGTTGTTTACCGTCCCACTAACGCCTTGCGCTTCAATGTAATCTCCTAATTTAAAGGGTTTAAAAAACAAGATCAACACGCCGCCTGCAAAGTTTGAAAGACTGCCTTGCAACGCCAAACCAACCGCTAAACCCGCGGCCCCAAGCAAGGCGACTAATGAAGTCGTTTGCACTCCAAACATGGTGGCGACAACCACCAGTAAAACAATTTTTAGCATGACCCCAGAAAAGCTCATAATGAAACTTTCAAGTGCTGGATCTAAATGAACTCGATTAAAAAATCTTCGAAGGCCTCGCATTACAAAGCCAATCGCAATCCAACCGATAACCAACACCACGATGGCCGAAATAAATTTAGGCGTGTATTCAACCAGCATGGTTAAAGCTCGTTGGTAAAGTTCTTGAAGTGTTTCTTGCGATATTGAAAAATTCATAAGGGGAATAAAGTTAAAGAGTGATTATTTTAAGAATCCAGTTTTAATTAAATTTTCAGCTGTTTTTTTGTTAATGCCGCGGGCTTGAAAATAAAGAATTTTTTCTGGGTCGACTGGGGCAATGCTGGCACCGTGCCCGGCTGATTTAACTTTATCGGTTTCAACTCTCAAAACGGGTAAAGATTTTCCTTTAGCCTGATCAAATAAAATTATTTTTTCAGTAATTTTGGCGTCGGCTTGTTCCGACTCTGAGGTTAAAGTTCCATTCCCATCAAAACCTAAAAAACTTTGGTCTTCGGCGGTGCCTCGTAAATCAATGGAACCGGTTTGGTTTTTACCTTTAAAAAGTTGCTTTACCTTCCAACTTTTTTTGTCTGTACCCGTGCATTGAGTTCTCCCTTTAACATGACACTCTGCATTTTCAGCGATTAATTCAATGGTCAAATTAAAGTCACGACTGCCATTAGAAAAATCTTCCAGTGATATTTCGACAGGGATGTCATCAATTATTTGAATCGTTTTATTTCCAGAAGGATCGGTAAATTTCATCGTAAAATAATATAATCAATTAAGACGAAATCACAAAAGACTTACTTAAATTAAAGGCGCCCGGTACAGTCGCATATCAACGTGGCGGTCGTGGTCCATCAAAAATTGGGCGTAACTAAAAAAATGATGGTGTTGAAATTCTTTCTGTCCGACTCGAAACGCTAAGTAGCTTACTGGAATCGCTAAAAATCCTACCCAGTAAAAAGGCATTCCCACAGCTTGAAAAAAGAAGGGCACCATGGTAGCAAAAACAAACATAAATCCCGCACCAATGTTCCACCACCAATTAGTTTTATAGATAGCCCTGTTTGGCAAATCAATGCCCGTTAAATAAACAAATAAAGCGCTGTTGTAGGCTAAACGCTTGAGCTCTTTATCACTGGTAGCCTCGAATGGATAACCACTTTTATCATCTCGCAAAATAAAGGTCTGATCGGGGTCTTTAAAATGCACAATAACTCGGTCTGGGTAATCAAGAATTATGCGATATGCGTTCGTTAAATCCCAAGCTTTTTCTTTGATGTGTAGTGAATGAGATTGGGGGAAAATGTAATCAAGTTCTTCGCTGTTTTGAGCCCCTAATTGTTTATCACTGTATCTATCATCGTGAAGCCAAAACCCCATGCAAATGGTGGAAGCGATAAATAAAAGGGCAATAAAAGATAACAGTAGTGGTTGAATTTCTAACCCAAATGGTTGTAAATTATGCCAACCAAATTGGTAAGTTAAAGCACTTAAAACAGTTATACCGGTTAAACAGGTAGTTGTTATAAGTAAAAAAAGAACTATTTGCTGTGACCAACTTTCGTTAAAAACGTTGTTGGTTTCAACCCGAACACAAACGGGTAAATTTTTAGAAAGTAAATCTTGGAAGGAATGCATATTTCTGGGTAAGTTTAAGGGAGAACATGCTTAGATGCAATAATGATAATTAAACTTTGGCTTCCATTTTATTCCACTATGCTGTCGGGCGATGGATTTCGTAAAAATACGGTTTTGGTGGATTCAAACACAAAAGAAAATAAAAATTTTATTTGGGGCAACAGAAGATGATTCTTGGGATTTTGTGTTTGATAAAAGCTTTAATCGGCTGGCTATTTTACAACAAACAGATGAACGAAAATCAGAAATATCACAAGCGGTAAACGAGGGCATAAAGACCAACAAACTCTATTGGTTAGAGGTTACTTTGTCGGCCCTGATTGCGACTTTCGGGCTAATGCAAAATTCGGTAGCCGTTATTATTGGGGCGATGTTAATTGCGCCGCTTTTGCGTCCTATTCAAGGTCTAGCTTATTCGATTGTACTGGGCCGGCCGTACTTGTTTGCACGTGCTTTTCGCTTGCTGGCACTCAGTGTTCTGGTTTCTATTTTAGTCCCGATAGTGGTTTTGTATTTCTTCCCAGGTACTGAATCCACATCAGAAATTGCCGCTCGAACCCAACCCAATTTACTCGATTTATTAATTGCCATATTTTCGGCCGTTGTGGCGATTTTGGCTTTTGCTTATAAACGTTTAAATGAAAGTGTGGCTGGAGTGGCAATGGCTACAGCGATAATGCCGCCCTTAGTGGTAATTGGAATGCAGATTTGGTGGGGTAATTGGGAACTCGCTTTAGGAGCCACTTTACTTTTCCTTACCAATCTGGTGGCGATTTTAGCGGTCGGCGCAGTGTTGTTTATTTTTTATGGATTTAATCCTCACCGTTCTGAAACAGAATCTTCTTTGGGGAAGCTCGCCTTTTTGTTCTTGACGTTGCTGGGATTGTGGCTGGTATTAAGTTATAACCTCAAGCAAATCGAAATTCAAAGGCAACAAGTTGATAGAACTCAAATTGAATTACAAAAGTTAGTGAAGGAAAAAATTCCTGGAGCCGGGGTTGAGGATATCAGTTTGACCGACACAAAGGAGGCGTTGGAAGTTTCAGGAAAACTGGTGATTTTAGAATCGCAATCAATTACACGCGCTACTTTTAGCTCAATTGAGAATTCTTTGGCCGAAGCCCTCCAGGAGAATGTAGTATTGAAACTCGATTTAGTGAGAACTCTTCGATTTAACGCCGCCGATTAATCCACCACTTTTTGAGCGGCCCTAACGTCTAGCGTAGAAAGTAAAAATCCTTTTTAATAAATTGACATGATGTAAAAATATTTTATTAATTTATTATGTTAGACGTTAGTGCAGGAAAGTATCAAAACTTAATAGATGAATGGTATGATCCAACATCATTAGCTTGTCTGAGCGAGCAAATAGTAAGTCTTGAATCTAACCAAATAGAAGCGGCTCGCCGAATTATTGCTAATTGGGTGCTCAAATATTTCAACGCGTTTTATTTTCCGGACGATGCGCAAGAGCCCGTGCTGTTAGCGGAATTAGTTCAGGCAATATTAGCCTTGCGATTAAAGTTAAAACAGGAGCCCGTTGCGGTTTTAATGGGGGAACGCTGTTTGTTTGATTTTGCAAAAACTGCCGGTTTACTAGAAATGGTTCTTAAAACGAAAATTCGGGAAGGTAACTTGGCTTTAGATTTAGGCAGTGGAACCGGTGTGCTCACCCATGCTATAAATTTAGCAGCTCTACAGCAAGGAGTTAAAATGCGTGTCGTCGGTATAGAGCATGACGCGGGCTTGGTTGAAAAGGCTATAAATCTAAATAAAGCTTTGCCCTCCGCAGATCGACTTAGTTTTGTAAAAGCCAGTACAACCGATCCCAATACCTACCAGTTGCTGGTGCAAGATCAAGTGTTAGGAGTTATCGTAAATGAAAATTTGCCGATGCCAAGTGCTCGTCTGCTTGATCCGATTGAACCTAAAAATGATGAACCTTTTCTCCGTAATTTAGAGGCTTTAGCCGAAGCGGGAATAGATATGAGTCAAGCGGCACATGTTCCCAAAGCTATTGAAGTCACGCGTTTGTTTACTAATGGACAAGTAGAAACGTGGCCCAATTTAAATCCGCTGTGCCCAGAAACTAGAGCGCTGATACTGGAGTCACACCGAACTCAGCCCGCCACAGAGCAACGCGTTATTAATATCGGAGATGGAGAAAATTCCAGATCTTTAAAAGGGATTGGCCGGGCGTACTATCCTTATTTTCCGCAAGACGTGTTTTTGGGGAATCGTTGGTGATTTACTAAGACGCTGCAATCGTAGAAGTAAAGCCAATGCACGGGAGAAATATCATCCCACGCTCCCTTCCATTTCTAGTTCAATTAAACGGTTTAATTCGCCGGCGTATTCAAGGGGGAGCGTTTTAACGATTTCGTCTAAGAATCCATTCACAATCATGCCTTTAGCGGTTTCTTCGTCAATCCCACGTGACTGAAAATAAAGCAGCACTTCATCGGATATTTTTCCGGCCGAAGCTTCGTGATTTACTTGCGCGGTATCGTTGGCACATATGATATGGGGAATGGTATCGGAAACCGATCCCAGGTCATCGAGCATCAAAGCGTCACACTCAACCGCCACCATGGCGCGGTCGGCACTGGCTTTAATATCGAGTAAACCTCGGTACGTAGAGATGCCGCCACCTTTACTCAGACTTTTCGAAACCACTGAAGCCCGACAGTCTTTACCGACAATCGTAATTTTAGCGCCGGTATCTTGGTTCTGCCCAGCGTTGGCAAAAGCCACGCCTAAGTGATCGGCGCGGGATCTGTTGCCTGCCAAAATCGTAGCCGGGTAAAGCATCGTTGTCCCAGAACCGAGGTTGCCACCAATCCATTCCATCCGAGCGTTGTTTTGTACAATGGCGCGCTTAGTATTGAGGTTATAGGTATCTTGGCTCCAATTTTCTACCGAGCTATATCGAGCCCGAGCACCATCAGCCACAAAAACTTCCACCCCGCCCGCGTGCAGTGAGTTTTCTCCAAATTTAGGAGCGCTACAGCCTTCGATATATTCCACTGAGGCGTCTTCTTCTACCACAATTAAGGTGTGTTCAAATTGTCCGCCATTTTTAGCGTTCATTCTAAAATAGGCTTGGAGCGGTTGGCTGATTTTTATGCCTTTTGGCACGTATAAAAACGTGCCACCAGAAAAAATTGCGTAATGCAGGGCCGCGAATTTATGATCATTTATAGGAATACATTTAGTGAAATATTTTTTCACCAACTCTGGATGATTCGCAATGGCGTAATCAAAATCTTCAAAAATAACGCCTTGATCCGTCCACTCGTCTTTTAAATTATGGTACACCGTTTCACTGTCGTATTGGGCTCCAACGCCCGCTAAAACCGCGCGTTCGGCTTCTGGTATTTTAAGGCGTTCAAAGGTTCGTTTAATATCATCTGGCACATCATCCCAAGATTTCTGATTTTTATTCCCGTCTGCGGTGGCAAAAAAGCGAATCTGGCTTAAATCGAGTTTTGATAAATCTGGCCCCCAAGTTGGCGTCGCTTTTTTTTGAAATTCCGCAAAAGCTTTTAAACGAATATCAAGCACCCATTGCGGTTCTTTTTTTTCGCCCGAAATAAGTCGAATTAGTTTCTCGCTTAAACCTTTCTCATAGTTATCAATATAACTCTGGTCATCGGCGCGATCTAAATCGTCACGTGTAATTTCATCGAAAGCCACCGCAGAGTTTTTCATACTTTATAACGCATTAGGGAGTAAGTTATTGACAAAGCGAAGGTGAATATTTTCTTCTTTGTTTATTTCAATAATGAAGGCTCTGGTCACCGCGCTTCTGATTTCAAAAAAGTGATCAAAATCAACCAGCAATTTCCCACGCAGTAAAATACCATTGGCTTGAATTTCCCAAAAAATGCGTGGTTGAAGATCATCATCGCTTAACCCTTTTTTTATAAATTGAGAACGTTTTTTGGTAATCGTTTCTTTGAATTTCTTCTGCTCGGCTTCTAACACTTTTAATAAAATAGCTTCGGCTTTTTCAATGTCAGAGCCTTGTTCTAAAAAGAAATCCCATTTAAGAAACGTAAAATTATAAAGCTTCGACCAGTTTTCTAAAAACTCTTCAAATATTTTTTTATTCGGAAAAGTCAGCAAGCGCCCTGTTTGCCCAGACATGCCACCTTGGCGAACAATCGTATTAAAAGGATTAATCTCGACCACGGTTCCCCATAAAGTTCCGATATGAAGATAATGCCCAACTTTATAACCATCTTTGGTTCCAATAATCAGCCAGGCAATGACTGACAAAATCACATCCCGCAGGGCAAAAGCTAAAGCGGTTGCAAATATGGCAAAGTAGGGAAGGGCTCGGATCAACTGGGAAAAGAACACCAGTAAAATTGCAATAAAGGTTATTAGGTTAATCGCCAACTTGATGAGTTGTAAGATGAATGCTTTTCTTTGTGGGGTTAAATAAAAATTAACGCGTTTAAAAATAAGACTCACAATGGTCTTAACAACAATCGAAATAAACCAAATGAGCACTACTAAAACAACTTTTTTGACAAAACTTTCCGTGTAACTTTTGAGTCGAATTTGACTTTTACTTAGTTCTTCTTGTAGTTGGCTGATATCGTTTCGTAAAGCTTGTTCTTTAGAAATTTCGCCTTCCCCTAAATCTTGATTTAAAGTGGCTTCCAACGCTTCAAGCTCTGTTTTTTTTTCTGCGAGAGAATTTTCAAGGTTCTCAATTTCTTGTTCTAAAGCCGCGCTCCGTTCTCTATCGGCTGGGGTTAAGTCGGTGTTGGCTTGTAAACTTTTCAGGTTTAACTCGGCTTTTTCCAGATTTTCCTGAGTTTGCGCTATCGCTATTTTAGTCTGATCAATTTTCTTTTGCTGAGCGGCATTACTCGAATCTAAAACTTGAAGCTCTACTTTTTTGCTATCAAGTTGATCAATGAGTTCATAGTACGTTTTAATCTGGCCGACAATAAAGTAATTGGCGGGGTCTGTGGCACTTTCTACTAAGTCTGTTACCGGGTTCGCGTAAGTCGGGCTTACATTAAAAACCCCAAATAAGACGAGAAAAGCGCTTAAAAAATAGTTTCTCATTTACGAAAGTACGTTTAAAGAACTGGATCTTTTTACATGTGCGTCAAACCCACTTGTTTGGATTTCTTTTACCAGTTCTGGGCCCCCAGATTTTAAAATTTGTCCATTACCAAACACGTGAACATGCGTCGGTTTTACTTCTTCGATTAGTTTATCAGAATGCGTCACCAAAATAACAGATTTTGATTTATCACTTAAAAACTCACGCAGGGTTTTTCCAATCTGACGAATGGTGTCAATATCGATTCCAGAATCGATTTCATCTAGAAAAGCACATTGGGCATTTAAGGTCATAAGTGAAGCCATTTCGATTTTCTTTCGTTCGCCTCCTGAAAAGCCAAGATTGGTTTCACGATCGACAAATTCGGCTGGCAATCGCAAATCTTCTAAGGTTTGTTCGAGCCCTTTTTTAAATTTGAAACTTGATTTGAATTCAGGGTCTAACGCTTTTTTAGCCGCAAATAAAAAGTCTTTAACACTGACTCCATCAATTTCAGGCGGAGATTGAAACGTGAAGAAGAAACCCGCTTGGGCCCTTTCACTCGGATCCATGTCTTCAAAAGACTCACCATTAAAAATAATTTCACCGGCCGTTTTTTCGTACTTTTCATCTCCTAAAAGCACTCGTCCTAACGTGGATTTTCCACTTCCATTTGGCCCAAGCAAAATGTGAACTTCTCCTGGGTTTACGGTTAAATCGACTCCCTTAAGAATCAGGGTTTCTTCAAACTGCGCGTGTACATTTTTAATCTCTAGCATGCTTAACTTGGGTATACCTAAATTTTGTAGGCCCGTTATACCTTTTCATCTTTCTAAGTCAAAGACACTCGGCCCTGATTTTGCCTTGATTAAAAACCACTATACGGACTCGAATTCCATCAAAAATTATGGTATAATGCCCAGAATTTTATGTCTAAATTTAAATCATTCCTCAGCGAGATATTCAACAACCACGATTCAGTGGTTGGGAAGTGGATTGGTTATTTTTTGGTAACACTGATAATTATCTCTATCAGCTTGTTTGTAATTGAAACTACGCCGATCGGTTACCAATATCTCGAGTACTTTCACTATTTTGATCTATTTGTGGTGACGATCTTTGCGATTGAATACTTGATTCGTCTTTATATAGCGCCGCGCAGACGTAATTTTATTTTGTCTCCCTTGGCCTTGCTCGACCTATTTGTGATTTTAACTTTCTACTTATCGGTGAGTAATTTTATCTTCTTGCGAAGTTTTAGAGTGCTTAAAATACTACAACTTTTGAAAATCTTTCGATACTCAGAGATTTTGCTGGGTTTCTTTGTGTCGTTCAAGAACTACCGCAACGAGTTAAAGATCTTTTTCTCTACCTTAGCAGTGGCTTTAATTTTAAGTGCCAGTGGGCTTTATTATTTAGAAAGAGCGGTGAATCCTTTACTGGATACAATTCCAGAAGCGTTATGGTGGGCCGTGGTAACCATTTCAACCGTTGGATATGGTGATGTTGTACCCATCACGGTTGGTGGAAAAATACTCGCTGGGGTGATGATGTTTATGGGGTTGGGGGTAATCGCCATTTTTACGGCGATTATTACGAAAATGTTTATTGATCATTTTTTTGGTAAAAAGCATCATGTTTGTTTTTTCTGTCATTTTCCTAAGCATGATTACGATGCCAGGTTTTGTAAGAATTGCGGCAATAAACTTGATCAAAGCGAATAAGGGGGGCGATTTAAAATGAGGGGTAAATGTAGGAATGACTTTTTTTGAAATATCTACAAGATTAAAGGCTTTAAATAGTTGGGTTTAAGTTTTAAATCTTTTAAAATGCGGCGGATATAAATTTGCCCAAAAATGGAATCAATTTCTTCAAAACACTGGCTCGCTTTAACAAAGTCTTTTCAAAAACCAGATAGCTTTAAAAGTTGGATGCAAGTGTTGAACTCATTTGGTCCGTTTTTATTATTGTGGGGTTTGGCTTATTTTGCCTTGGAGGTCAGTTTTTGGTTCATGATTCCAGTCGCTTTTTTAGCGGCCTTATTCGGGCTGCGAATTTTCATTATTCAGCATGACTGTGGTCATGGTTCTTTTTTCAAAAGTATGAAATGGCGCGATCGGGTGGGGATCGTTTGCAGCTTCATTACCATGACGCCTTACCGTGGCTGGCAGTGGGAACATGCCATGCATCATGCACACAGTGGTAAGATTGAACATCGTGATTTAGGGGAAATTGTAATGCTCACGGCGGCTGAGTTCGTGGCGCTTTCTCGTTGGGAAAAAATTAAATATCGCATTTATCGCTTTCCACCGGCTACTTTTTTAATTGGTCCCGCCTGGGTATTTTTTGGTTTTTACCGCTGGCCTTATTGGAAAGAGCACCGTCAGCACAAAGTGTACCGACAAAGTGTCTGGCTCACTAACGCTTGGTTACTAGCCTTGTTTGGGGTGGGGATTTATTTTCTCGGCTGGAATTTTGCTTGGGTACACTTGATGATTATTTATTTTACCGCCGTGATGGGGGTATGGATGTTTTATGTACAACATCAGTTCGAAGATGGTTACTGGCGGCCAACCGAAAACTGGACCCAGGCCGAAGCCGCTGTGCACGGAAGTTCTTTCTTTAAACTGCCTAAAATTTTGCAGTGGTTTACCGGGAATATCGGCTACCACCATGTGCATCATTTGAATCCGCTAATTCCTAATTACGAACTGGAAGCGTGTCACAACGAGAATGAGGTACTACAAACAGAAGTTACTACCTTAACTCTGGCTAACTGTTGGGAAACGATGAAACTCAAGTTCTGGGATGAAAAATTAGAACGCATGATTTCTTGGAAAGAAATGAAAAATTTGTATTTGTAACCAGAACTAATGTTAGGAAGATGAGAGATTTAGATTTTACGGCAGGCCAAACTGAATTTGAAAGTGTAAGTTGTTATTTAGCCAGCCAGTTTGAGCAATCGAATGAGATTATGAATCTTTTAGGTGACTTGGATGGCGAAACTCGAGCGCGGGTGAAAGCCATTCTAGTCGCAAATTTGCAAAACATTTTAACGCATAATGGTTTGCCCAGTTTACAAGTAACGGATCGTAATCGAGATTTAGCCCGAGATACAGCTAGACTTGAAGATTTAATCCTCTGGCATCTTTCGCATAAATGTAAGTCGGTGCCCGTTCAAAAAGAATATGGTATTTCACAACGAACCAATTGGCCCGAAGTCTGGTGTCACGCTATAAATCAGACCGTTAAACAGCTGGTGGCGCAGGCCCTAAATCTAAACGCGCAACAATTAGCGGAACTTAGAGCTCTGCATCAAATAGATAGAGCTTTAAAAACAGAAACCCAAAACTAGCTTAATTTTTCGGCCGCTTCAATCGTGTTTTCAATTAAACAAAAAACAGTCATAGGACCAACTCCGCCAGGAACTGGTGAAATCGCGCGGGCTTTTTTAACGGCACTGGCAAATTCTACATCGCCGCATAAACCACCGCCTTCTTTCCGGTGAATTCCAACATCAATCACCGTGCATCCTTCAGGAATTTGATCCCCCTTAATCATTTCTGGACGCCCAACGGCCACAATCAGAATATCTGCCTGAGCGATTTGCGCTTCTAAGTCTTTGGTGCGCGAATGACAGATGGTGACCGTGGCATTTTTGTTAAGCGCTAAAATGGCCACTGGTTTTCCGACAATATTTGATCGGCCGACGACCACAACGTGCTTCCCGTTTAAGTCTTCGCCTGAGGCTTCAATCATCCGAATGATGCCCTTTGGAGTACAACATTCAAGCGTTGGTTCCCCTAAGAATAATTGACCAACGTTTTCTGGGGTAAAGCCGTCTACATCTTTGCTGGGGTGAATGGCGCGCAGAATTTTTTCCACTGAAATATGATCCGGAACGGGTAATTGCACGATCACACCATGAATAGATGCATCTTCATTAATGTTCTTAATTTCTTCTAAAATTTTTGCCTCGGTCACGCTGTCGTTATAACGCCACGTTTCGGCGACAATGCCGGCTCGTTCCGCAAATTTTTCTTTTTGACGAACATAACTGGCCGAAGCGGCGTGGTCTCCAATCAGAATTACAATCAACCGTGGCGTAACGCCTTTGGCTTTTAAAGCTTCAACGCGAGGTACAAGCTCGTTATCGAGTAAATTCTCAGCGATGTCTTTTCCAGAAATAATTAGAGCCGTCATATTTAGTGCTTAAGGGATTTCACCATACTGGTTTATATTTTTTTTTAAATGGGGATTTGTCGTGTTTTCCCAATCTTATGCGTTATACTAATAAAGCATGAATTGGTATGAATTAACTTTTATCATTCTTCAGTATCTGGCACTACCTTCGTGGGTGGCACTGCCATTTGTACTGTTTTTTGCCAAGCCTGAAAAATTAAAAAAACAATTATTAGGCGTCATTTTAAGTTTGAATTTCCTGTTTGCGGGTTTCATTATTTTTAACCAAATCAATGTTCCACAAAGCACAGAAGAGCCATTAAGCGGCGATTATTGGGATATTGAAACCGTGTTTCAAGCTGATACTGACGTAACGTCGCGTGTTTGGAAGCGCAACATTTTAAAAGAGCTTTCAAACAACTTAAATGCGTACCGGCAATCCCAAAATTTAGACCTAGTAGATTTAGGGACGGTAGAATCGTTTTCTCCAAATGGTCTCAACCTTTTACTTGAAAAATACCCGGAAACACAGTTGCTAGACGTGCGAGAGAATTATGAATTTGAGGGCTATGGTATCCCTGGAGCGTTTCATTTTAGATACGGTGACTTAGCCAATGACCAAATACCGAAACTCGATAAAACCAAGCGAGTGGTGTTAATTTGCTATTCGGGGCTTCGTGGATATTTAATGGCGAATCTTTTAAAAGCGCAGGGGTTTGAAAAAGTTGCTTTTATTAGGGGTGGTTTGGAAGCTTGGTATGGGGCGGGTTTACCCGCTAAAGGCGCTTTTGAAGATTTTGAATTTCTCTCAAGCGCTTATAATCGTTTAAGTTTAAACGAAGTGGAAAACCTAGAGGCTCTAAAAATAGACTTTAGAATAAACGCGTTAATTTCTAGCTTCACGTTTCCTAACACCAAAGCTTTTAACAGCGAGTTGCAAACCACGGCTCAAGTAAGAGACTTTATTGATTCTCTCAGACAAGAAAGTGTGGTGCTGCTTTGCGACACCGAATCGGAGTGCTACGATGCTCGTATGTTCGCTTATACTTATGAGCAAATGGGCGGTAATATTATTGGTTATTACGAATTTTAATGCGATATTTAGCTTTTACATCGGTTGGTATAATTGGTTTAACGGCCAATCAAACCGCTCTGGCAATTCCACCGCCAGACATTTTAATTTCGGGGATGCAGTCGGCGCTGCAAGTTTTTGGCGTGGCCGCTGCCTTTTTGATCTCCGGCTTTTTTTTGTTAAAAGACACCTTAAAATTGTGGTGGCAATTACACCGAAGATTAATGATTACTTTGGGCTGTTTAGTGTTGAGTATTCTAGTAGTATTCGTGTTGTGGATAACTAAAGCCATTCCTTAATGCAACCATCAAAGTATAGACTTCTAGCTGAGGCCGAATCCGCTGGGGTGGCTACTCCAGCCACCCTCTTTCTAGAAAAAAACGTACTGGAGAATGAAAATTACGCTGAATTATTGAACAAATTTATTGATCAAAACGAGAGTGCTTTTTATATCGTTAGAAGTTGCGTTAGTGGAGAAGACGCCGTTGATGTATCAATGGCAGGGCACTTTGAAAGTTCAGGTCGAATTAAACCTGAGCAGCTTGAAACGGCAGTAGCGGACTACTTTAAAAAAAATAATTTGATTCAAAAAAAGATTCTTCCAAACGGGGAAGTAAACTTGATGGTTCAAACTTTTATGACGGCAGAGCTCGGCGGGGTCCTGTTCTCACGTTGGAAATATTTCCCGGGTCACTTTGTGGGAGAAGTTTCAACTGGTGGCGCCGAAGCTTCGGTGGAAGGGGTGGATTCTAGTTTTTTCTTACTCGGCAAAAATTCAGAAGCGACCGATACTTTATCTCCAGAAAAAATTCCAACAGAGGCCTTAAAATCATTAGTAGTGAAACTGTAGAATCTTTTCGATTATCCGCTCGATACCGAATGGGTGGCGCACAATAACAAGGTTACGTTGCTGCAAGTTCGCCCAGCGACTCGACCGCTGCAAGCCTTTGCGGTACCAACAGAATCACAAGTGGAAGCCGAGCGAAATTTGTTAAATCAATCACATCAAGCCGATTGGCAGATTAACGCTTACGCAGAAACCTTTGGCGTTTTGTCGCCGCTCAGTTTTTCAGTGCTTGAAGAATGTTTTAACTCGAGCGTGCCAACCTTTAAACACTTGGGTTTTAAGGCGGATAACTTTAATTTTTTAAAGCGAAGTAGAAATGGGCAAATATACGCGGACCCAAAAGCGCAACAAGAATTTTTTGCGTTAAAAAGCTGGTTTACCCCTTTTTGGCAAAGTGCCAAGTCGCCTAAGTTTAACCAGCAAGTGCAGACTTTTTATGAAAGTTATAAACCAAGTGAGGCTTTTAGTTTTTCAGGTTTAAAAGAAATTTTTGCGCATTGGCAAATCGCAAACTTCTACGCCCAGCAAAATCAAAACGCACAGCAGGTGACTTGCCGTACTTGGCCGCAAGAATATGAGGTTTCAAAAACACTAGTTTTAGATTTTCCAGAAGCGAAAGAAAAGATGACTTGGGCTGATTGGCGAGATGTTTATAAACATTTGTTTTTGTTTGAACTCAGTAAACTAAAAACCAAAGTGAACAAAAATCCATGGCTGGCTTTTGCTTTGGTGGATGAGATTGATTCCATATCTCCATCTGAGTTAGAAAAGAGAGCCGCGTTTGAGTTACCGTTTTCAGGCTTAGATTTTCCAGCCAACTTTGCAGAGAATTCGAGTGGTGAATCTGTGGCGGTCGTAAAAGGCAAAATTAAAGGCATTGCGTTTGTGGTGAAAAGTCCAAAAACATTTCGAGGTAATTTCCCAGAGAACTGCATTTTGGTAGCCCCTTACTTTGATAATGCTTGGGTCACCCGCATTGGTGACTTTAAAGGCATTATTTTAGAACAAGGCGGCCAACTTTCTCATTCCGCCATTGTGGCCCGTGAAAAAAAAGTGCCTTACTTTATTAAGTGGGCGGGGGCGACTTCGGAATTTGAAACGGGGGCTTTGGTAGATCTATAAATTACTTCTTTTGTAACTTGGCTAAAACTAAACCTAAAATTTCGTCGCTGATTTCATCACGACGTTTAAGTTCGCCACTTCGATCGACACTGATTTTTTTCCAGCGGAAATCTTTTTCACATCGTTCTAACGCGACTTCGCGAACTTTTTGTAGGTAAGAATCATCTGACTCATGTAAATCAGTGGTGCGGCCTTTGGCAGCATGAATTAAAGCACGAGCTTCGGGTGAGGCATCGAGAAATAAAACTAAACTTTCACGCGGAAAACCAAATACTTCATATTCTAGTTTTTCCACGTAGTCCGACAGCATCTTTATATCTTCTGGTATTTCAGCCCGAGCGGGTGTGTAGATTAAATTTGAGGTTACGCCTCGATCAAAAATAACCACTTCATTGTTGGCGGTTAGCGCTTCGACTTCTTCAATTTGGGCTAATCGATCGGCCGCGTACAACGCCGCTATCATTTTTGGGTCTATTTGGTGAAAGTCTCCCAGTTCACCTCGTAAATAGGCGGCAATTCGTTTCCCCGCGGTTGTATCCTCATAGCCAGGAAATCTTTTCCAGCCCGCTTTTAAACCTTTAGCGGCCAGGTTTTCCATCAGCAGTTCGGTTTGCGTTGATTTACCACAAGCGTCTAAACCTTCGAGAACAATTATAGGGGCTTTCATGTAATGATTTTTTTACCGTACTTAAGCTTACAGACCATTATAGAACCTTGTACCACGAATAGAGTCACGTTGGTAATAATGATAGGAAAGTCACTTTTTAGCAGTCCGTAGGTCGTCCAAGAAACCGAACCAAACATTAAAATAGTGTAGGTCATTAACGATACATCTTCGACTGATTTAGTTTTCCAAACTTGGTAGGCTTGCGGTAAAAAAGCCACCATAATTAGTAATGAGGCCGTGTAACCAATAAGGTCTGTGTAAGTCATCTTAAAGAAGTTTATTTTTTTTGCGGGTCGTGTCATCCTAAAAGCGATGGCAAAAATTATGGGCATTCTCAATATCACTCCTGATTCGTTTTCAGATGGGGGATTATACGCAAATACTGATTTGGCTTTGACTCAAGCCAAGCGACTTATAACGGATGGCGCGGACCTAGTTGATGTCGGTGCAGAATCGACCAAACCAGGCGCTAATGCTATTTCACCAACAGAAGAGTGGGAGAGAATGTCTGAGTTTTGGCAGGGAGTAGTAGATTCAGATTTGTTAGATATTTCTCACTTTAGTCTCGACACCAGAAACCCAAGTACGGCTGAACAGTTTTTAAAACTTGGGGGAAAAATTATTAATGACGTATCGGGTTTTCAAGATCCAGAAATGATTGTGTTGGCGGCTGAGTATCAGGCGACTTGCGTCGTGAATCATTTTCCTGGCAAAAGTGTGGGTGAAGTTCATGAACAAAAAATTAGTTCAATAAGTCAGGTGACTGAGGATCTTCTAGCGCGTGCTAAGCAAATGATTGGGCAGGGGGTTGATCGAAATAAAATTATTCTTGATCCTGGAATTGGCTTTGGGAAAACCCCAGAACTAAATTGGGCTTTGCTTGCGTTTGCGGCACAAACTCCTGAATTTGAAGTTCTAATCGGGCATTCTAAGAAACGTTTTTTAGGGGAAGATCGATTTGGAAAAGAAGTAAACCTGGCCGCGGCTAAGCGAGCTATTGAAACTGGGGCGGCTTATTTAAGAGTGCATGAACCGGCGTGGTATCGATAAAGGCGCGCTCAAATAAAGAACCCGGGATCTATAAGCTCTTTTGGCCTAAGATCCCGGGTTCTGACAACAGCCGTAATAATTTAACTACTGTTCTAAATTCTCAGCCTCTTTGATTTTTTCAAGAACTGAGACAATGTCATCAAAATCAAAACCGGTTTGTTTAAACTGTAAGGCGTTATTTTTATCGATAATAACAATTGAGTGTTGAGACGTGATTTCAAACTTTTGTCGAAGTTTCACTTCTTTATCGTAATCGGTTTTAAAAATGATCGAGTCTTCTGGTAATTCGGTAATTCGATCTTTAATTTCAGTGTCTGTTTTTACACAATCCGGGCACCAATCGGCATGAAAGAAAAGAATAATATTCTTATTTCCAAGAGCCGCTTCAAGCGCACCAGCATTTAAGGCTTCATAACTTCCGTGCACAATAGGAGCGGTTTCATCAAGCGCATTTAGTTTAAATGTTGGCTCAGTGGCTAACCAGTATTCAATAATTTCTTCTTTTAGTTTACATCCACATTGTTCTGGGTTCGTAAAATATCCATAGCCTTCACCGCAAGTAAATTCAACGGTTCCACATTGTTCAGCGGGGTAAGTTTGCTCAAAAATGTAAGCCCGTTCACAAGCACAGCTATTACTCGGTTGGCCAATAAATCCGGCCTGACACGATTCACATATCATCGGGTTATTTAAGTTTATCGTCGTATTGCCTAAAACTTCAGCACTAGTTCCAGGTGTGTTTGGCGTGTTAGTGGTTGTAGGAGTCGTGGTTGAAGTTGAAGGATTTAACTTAGCTTCAGCACTGATTTGAGTTTTAAGTTCTGTTGTCATAGGGGTTAAACTGCCGTCTACAAAAGCTTGCGCAGGGCGGCTGCTAACCGCTGCATGCAAACGGTAAATAATTTCCGCCATCTCCCCACGGGTAATATTTTTAGCCACGGCGTTTACCGATTCAGGAATAGCGCTTTTAATCGATAAATAATCGACGTATGGCCGGTACCAAAGTTCTGCATCTGCGGCAAAAGTTTGCCCAAAACCAAGACTGATAATTTTAGCGGCCTCCACAAAAGTAACGTTTTGCCCTGGTTTAAAAGTGCCATCACCATATCCAGCAATAATGCCCTCAGCTTTGGCGGTACAAACAAACGAGGCGAACCAAGCATCAGTTGATACATCGGCTAAATTTGTACTGTAAACATTACAATTTGTAATTAAGTTTGTTTCAAATTGAGTGGCAATAATAATTTTAGTGAGCTCGGCTCGGTTAATAGTCGTATCAGGTTTAAAAGTGCCGTCGCCATAACCTTCTACGATCCCTTTGGCTTGTACATAATTAATCGCTTCGTAATTTGGGTGGCTAGACGGTACATCAGTAAAAGCCGCTTCTACCGTTGATAAAATAAGAAAAGATCCGAGGAGTCCGCAGATAAAGCAAAAGTGTTTCATATATTGAATTTAGTTTTTTCTATTATTGAAGATTAACGCTTTAGGGGCAAGTTTATGACGCCCTATAAAAGATTAGTTTTGGTAAAACCGATTGCAAAGCTTCACTAATTGGTTTTAATTTTAAGTTAATGAAAATAACTCTATCTCGGGTTTCAGTTGAAGCAGAAAATGTTAACCGAGATGAATTAACGGAGTTTGATAACAGATTCCTAGGCTTGCCAGATTCTATTTTAAGACTCGTGAGTCCGACTGATTTAGAGGGGGAAAAATTTTTAGCAGCTTGGCAGTCTGGTGATGAATCCGTTTATGATTCTTCGGTGCCTTATTATTTGTTGGAAACAGAAACGGAGGACGATTTGGGCGGCGTAGAAGCTTGGTTTTTCACGCATGAGCACGATGGGGCGTATGCTCGTTCTACACTAGAACCTGGGAAAAAGTATCATTTTGATGTTTTTATGGCAGAACTTTTAGAAGCCATGGATTGGACTTTAGAGAAAGCTCAGCAAGAAATATTTTTCCGTCCTAAAGCTTTAGTTTTAAACCTGCCAGACCAATTGGCTGGCGAAATAAAGCCTATTGAGTCCGCTTTTTTGGTTGAAGCTTTAAATTCAAAGGCGGTTGGGCTTGAGGCGAACACCATTGATTGGCCGTTAATTCAAAGTATTCAGGCCTTAGTGGCGAAACAAATTAATGTGGCTCAATTTGAAAGTTATAGACATCAACGTCTGCTGACCTGGATTCAAAATCTACAGACCGAAATGGCAGAAGTTGAAGCGAAAAGAAAATTAGATCATAAAAATTTAAGAGATAAATTAAACGTTGTTTTTAAGGCGATTGAAACTTCTTCAACAAAGTATTTAGAAACTTTTTGTGCGTTAACCGTGTTAGATGAAACCGGAGAAGCTATAGGAACACTAGAAGCTTTTAAGGGGAAAAGTGGGGGCGTTTCTTATCGGGGAGACCTAATTAGACGTCATTGTGAAATAAGTTTTTTGATGTCAGGAGAATTGACTAATTTATGTGTTGAACACCATTGGCAGTTGGTTTTGCCTGAAAACTTAGAGCCTGCCAAATCCGACAAAACAGAGCGGCGCACAGAAAAAACAAAAACCACGATGAGCGGCGCTGATTTAAAAACTTTACTATGTCATAAACACCTTAATAGAAAAGGCTCAACTGTTTTAAATGGACGGTCAGGCGATAAGCAGCTGGTGGTATTTGCAGATGGTCAGGGAAACTTACTCACTCAGGTTTATCGCGATACGATTTTGCTTTCTAATGTAGACCCCATGACTTTAGATTGGGAAGTGGAGTTAGCTTCTTTAAAAGCGTTAGAAATTAAAGAGGAAGAAGCGGAGGTCAAAGCGCTTAACGCGCCAGAAAAACCTTCTAAATCAATCATTGAAATCGAACCAATCGAAACCATGGAAGTTACGGGTCTCGAATTATTAGAGAAAGCCAATAATCTAAAACCGATGAAAGGGGGGATTGGGTTTGAAGCCCGGAGTGGGGAACTCGTTTTAAGTATTTCTAAAAAAGTGCGGCAGTCGGTTCATGTTGTTCTTAGAGATATGAATCAAAAATTGAGTGACTTGGACCCTCGTACGTTAAATTGGCAGGTGCCAAAAATTGTTTGGGAAGAAATGGACGCGGCCCAAGCTGGACGTAAGAAATCCATAAAGCCAAAGACTTCACGAGCCCCCCGTCGAGTCAAATCAAAGCCGGTTGGTCAGCCAAAAGTGAATCAAGATTTAGCGCCTAGGGGAAATATATTAGGACCCCAACCTTTAGTGGAAACACCTGAACAAGCCAAAATTAGAGACGCTAGAGACCTCGTTGAAGATGGCAGAATCAAGGCCGCGCAAAAAAGAAAGGAGACTCTTAAACAGTCGGCGATTCAAAAATTCTTAAGCGAATGCGATAAAGTAAAAATTCCTAAAAAAGAGAGCCAACGTTTGCAGAAAAGCTTGTTAGAAGCGGCTCGTGCCTTCTGGGATAAAGAGCAAAGCCTCAGTATGCCCCTGTTAACTTTTAAACAATCTAAAAATTTATCCGCTTCAGCACCGACACCTTTACCAATCGAAAATTACAGTGATTACCTTAAGCCTTGTTTAACTATCGTAATTGAGGTTCCATCTCCGAACCATGATCATTTAGAAGAAGCGTCTTACCAGGCGTTAGTGTCGTGGGTTCAAACCGAACCCGCTGAATTGTTAGAAATAGCCGCCATGTTGGAAGTGATTGTTAAATTCAGACCTAAAAAGCGAGGAGCGAAACCAATCGAAGAAAGTATTCTTAAATATGAACATCACTCAGCGGCTGATTTAGCCGCTGAGTAGGGTGAGTTTATCGTAATTTAATCTCAGAAAGAGCTTAAAGCCATCTCAATTGCTTTTGATCCAATTCCCGCTGAGTCATATAGTTCTGCTGGTGAACCAGAAAGTTGATATTCACCAACAGCAATTGATTTAAATTTATGGAGCGTAATATTGTTTTGGGCCGCGTATAGGGTTACCTGTGAGGCAAAACCGCTTTTAGCATTATGATCTTCAATCACCATGACTTTCCCGGTTTTTTCGAGAGACTTTTTAAGGCCGTCATCAAATTGTTTTGGGCTTGAGGCAATTAAAATTTCAGCGTCAATACCAGCGGCTTCTACGGCTTTTTGCGCTTCAATGACCATGGGGCCAGAAGCCACTATGGTTAAGGCCGAACCTTCGCGTAAAATATCGGTACGTCCGTATGAATATTGGTAGTCTTTATCGAATAAAATTGAACCATCAGCTTTGGTTAAAACCGGTAGTTTGTGTCGTCCCATGCGAACGTAACAATTTCCATAATGCGTCGCCATATAACGAATAATTCGATCACATTGGTTTGGATCTGCGGGTTCGGCCACCATGGTGTTAAACATTCCGAGGAAACTTCCCATATCATCAATCGCTTGATGGGTTGGACCATCTTCGCCCACACTCAAACCACAATGGGTGGAAACCATTTTAACATTGGTTTGGTTAATGTCATTTACGCGCGCTTGGTCTTTCGCGCGAGAACTCATAAAGGCGCCAAAAGTTGAAACAAACGGCGTGAAACCAGAGAAAGATAAACCCCCAGCTACACTCACCATGTTTTGTTCACAAATACCAAACTCAATGTGTTGGTCAGGCAGTTCCGATTTTACAAATTTTGTCATCACAGAACCCCCTAAATCAGCCGTTCCAGCTAACACGGTTTCATTGGCTTGAGCGAGTGAAAGTAATGCTTTCCCGTAGGCACTTCGGCAATCGGTTAAAGTGTCTTGATCATAAACTATGGCTTCACCAGCTGAAACCTCGTTTAAAGGCGTCCCAGTGGTCGTGAAACTATTTTTTCCCGGATTAAATTTTACGTCTTTTCTAAAGTTATCCAGTTGAGCTTCTTCTTCAGCACTGAGGGTCAGTTCAGGGGTTTCTAACTGAGCTTTAATATCGTCTCTACTAGGAGCTTTTCCATGCCAATCGGCTTTATCGTTTCGACCCGCGCTTTCCATCATTGGCACACCGTAGCCCATAATAGTTTGCCCAACAATCATCACTGGTTTATCCGATTCATGATTAATCGCCGTTAGCAAAGCTTCGTGATCATGACCATCAATTTCTAAAACGTCCCAACCGCAAGCCGCAAAAATAGCGGCTACGTCAACGGGCATCGTATCCGCCAAACTATCGGTTAATTGAACACGGTTATAATCACAAAAAACGGTAAAATTATTCAATTTTTCTTTCGCCGCAAACAAAGCCATTTCGTGCACTTGGCCTTCTTGCGCTTCGCCATCACCCATGACGGCAAAAACCTTTTTGCCTGAATTTTTTAATTTTTCGGCTTTAGCAAAGCCAGAGGCCGCTGAAACTCCAACCCCCAGTGGACCTGTACCAAAATGTACTCCCGCTACGTGACGCGTAACGTGACCTTCGTAAATAGAACCAATTTGTCTGAAAGTTGAATTCACCGCTTGTTGGTCGATCGCCCCCATTTCTGCGAGCACACTGTATACCCCAGGAGAAATGTGCCCATTGGAAACAACGACGGTTTCATGAGTAGAACCAAGTCTTTGAGTATAAAGAACGGCTAAAAAGTCTAACGCGCTTAAACTTCCCCCCGGATGACCCGATTGTGAAGTGTGAAGCATTTTAAGAATGCTACGACGACAAGCTTTTGTGAAACTAGGAACTAGGTTTAGGGGCAGATTGGTCATGAGTAATACGGGCGATTAATTTCTGAATTATTGTAGAATAAAAATAGCTTATGACCAAATAGTTAGAAGAGAGAAAAAACTTGAAAGCTTGACATATTGGAACTTGATATTAAAAGGCTTTGACAAACTATGTATAGGAGTTTATAAATTAAACATAACAGAGTCACTCAATAATTATTAACTCGTTATAAATTAATAAAGTATTTCATCATTATGAAAAAATTATCTTTGTCGGCTGTCGCGTTGGGAGCTTTATCACTCTTTAGTATAGCTAATGCGGCTGGTGGTTACACGGCCTGGTACCAAAGCCAATTTGGAGGAGGCTCTAACTACAATCAACCCATTAATAATGGTTACGTAGGCAGTAGCGGCTACACCAATAACTATAATTACAATTCAAATTACAATCAGAATTATGCTCAAAATCCAAGCAGTGTCGGTATTGGAGGGTATAACACTTTTTCAGGTAACAATGGATATGGAAACAGCACAGGTGGTGGTTTGACCGCTTACTACGCCGCGAATGGGACTTACTCAAACAACAATTATAACTCTTACAATAACAGTTATAACAACAATGGCGGCTATAATAATACTTATGGCAATACAGGGGGAGGTTACACTGAATATTTTGGCAGAAATCTTCAAGCTAATACCTTTGCTACCCAATGTAATCCAGCGCCTCGCCCAAACCCAAGTACTTGCCAAGGCGGGCGATTTGAACCGATTACTAATACTTATGGATGTACGATAGATTGGCAGTGCCAAGGCGGAAGTTTTTGTCCTGTGGTTAATCGTCCACCAGACAGTCAATGTAACGGCGTTTGGGAAGCTCAATACAATGCGGGTACGCAATGTTTAACTCACTTTTTCTGTGATAGAACACAAGACGATTCGGCTTATTGCCCAGCGATTTACGATCCTGTCTGTGGAAGCTTAGGCGGAGATCGTTTAGTCACCTACTCAAGCCGATGTCACCTTGGTTTAGCGGGAGCTCGATTTCTTTATGAAGGCCAATGTAGCGAAACGCCAAATCCAGGAGGACGGCCTGTAATTACTGGTTTTGATGGGCCTTCAAGCCTTAATGTTAATCAAACCGGAACTTGGACGGTTCAAGCTCGAGGCGGGTATAATAGTCAATTAAGCTACTCAATTGATTGGGGCGAAAATTTATATGGTGTGCGACAAATGTCTCAAATTAGACCTTCGCAAACAACGACTTTCACACATCAATATTCGCAAGCTGGAACGTATACTGTTCGTGTAACGGTAAGCGACCAAAATGGTCAACAAGCGGTTTCTACTAAAACGGTTCGAGTTCAAAACGGTAATTATGGCGCGCCCACGATTTCATCTTTCACAGGACCAAGTACTTTAGAAGTTGGGGAAACCGGAAACTTTAAGGTCGTAGCTACAGATCCAACCGATCGCCCAGTAGAATTCAGTATCAATTGGGGCGATCTAGTTTACGCCCAAAATAATGATGTAAACGATTATCGCGGTTGGGGATCAAGCCGAAGCTTTCAACATGTGTACAATTTACCGGGGACTTATCAGGTTCGGGTAACGGCTACGAGTGTTGGGGGCAGCACGACAAAAGTGCTTACCGTTAAAGTAACCGAACGCCGATATAATAATGCGGTGCCAGTTGTACATGGTATCAGTGGCCCAACAACACTAACCACCGGCCAAACCGGAACCTGGAGAGTTCAAGCTTCAGATCCAAACAATCAAGACTTGATGTATCAAATTGATTACGGGGATCGAAATTATGCTTCTCAATCTCGATCAATGATGGCGCCTGAAAGCGGTTTTGTACAAAACTCAACTTTTACACACCAATACAACCAAGCGGGAACTTACACGGTTTCTATTACCGTTAAAAACCGAGCAGGAAAAACGGCTAGAACTACTACTACGGTGCGTGTGAGTGACGGGTATGTCTACCGTCCTTACGAAATTCCAACTCCAATGTACAACTACTAGTTTGTGATTGAGATTCTAAACCATAAAGCCTTATCAAATTGATAGGGCTTTTTTTAAGAGAGTATTGGGAATATTCCATTCGTTTCACCCTGCTTTTATCGTGACGGCGTCGCCTAAAAAACAAATGCCTGCGGCGCTTGTTTTTATAGGCTTCCTTGTATCGAACCCGGGTTCAATTCCCACCACAGCACTTCGTGCTAAATAAAAAATTTCTCAAACCCTTAGGGGCTTAAGAAATTTTTTATGGGGCTACTTATGGGAAATTGTTACGGAATAGAATTTAATTTGTATGAAAATGTTTTAAAAGAGTTATTGTTAGATAAGTAAAAAACACAATAACATATGACAGAAGATCAACTAATTTTGAAAGTTACAGAGCACCTTAAGAAGGTTATTTTTGAAAAACATTTGAGTTCTTCAGCTGGTAAAAACACGAAACTAAAATCTTACAATGTTAACCCGATTGTTGTTAAATATTTAGCAAAGATATTACAAAATGACTTTAGCCCTTTAGGGGTCGCAAAGGCTCTATTATTATCCAAGAGTTCTAGGAACATCGATTAATACTTCTTTTGGAACACAAAGCCAAAATATGATTGTGGCTTTAGGCTTAGCAAGTGGATCTTTGATAAAAGGGATGGATGTTGAATTTATTGATAAAATAGATGGAAGAAAGAAATGGTGTCAGTTAAAAGCTGGACCTAATACTATAAATTCAGAAGATGTAGCACCATTGATTCAAAAGTTTAATGCAGTCGCAAATTTAGCACGAACTAATGTTATTGATCTAAATAACTCTGACTTGGTTCTTGGTGTTTTATATGCAGAGGAAGTACAGTTAAGTCAGCACTATAAAATAATTAATGAAACTTATCCAGTTCTAGTCGGTCAAGATTTGTGGCATCGGTTAACTGGGTTTGAGCTATTTTATCCGAAGTTAATAGTGAGTCTTAATCAAATGATATTTGATTTAGAAACTGAAACTCTATTGTTAGACGGAGCAACAAAACTCGCTAAAGAAATTGAAGAGTCGGGTTTGTTAAGTTAACATTAAGAGTAACCCTTGCATTATGCAATGGTTATAATTAGATTGATTTCGCTTAATTAATTATTATGAAAGTGAAAACCCAAGGCGACGCTGTTTTTATGACTGTTAATGACGTATGTAAGGCTCTAAATATTAGTGCTGACAGTGTCAGGCGGTGGGAAAAACAGGGTTTGATAAAAGGTAAGCGTAACGAAAATAACTACCGTATTTTTGATACTGAGGAAGTTTCTAGAATTCAATCAAAGTTGAGCGGAATTAGTTGTAATGAAAATAATTATAAGATTCTAAAAAACAATAAGTCGCATGATATACAAGTAATAGACCTTTTTTCTGGGGCTGGCGGGACTGCTCTTGGATTTAAAAACGCAGGTCTTAAGCATAAATTGTTAGTAGAAATTGATAAGGATGCATCCCAAACACTTAAAAATAACTTTAAAAGTGTTGATGTGTTGAATGAAGATGTCTCAAAGCTATGTTTCAAAAAATATAAGAATAAAGTTGATGTAGTTGAGGCTGGATTCCCCTGCCAAGCTTTTTCCTTCGCGGGTAAAAAATTAGGATTTGACGATACACGCGGTACTTTATTTTTTGAGTTCGCGCGTTGTGTAAAAGAGGTTTCGCCGAAGGTAGCTATTGGTGAAAATGTTAAAGGATTAATTAGCCACGATGGGGGAAAGACATTAGACACCATGTTATCTGTACTTGATGAAATTGGATATAAAGTTTCGTTTAAATTAATGAAATCACAGTATTTAGATGTCCCGCAAAAACGTGAGCGTCTTATAATTATGGCAATTAGAAAAGACCTAGACCTTAAAATGTTATATCCTAAGGAGAAAAATTACACAGTGTCTTTAAAAGAAGCTTTAGAAAATGTGCCAAAGTCTGAAGGGCAGGCTTACAATGAAAAGAAGCATAAAATCTTAAAGCTAGTACCACCTGGTGGATACTGGAAGGATTTACCAATTGATATTCAGAAAGAATATATGGGGAAAAGTTTTTATTTAGGTGGAGGGAAAACTGGTATGGCTAGGAGACTTAGCTGGAATGAACCAAGTTTAACGATTCTTTGTAGCCCTGCACAAAAACAAACTGAGCGTTGTCATCCAGAAGAGACTCGCCCTCTAACTATTAGAGAATCTGCTAGAATACAAACTTTTCCTGATGATTGGGCGTTTCATGGTTCTGTGAATTCTCAGTACAAACAAGTTGGAAATGCTGTGCCTGTGAATTTAGGATTTCATATTGGTGAGGCCTTGATTCATATAATCAATAAACAAACAGATGATTTTAAATTTGAGACGGTTGAACCAATTGAATTTTAACCTTTACTTAGAAAGGGGGCTCGGGGCAGCCTCGAGCGCCACGCACTGTACACAGCCTACAAACGATGACTGCCATCACAGGCGCTGAGATTCAGGCTTACTGGATTATTTTGATCTAACCAGTATTTATGGATACATGAAAGGAAAAATAAGCCGTAACCTAAATAGAATAAAAAAAACTTTGATAACCTGGGCGGAATATCTCTACAAAAAAGGTGTAATAGCCCAAAAGAGTATAGACTTTACTGTTAAATCAAGTCTTTATATTTACACGACTCTTTGGGCATTAATTATTGCGTGGCTTTTCTATAGTGGTCGGATTTCTAAGGATGAGCTATTGCCAAACATAAAACAGGTATTGTTAGATTCTGAATACTTGCTCCCTTTTTCTACCTTGGCTGTGTTGCTCTTAGTCTTGCCACTTGGAATATCATTTTTTCCTAACTTCATTAACACTAAGAGTGGTCGTGTATTTCTTTTCTTATGTATACTCATTTTATTTTTGAGCATTTTTGGAAAAGTTGTCGTGACTCTTGTTTAATTAGAGGAGCGCGTGGTGGGAAACTCTTTATCAAACAAAGTTTGAACAGAGGCAATTTCTAACCAATCGCTTGTGGCTCTTGGAGAAATTTGCGAACCCATGGGTTCGATGTGATTTCACGGACGTGAAATCAAAAAAAAAGTCTGGCACCCCCTTCGGGAGTAACAGACTTTCTTTGGAGCGCGTGGTGGGAATCGAACCCACGTCATCGGCTTGGAAGGCCGGGATAATAGCCATTATACGACACGCGCTCATTCGCTTTGTTTTCCAAAGCTCGATGATCTTAAAAAAATTGCTTGGGGGGTCAAATCAATTTTGCTAGTCTAGGGGCATGTTTGCTAATGGAAAAATTGTCGCCTATCCCACCGATACCAGTTATGGGCTTGGTGTTAGGGCTGACGATGAAGAAATGCTCGACCGACTTTACGAAATTAAAAAAAGGCCCGTCACCAAGTTTACCAGCTTAATGGTAAAAGATTGGCAGATGTTAAACGAGTATGCGGAAGTACCAGAAATTTTGACCGAAAAATTTTTTACAGCCTCCCCTCGAACCGTTATCTTAAAACCGAAAGAGAGTTTACCTAAATCACCTTTCTGGCCAGACCATGCGGTTGGTTTTAGAATCGCAACCAGGCCAGCAGTAGCAAGCGCCATTAATTACCCTGTAACGGCTACCTCAGCCAATTTATCAGGTCAAAGTAATATCTACGATCCTTCCAAGATAGTGGGGGAGTGGGGGAGTGAGATTCTGATTTTTTCAGAATCACCTGTGTTAGATGATTCTATTTCTCCGTCTGAAATCTGGGATTACACAGTGCCAAATAAGCCTAAAAGAATTCGATAGATTTAGAGAATCCCAGTGATTAATCCCCATAGGCCTTGGCCTGAAACGGTTAAGGCAGCCACGATAATGCCGCTCATAATCGTTCCTAAACTAATAAGTAAAAAGGCGGTTCTGGCTGGGATTCCAAATAAATAAGCCACTAAACTGCCTGTAAACGCGCCGCTACCAGGTAAGGGGATGGCGACTAGGACTACGAGGAAGAACTCGCCCCAGAGGAGCATTTTTTCGGAATGTTTGGTGCGTGTCTTTTCTAGAACAGCCTCTTTAAGGGTGTTTAAAACCGGCACGTATTCTAAAGCTTTAAAAAGAAGCGGCAGGGTGAGTAAACAAAAGATCACAATGGTGATGCCCCCTAAGATTCCAATCAATGTCGCCGTAATTATACCCAAATCGTAATGCAAGTATCCGATAGGAATGGCGCCACGCAGTTCTACCACTGGTGTGATAGACCAAAGATAAGTGTAAAAATATTCCATTAAGTGGCGTAAAATGTGGATAAAATGTGAAGAACAATAAAATTATTCTTAACGAACAAAAAAATAAAACAGGATTCCAATTAGATCAATCATAAACTATGAAAAAACGTTGTATAAACAAATTTATTGTTCTATATTTAGCTCAATATACAGCTGCTTGAGTCTATCACTGGCTTAGTCTCAAAAAAAGTTATCCACGAGGTGTGCACAAGTTTTGCACATCATACCAAATATTGTTCACGATTAATGCAACACCAAACACTTAAACATGATTCTGTACTTCAAAATGAAGTGCTTGAGTCCCTCTTACATTCAGAGGCGGCTTCAGTTTTTGATGGAACTTTAGGTTTAGGCGGTCACGCGGACTTAATTTTAAAGTCTTTTCCTAATATAAAATTGTACGTCGGTACCGATTTGGACGGCCAACATTTAAACGCGGCGCGCGAGTTTTTAGCGCCTTACAAAGAACGTTTTGTGGGGGTTGAAGCTAATTTCTCAGAAATTGATGCCGTTAATAAAGCGCACCCTTTGCCGCGTCCAACGTGCATCTTGCTTGATTTAGGAGTTTGTTCGAATCATTTAGATGATGAAACCAAAGGTTTCTCTCATCAAGCGGATGGCCCGCTTCATATGGCCTTTAGTACGAATCAGGAACACAATTGTGAAAAAATATTAAACGAAGAATCGGTTGGGGGGTTAACAAAAATTATGCGTGATTTTGGTGAAGAGCCATCTGCCCACCGCATAGCGCTAAAAATTGTGGCGGCCCGTGAAGAAAAACCGCTGACCAGAACCAGTGAATTAAAAGAAATTATAGAAAAATCGGTGCACCCGCGTGACCGGAAAAAAGCCCTTACGCGTGTTTTTCAAGCCTTTAGAATGGCGACAAACCAAGAGTTACACCATTTGTCACTCGCTTTAGACAAAAGCTTTGATTTGATGGAATCAGGGGATCGAATTGGCGTGATGAGTTATCACTCGCTTGAAGATAGAGTGGTGAAACAGCAATTTCAACACCGTAGTAGACCTAAAACAGAGGCGACCAAATTTTCACTTCATGAAACCGTAGAACCAGCTGAAATAAGTCTGATTACTAAAAAACCTATAAGCGCGAGCCAGGCTGAAATTGAACGCAATCCTCGTTCAAGATCGGTTAAATTTCGTATCGCTGAAAAAATATAAAAATATGAACGTAACTTTTTTTGATCCAGCTCACTCCCACGCTCCTGAACTTACAGGTTTGAAAATAACCCTGCACTGGCAGTATTTTAAAGTAGGGATTATTGTTTCAAGTGTGATGTTAGCGGTAACTTATTTAGTAATGCTCAATGGTTTAGCGACCCAAGGGTTTGATATGGAAATCTTGAAAGGACAACAGTTAGCCTTGTATAAAGAAATTGAAGCGATTGATATTAGTTTGGCAATTCCAAACAGTTTATACGCTTTAGAAAGCAACGAATTAATTCAAAATTTACCAGAAGCCGACACGAAGAGTTTTGTCGAAGTAAATGAATCTGAGTTTGCGTTTGTTTACTAGCATAGCCTAAAAATACAGGGGCTTGACGAGATATGTTTTTGTTATTCTTATATTTGATTTTTAGATAAAAGAATGGTAAAATGGTCTGATGTCAAATTACTTGAATCGGAGAAATTCTATCTTTAAGCGCCTAACGCTGGCTTCAGCTTTCGCGGTTATTTCGATCGCCAGTATAGTCCCGTATGGGGAAGTTAAGGCTTTTGAAATTAGAAACGCGGATACGCTGAGCGTAATGAAGAGTAAGCCTTTTGCTGAGTCGGCTAATTTTCGGGTTAGTGCAGATATGTTGATTCAACCAAAACTGACAATTCGATCGGCCGATTTAGTAGTGCCAGCTCAACCCCCAACACCAGTTGATCCTGTAACGCCACCGGTTGTTGAAAATGGAAACAATAATGGAGGCGGTAATGGCGGACAACAGTTTGATAACAGTACGTCTTATTCTTCAAATTGGTATTTACAACGTAAGTATGACGAGCTCGTGCGAGACAGAGATGAAGCGGATGAACCATTCCTTGCTTCGGCTCCAGAAGATCCAAGAGATAGATTTGATTACTTTCCTCCGAATCCTGACACAGTGGAACTCGTGAATACTGAATCAGAAGAGGATTTAATAATCGATAATTCTGCGGATGCTGAAGGAGATTCTTCAACCGTTGAGGATCCAATTTTACCCGAAGATGTAAAAGATGAGGACCCTGGTATTTCAAAAAACGAAACCCCTTACATCTCAGAAAATTTAACCGCTGAAGACATTTTATTGGGCGCGGCCCCGAAACCACAAGGTCAGTTAGTACTGGATTTTGGTTCTCAGTTTAACTCCCCATATAAAGGTGAAATTGATTATTCCGACTTAAGTACCTGGGCGGTGAGTCCTTCTAAATATGAAAGATTATACGGTGCCGCTCCAAGCCTAATTAAAGATCGGTCAGAAATCGTAAACGCCACTCAATTAGATTATGTGGATTGCCCAACCTGTGAGGACAGAACTTGCGAGATATCTATCTGGTGGTGGTTGCTCATTCTTCTACTGCTGCTAATTAATGCGATCATACAACTTATCATTCTGCACTATATGCTCACACACTTCAAAAAACACCACTTCAAAGACTTTGTAAAAAACATGAAAAAATTCCTCAAATCAATCGGCCTAATGTCAGTGCTCCTTCTCAGCTCAACGGCTGTAACACAAGCACAAAGTACTACCACGCCTCAAATTCTTATTTATGAAGGGGAGTTACTAGATGATTTAGGCGCTCCTGCGGCAGGAGACTATACTTTCCGATTTAGCTTTTGGGATAATGGTGACTACGAAGCCACGGATGTAGTTGGTGGAACCATTAATGCGGCCGCACCCGACTATTTAGGCTGGATGGAAGCGCAAAGTACAACGACGCTTGATGATGGTTCATTTTCACTACTTTTAAGTGAGGTAACACCATTTATTGCGGGCATGTTTGACCGAGACAATTTGTTCCTTCAAGTAGAGGTTAAGAATTCAGTCGACCCAGACACCGCTTATGAATTTGTGGATATTAATTTAGCCAGCGATACCGATGACAGAAAAGTCATTGCTTCGGTTCCATTCGCGTTTAATGCTAATAAATTGGACTACCGAGACCTTGGTTTTGGCAGCGGTAATATTCCGTACTTAGATTTTACCGGTCGCTTACCAGATTCAGTTTTGCCAGATTTAAATGTTCAAGATGAAGACTTGGATTTTACTGATGTAACTTTGGCTGATTTCACAAACGATTTGGTGTTAACCAATAACCGAATATTTGTGGGGAATGCTTCTAATATTGCTACAGAAGTAACACTTTCTGGTGATGCAACCATTAGTAACACGGGTGTTTTTACGCTTGCCAATAACAGCGTTGGGGAAGATGAACTCGATTTTGGGAACGTAACCTTAGCCGATTTCACTAACGACGTTGGGTTCTTAACCACCGTTGATATTAGTGATAACACGAATCTTACGGCGGGGGTTGGGGCGACTTTAACGGGTGATCAAATCTCGATTAATTTAGGCGACACGATTGAAGGTTCAGAAATTACCGACGGCACGATTACTGCCGCTGATTTAAACCTAACCGATATTACGGTGAGTGACTTTACCAACGACGCCGGTTACCTCAGCACGGTTGATGTGAGCGACAACACAAATTTAGTAGCGGGCACGGGGATTGTTTTAACCGATGATACCCTTTCATCAACTTTAGGAACGACGATTAATTCAACAGAAATTGAAAACGGAACGGTAAAAGCCGAAGACCTTGATTTAACCGATGTTACCGTCAGTGATTTTACCAACGATGCGGGCTATTTAACCACTGAAGTGGATGGCAGCGTTACAAATGAGATTCAAGACTTAAGCCGAACAGGCAACACGCTTTCATTAAGCAGTGATGCTACCACAGTCGATCTTTCAGACTATTTAGATAATACAGATACCTTAGCCGATATTTCATGTGCTAGCGGTGAGATTATTAAATGGAACGGAACGGCCTGGGTTTGTGCACCTGATGCGGGTGGTACAGCCTATACAGCCTCAGACGGAATTACCCTCACCGGGTCTAATTTTACCAATGATTTTAGTACCAGTATTGAAACGGGGGAAATTACCGACGGCACGATTACTGCGGCAGATTTAAATTTAACTGATATTACGGTGTCTGACTTTACCAATGACGCGGGGTACGTAACGACCGATGATGATACGTTGCGTGATTTAAGTTGTGCTAATGGTGAAGTCGCTCAATGGAATGGAACGGCCTGGGTTTGTGCGCCTTCAGGCGCAGGGGGATTCTTTAATGTCAGTCACGTTTTAAGCCCTCGCTACCCAAGCTCAATTTTTGAAGCCGATGGCACGAATAACACTGGTTCGATGTTTGAAGAAGAAGAAACATTAGCCAGTGGAATTGTCGGCACTATTTTACGATGGTTCTCTGGGCAAGCGGTTTTACAGGACTATGGCATCGTGGTTCAATTTACCGTACCAGAAGGTTTTGATAGCTTTCAAACGCCAGCGCTTAACTTAGATTATTTAACGGAAGGAACGGTAGCCGATGCTAAAGTTGATTTAACGGTTGAACGAAATAATGACGGTGATGACGAAATTTCAGGAGCGGGTATTGGTCTTAATTCAAATACTTGGTCAAACGGCACTTTTACATTCGACGGAACCACCACTTGGACCGCTGGTGATACGATAAAAATTAAAATTAAAATGTTCTCAAAAGACGCTCAATCGGCTAAAGTTGGAAATATTAAAATAAATTACGTTTCTCAGTAGCACCATAGGTATTTACTTTTCTATTTAAACCCCAGCGAAACTCGTTTGGGGTTTTTTACTTAAATATAATATAGGTGTTTGGCAAGTTATTATAGTTGTGGTGTTTATCTAGATAAGCTAAAATCTTTTGATACCTATGTATATATTTATTAAGCGAAATTGCGTTTTGATGCTGATGGCCCTGGCCTTCAGCACCTTCTGCAGCCCCTCTGCAGAGGCCGCTTTGGTATTTAGTACTGAAAAAGACGGAGTGGAGAGCCCGGTGTTTTACTTGAACAAAGGCGATTCATCAGATGACTTTGTCGATTTAAACTTCGGCAGTTCTTCTGGGGCTCAATTGCGCTACAACGTGGTTGAAGACGGTTTTGTGTTAAACCGAAATTTAGATTTAAGTTTACTGGAGCTGCAAAATTTCAAAATTGAACTGCTTGCAAGTGCGCCAATTTGTGATGCTGGCTCAATTGGGCGAATGTATTTTAATACCACCCTTAACCGAACCTTTGTTTGCGACGGAGCGGTCTTTGAATATTTAGATAATGAAAATATCACCGGGGCGCAAATTACGGATGGAACGGTTGATACAGCGGACATTGCTGATGACGCAATTACTTCAGCAAAAATTTTAGACGCGACCCTAACGGCGGCAGATTTAGCGGATGATTCTGTTAGTGACTCAGAAATTGATTTTACCAATGTAACTTTAAATGACTTCACCAATGATGCGGGGTTTATTACCATTGATTCAGATACACTTGATGCTTTAAGTTGTGCATCAGGGGAAGTTGCAAAATGGAACGGATCCGCGTGGGTTTGTGCACCAGATGCTGGTGGAACCAGCTATTCGGCAGGGGCAGGGTTAACGTTAACCGGCACAACATTCAGTAATGATTTGGGCACGGCAATTGAAAGTAGTGAAATTACCAACAGTACCATTCTTGCGGAGGATATTGCGACCAACGCAATTATTAGTTCTAAAATTCAAGATAATGCGGTTACGACGAGCAAAATAAATAATAGCGCTGTTACCTCTGTGAAAATTGCGAATGGGACTATTGTGGCTGATGATTTAGCCTTTGGCTCAGTTGGATCTTCGGCCATTGTGGACGGTTCGGTGGGGAGCAATGAGCTGGCCGCTGGGTCGGTGACCAATGCTAAAATGGCTAACGGTTCGGTAACGGGAGGGACGGGGGGAATTATTCAAGATTCCTCAATTACGGCAGATGATTTGGCGTTTGGATCGGTAGATTCGGCTGAGATTGTGGATGGTTCGGTTGGCACCAATGAATTGGCAAACAATGCCGTGACGACCGTTAAAATTAATGATGGAAACGTGACGGCTAATAAGTTAGCGAGTAATGCCGTTACCTCAGCAAAAATTGCTTTTGGAGCCGTGAATGCAAATGCAATTGATACCAATGCTGTTGGAGATTCCGAAATAAATTACACTCAAGTAACTTTAAATGACTTCACCAATGATGCGGGATTTATTACTACAGACACGAATACGACTTATACAGCGGGAACGGGTTTAACTTTAACAGGTACTACTTTTAGTAACAATTTAGGCACGGATATCGCTACCGGAGAAATTCAAGATAATGCCGTAACGAGTGCAAAAATTTTAGATTCAACGATTGTCACCGGTGATATTGCCAATGGAACGATCACTTTTGCCGATCTAAACAACACCGATATTACTCTAGCTGATTTTACGAATGATTTAGCCCTAACTTCGGCGAATATTTTTGTGGGTAACGCCTCTAACTTAGCCACAGCCGTAACGGCTTCTGGCGATTTAAGTCTTTCTAATACCGGTGCATTTACGATTCAAGATAATTCGGTTGATGGAACGGATATTGCCTTAGGGGGCGACACAACAGGGGACTTAATGTTTTATAACGGAACTGATTGGGCGCGTTTAGCTCTTGGCACCGCAAACCAAGTCTTACAAGTGAACCCAGGGGCTACGGCTCCAGTTTGGAATAATAGCACCGCTACTAAATACCAATTTATTGATATTTTTGGTTGTATTCGTGGGTCGGCTACCGCAGGGACTGTGGCGGGAGGAAACGCGCCAGTGATTCGGTTTGACGGCAATAATAACAGTCAAATGAGATGTTCATTGCCAGTACCATCAGATTGGCAAGTGGGGACGGATATCAATGTGGACGTCTACTATTCACCATCAGATAACACCGCTGGGAATGTTCAATTTGAACTTTTGCATGCGGCTTTTGGGATTGGCGAAACGGTTACATCGGGTTCGTTTGCTGATACCGTAACAGGGGCCGCAAGCATTGCGGCTTCAACCGAGCTTGATATTTACGAACTCAGTGAAGATATTCCAGCGGCTAGTTTAGCTTTGGATGACATGATTAATCTGAATTTAGCGAGAACCCCTGGAGTTGCTGCTGACACTTATGCCGGCGATATCAATATTCACCAACTTAGAATTTCTTATACGGGTAAAGAACTTCAATAATGTTTAAAATAATCTTCAGCTTTATACTACTTACATTAGTTTTTTCGGGGGAAACTTATGCGGACGATTTCGTGCCAGAAGGAGAGGAAGACGTAACTTTTAGTGCGAATGTATTAACGCTTGATGGAGATGATACAGGCGGTGATATAAATTTGCAGTTTGGAAATACCTTAGGGGAAAGTTTACAGTGGGACAGTGCGAATGCTCGATTTTCATTATCAGATTCTTTAGATTTACAAAGCCGTGAACTGATTAATATTCGGGTTGAAAACTTAGCCAGCGCCCCTACTTGTGATGCTGGGAAATTAGGTCAATTGTACTATAATACCACTGATAAATTGACTTATTCTTGTGATGGAATGGGGGTGTGGAATCCGCTTGAAAATGCGCTTAATAACACGATTGAGTTTCCGGTGGTTCAAGCACGCAGAACCACTTCTTTTACTTTAACAACCACTTACACCGACGTTGCTTTGGATGTGACAGATTTAGAAAATGATGCAACGACGCTCGATCATGATGACGTATTGCGAGATCGAATTGATATTGGTGCTGATGCGATGTACCAAATTATTTATGGCTACACCGCTGGAGGAACGGCCACCGGTACACATGAAGCGCGGGCTCGGGTGCGGGTTAATGATACGACGGTTTTAACCGGGTCAGAATCTGTGAATCGAAATTACCAAGGAGAGTTTTCAACCACTTCGGCTTCTTTTTTAGCCTATTTAACCGCCGGAGATTTTATTAGTTTGCAGTTGTTTCGAAATAACGTGGTAGATGCAACCCAAGACGAAATCTTTTTCTCCATCGTAAAACTTGAAGGAATAAAAGGCGATAAAGGAGATCCTGGAGACCCTGGCGGCTCTGGTGATAACACCGATAGTAATACTTTTACCCTAGATAATGATAATACTGGTGGAGACGTTCGTTTAGTTTTTGGGGCGACTTTGTCAGAATCTCTCACTTGGGACAGTGCAAACAGTGAATTTGATTTAAGTGACGACTTGAATGTGAGTGGCGATTTGTTGCAAGCAGGGAATACTTTTACTTTAGATGCCGATAATACGGCGGCTGGAGCGAACGTATCAATCGTGGCCGAACAAGGAACCGATAACAACGGCGAAATTCGTTATAACGCTACTGACAATGTTTGGGAGGTAAGTAATGATGGGGGTGCTTTTATTGCGCTTGAGCCGGGTACGGCGAGTGACCAAATATTTTACGCCTATGATGCAGCGGGGAATACCGCGATTGGTTTAACTCCAGTTGATATCCCATTTGATACCGAAATTAGGGAAGATGCACAGTTTATGCATGCAGCAGATAGCGCAGAGGTAACTATCAACACCGCTGGTAATTACTCGGTAGATTATAATTGTACGGCTGAAGTTACGACAGATGACAGAAGCCTGATTACTCACTATATGATGATTAATACCGGTAGTGGTTTTACCGAAACTCCAGGCACAAGAACGGTGAGTTACCACCGAACCGTCGGAGATGGGCGTGATAATGCAAACATTAGTCATTATCAAAATTTTTCAGCGGGAGATATGCTTAAATTTCAAGCGTTTGGGGATTCAAACGGAAATTTACAAACCGTGCCTGATAGCTGTAGGTTGAAAATTATTCGACTTGATAACGGCGGAGGTTTAATTGGTCCACAAGGTCCACAAGGCCCAGCGGGGGCTGATGGCGTTAGTGGTGGCGGTTGGAGTGAAGATGGCGTAACCACATCAAGTACTCTTAACGCCCAAATTGATGGTGATTTGCAGGTAAACGGTAATATTAACAGTGATTGTGGAGCCAGTGCCGCGTTTTGGGCGGAACGAGGGGGGGTGGCTTCAAATCAGTCCTGGTCAATGGGGAACGGACAAACCCCTTGGGGAAGTGTGATGGGTTGTAGCGGGACGGTGCAACGTTTTGCGGCTACTTGTACAGGATCGGTCGGAACCTCTCTCGGTGCTGAAATTCGGGTTAACGATGTTTCAAGTGCTTGTGATTTAAGTATTCCCGCTACCATTGGTGGCGTAGCAAATACATCTTGTAATGTGGCTTTTGGGGCCAATGATGTAGTAGGAGTTTACGCTCAAACTGAAAGTGGAAGCTGGACAGAGTGTATGGGAACTTTTTGGGTTAAATACGATTAACCAAAAATTCTAATTTTGAGGCTAGCTTTTTTATAAAATCAGGCATATAATGCGTTGATCTTTTTAATAAATGAGAACAGCGTTACTTGCGTTGAAAAAATTGAGTCGGATTTCGGCTTTCTTTGCCTTACTAGGGGTAAACCTTATTTACTGTTTAGTCGTTTTTGCCGATGATTTTGTGCCAGAAAGCGAAGATGATGTAACCTTTAGTGCTAATGTTTTAACTCTAGACGGTGACAATACGGGGGGGGATATTGAATTAAAATTTGGGCAAGCCTTATCAGAAAGCTTGCAGTGGGATAGCAGCAATGCTCGTTTTAGCTTGAGTGACAATTTGAATTTGGGGGGAAATCAACTTTATAATACGCGTCTGGAAAATGCGGTTTCACCGGCGGTGGCTTGTGATGGCACTCAAGTCGGGCGGATGTACTTTAATACGACAGATTTAAATTCTTATGTGTGTAATGGAACGCAGTACAACCCCCTCGAAAATACACTGGGAAGCACGGTAGAATTTCCCGCAGTACAGGCGCGAAGAACCACTGCCTACACGCTTACAACCACTTTCACCGATATAACTTTAGATACGACGGACGTTGAAAATAGCCCGACGATTATTGATCATGATAATACGGTGCGTGATAGAATTTTGATTAACGAAACCGGTTTGTATCAAGTCATTTATAGTTTCACGCCTGGGGCAACGGCAACCGCCACTCATCAAGCTTTTGGGAGAGTGCGTTTAAATGACACAACCGTAATAAATGGTTCTGGTTCCCAGAATAAAAATTACCAAGGTGAGTTTTCAACCACTTCTTCTAGTTTTATTGTTTCTTTAAATAGTGGAGATTTTCTTTCACTTCAGCTTTCCAGAGATGCAGCGGCGGATAGTACACAAGGCGATGTTTTCTTTTCGATTTTAAAAATTGAAGGCGTGAAAGGGGACAAGGGCGATATCGGTTTGACCGGAGCGGCCGGAGCAAATGGAATAAATGGAACCAATGGGGCCGATGGAGATATTACTTGGGAAGGTCCTTGGGTGGCGCAAAATTATTTAGTGAACCAAGCGGTTGAATTTAATGGTTCGAGTTATGTTTGTATTTTAAATACCGTCAGTAATGAAGATCCAACGAATCCCACCTATTGGGAACTACTGGCCGCCAAAGGCGCCGATGCCCCCGGTGGAGCGGGTTCTGGGACAGACGCCGAAACCTTTATTCTCGATCAAGATGATACGGGCGGGGACGTTAGTTTGCAGTTTGGGGCGGCTTTGAATGAATTCCTCACCTGGGATAATACTAACGGACGTTTTAGCTTAAGTGATGATTTGCGTTTAGGTGGTAATTTAGAACATTCGGGTAACACCTTAACGTTAGATGCTGATAACGCTGGTGCTGGAGCCAATACCTCAATTGTGTCGGAACAGGGGACTGATTTGAACGGAGAAATTCGTTACAATGCCACCTCAAATCAATGGGAGTTAAGTAACAATAACGGAGCCTTTGGTAAAATGACGACGGTTTATGGCACCGAGTTCAATTTGTTTCAAAGTACGGCTGTTTCAACTCAAAACACAACGACTTTTCAAAACAAAATTAATGACACAACTACGGCTTTACCGGTTGGAATTTATAAAATAGATATTTCTTATAATTGGAATTACGATAGTGCTACCAGTGGTTTTTTAGGAAGATTTTTATTTGACGGGGTAAATTTAGCGGCGGCTTACAATAATGAAATGCATCGTCAAGAACCCAAAGATACCGCTGGAGCTTTTGGGGGAACCGGGACAGATCAAAAATATGGTTTTTCAACCACCTATTACGTAAATGTAACGACCCCAGGAACTAAAACAGTTCAACTTCAATGGGCTGCCGCTGCTGGTGGTATAAATTCAAGTATTTGGAACGCGAATGTTGAAATTATTCGAGTAGAATAAGGTTTTTTGGCTAGAAGCTATTGAAAATTAAGGTTAAATATGTAGTCTGACAGCGTGCGTTATACGGCTTTAAGTACAGGTTTTCTAATTTTTCTAAGCATAGCTTCTATAAGCTATGCAGATGATTTTGTACCTGAAGGCGAAACAGATGTGACATTTAGTGCCAATGTATTAACGCTTGATGGTGACGATACGGGCGGTGATATAGACCTTCAGTTTGGAAACACCCTGGGTGAAACCTTACAGTGGGATAGTGTAAATGCTCGATTTTCATTATCAGATTCGCTTGATTTGCAAAGCCAAGAGTTAATAAATATTCGAATTGAAAATTTAGTAAGTGCGCCCATTTGTGATGCTGGTAAGCTAGGACAAATTTATTACAACACCAGTGATAAGCTTACTTATTCATGTGATGGGGCTGGCATTTGGAACCCGTTTGAAAATGCGTTAAATGCCACGATTGAGTTCCCTGTAGTTCAAGCACGGCGCACAACATCTTTTACGCTCCCCACTACGTACGGGGATGTTGATTTAGATACGACAGATTTAGAAAATGATGTTTCGACGTTGGATCATGATGACACTCTGCGGGATCGTATCGATATTGGCGCTACCGCCATGTACCAAATAATTTATGGTTACACGGCTGGTGGGAGTGCTACTGGTACACATGAAGCTAGGGCACGAGTCAGGGTAAATGATACGTCCGTTTTGCCTGGATCTGAGTCCGTAAATAAAAATTACCAAGGTGAATTTTCAACTACTTCCGCTTCTTTTTTGGCGAACTTAAGTGCCGGGGATTTTATTTCGTTGCAATTGCAACGTGATGCGACTGTCGATGTAACCCAAGATGAGATTTATTTCTCAATTATTAAGCTTGAAGGTATAAAAGGTGACCCTGGGGTTCCAGGCGCAGATGGAGCCCCTGGAAGCGTTGGATTAGGAACCAATGAAAATGTCTTCACGCTGGACCAAGATGATTCTGGCGGTGACGTCACCCTTCAATTTGGTACTACTTTAGCCGAGTTCATACGTTGGGATGATACCAATAGTCGATTTTTATTGAGTGCTGATTTAGATTTAGCGTCGGCTCAACTAATCAATACTCGATTTGAAAATTTACCCAGCGCACCGAGTTGCGATGCGCTGTCGACGGGGAGAGTTTATTACGATACGGTTTTAAGTAAGCCTTTGGTATGTGATGGTACTGACTGGGTAGAATTAGGGAGCGGTGGAGGAAGTTCTACACCACAGCCGTTGGCGACGGCTCTTTACCGTGATAGCTCCTCAACTAACATTAATAGTGCCGCAACCGACAATATTGTCCCTTGGAATATTGAAGATTTCGAAGATTCAACATTTTTGCATGATACCGTCACCAATAATAGTCGTGTAGCAGTTACTAAAACGGCTAAATATCTGGTGTCGGGTTCTGTAAATATCGTTTCAACGGTGCAAAGGTATAACGGGATTCTTAAATTTCGGATTAACGGTACCACCACTTTACCTGTAACTTTCCAACCAGGGTATATACGAAGTGCCAGTGGGCAAAATGAAACTTCTTTAACGTTCTCAACTATTTTAGATTTAAATGCGGGAGATTATTTTGAAGTGCTGATTGATCGAGAAAGTGCGACAGGCGTTGCGACCATGATTCCCAATAGTTCTTCCTTGTCAGTTGTGCAATTGGTGGCATCTGGTTCAGCGGGATCTTCGACGCCTTTTGTTGAAAGTGTGTCTCCTCCAGTGATTGGAACCAACAGCACCTTTGATATCACGATTACTGGTACTGGTTTTATTCCTGATTCAACCGTTTCTATTCCCGGATTTCCTGGAACTATTAATACCACCACGGTTGTTTCCCCCACCCAAATTGACCTAAATATTACAACTGTAGCGGTCCAAAATAGTTACGACATTGTAATTGATAACAACGGGACTGATAATACAACTTGGCCCGGCAATGGCATTGATTCACTAGAAGTCCTTCAAATAGTTGGTACTGGAGCCGCTGGAACCTATACCGAAAGTTTTGAGACCAATTTTGGAAGTTGGGTGAGCTCGGGGCTAGCCGCAGCGTGGACCCGAAATAATGGAGGCACCGGTTCGGCCGGAACGGGACCGAATGGTGCTTCGGCTGGAGCCACCTACATTTACACTGAAACGAGTAACCCTAATTTTCCAAATGTTCAGTTCGGCATTCAAACAACGGATTTTGCGCATGCAGAGTCTATTAGTTTTGATTACCATATGGTTGGGGCCGATATAGGGGTACTTGAACTACAGACTTTTTACGATGGAGTTTGGACTACCCGCTTCACGCTTTCTGGCCAACAACAAGGCGCTCAGGGAGATGCGTATTTAAACCAATTTATTGATTTGAGTCCGTTCCCGGTGGAGGGGCTTAGATTTTTCTACACATCAGGGGCGAATTTTGCTGGAGACACGGCTTTAGATAATATTGTGATTATTAGTTCGTAAATACTTACTTTTATTTAAGCCATACTGAGTTTAAGTTAATACATTATTTGCAATTATTTAAAATTATTGTATTTATGTTAAAATGAGTCTATAACTGGAATAACTCGGTTTTTTGAGTTGAAATTAAAGCCAATATTTGTTACAATGCTCTGATCTATCTGTAACACAATTTAATGATCAATATGTTTAACCGGCTGTCACAACGACGTGCTAAGTCATTCCTAAGTGGTTTTCTAGCCATTACTTTAGGAGCGGCAATTCTGTCTCCCTCTGCAGAAGCACGACTCATCTTTACTACAGAGGATGATGGGGCAGAAGCCGACACTTATACACTCGATGTGGATGGGACGGTGAACCTAACCGATAATGTAGATCTAAGTTTGATCTTCGGGGCTAACCTTGGTGAAGCGTTAACGTATAACGATTCACTTGGTTACTTCATTTTAACAGGGTCATTAGACCTTGAAGCGAATCAGCTTCAAAATTTCCGAATTGGTTCAAATGCAGGGGCACCAGTCGCCTGTGATCTTTCCAATTTAGCCTACACTTATTACGATACAACGACCGCTTCGGTCATGATCTGTAATGAGATTACACCTGGAAGTGGTACTTTTGCCTTTAATTCTGTTGAAGATTTAGGGACTGGTTCAATTACCACTGCCGAAATCTTAAACGGAACGATTCTAACCGAAGATTTAGCCGATGATTCAGTAACTTCAGCAAAAATTGTTGATGGTACGATTACCGCTGATGATTTAGGAACCGATTCAGTAGATTCTGCCGAAATCGCGGCCAACGCGGTTGACACAGCAGAACTTGCCGATAGCGCCGTTACCTCTGGAAAAATTCTAGACGGCACAATTGCGACAGCTGATATTGCGAATAACGCGATTGATGGAACCAAATTAGGAATTGGTACCACCGCTGGAGACACCATTTACTTTGATGGAACCGATTGGTTACGTCTTGGAATTGGGACTTCTGGTCAAATTTTAACCACAAACGCTGGAGCGACAGCGCCTGAATGGGCTGCGGCAGCACCGGGTTCATTCTTTGGTCTTACTGACACAAACTTTACCGGTTTAGCAAATGCGGATGTAACCGTTTATGACGCGGTAAATAGTGAATGGATTAACGTAGCGATTAGTGGAGATGCCACAATTGATGAAACGGGTGATTTACAATTAGCCGCCGATTCAGTTACCGCTGCAGAAATTGCAACGGGAGCCGTAACAACGACAGAAATTTTAGACGCGACAATTCTAGCGGGTGATCTAGCTAGTGGCTCAGTAAATGGGGGAACAGGCGGAGTCATTACCGATGGTTCTATTACTGCGGCTGATTTAGGCACCGATTCTGTTGATACAGATGAAATTGCTGCAGACGCGGTAACGGCCTCTGAACTAGCAGATGATGCCGTCGATACCGCCGCTATTTTAGACGCGAATGTTACCGCCGCAAAACTAGCAAATGGCTCAGTGAATGGTGGAACAGGCGGTGTGATTACCGATGGATCTATTACTGCGGCTGATTTAGGCACTGATTCTGTTGATACAGATGAAATTGCTGTAGACGCAGTTACAGACTCAGAATTAGCCGATGACGCAGTTGATACTGCGGCCATTCAAGATGATGCTGTAACTTCTGCAAAAATTGCCGCTGATACTATCGTAGCGGCAGATATTGCAACAGGAGCCGTAACAACTGCTGAAATCTTAGATGCGACGATTTTGGCGGGTGATTTAGCCAATGGTTCGGTAAATGGTGGAGCTGGTGGTGTGATCACTGACGGCTCTATTACAGCGGCTGATTTAGGAACTGATTCAGTAGATTCTGATGAAATCGCGGCTAACGCCGTTGATACAGCAGAACTAGCTGATGACGCGGTTACTTCTGGGAAAATTCTAGACGGAACAATTGCGACAGCTGATATTGCGAACAACGCGATTGATGGAACCAAATTAGGGATTGGTACTACCGCAGGAGACACCATTTACTTTGATGGAACCGATTGGTTACGTCTTGGAATTGGAACGTCTGGACAAGTTTTAACAACTAATGCTGGAGCCACAGCGCCTGAATGGGCAGCGGCTGCTGCAGGTTCATTCTTTGGACTTTCTGACACTAACTTTACTGGTCTTGCGAATGCCGATGTAACGGTATACGACGCAGTGAACAGTGAATGGATTAATGTAGCGATTAGTGGTGATGCCACGATTGACGAAACAGGGGACTTACAATTAGCCGCTAATTCAGTAACGACGACTGAAATTGCTGCTGACACGATTGTTGCAGGAGACGTTGCGGATAATGCTATTACTTCTGCCGAGCTCGCCGATGACGCTGTTGATACAGCAGCCATTCAAGATGATGCCGTAACTTCAGCAAAAATTGCCGCTGATACAATTCTTGCAGGCGATATTGCAACTGGAGCGGTCACCACGGCTGAAATCTTAAATGGAACGGTTATTACCGAAGATATTAATTTAACGGGTTTCGAAATTGGATCCGCTCAAATTACCGACAACTCGCTTACCGCTGATGATCTAGCTCCAAATTCTGTAACGTCTTCAGAACTAGCGGATGATGCAGTAGATACTGCCGCTATTGCCGACAACGCCGTAACTTCAGCAAAAATTGCCGCAGACACTATTACTGCCGCAGATATTGCCGATGATGCGATTACTTCAGCCGAACTAGCGGATGACGCAGTCGACACTGCCGCTATTGCGGACAACGCCGTAACTTCAGCAAAAATTGCCGCAGACACTATTACTGCCGCAGATGTTGCCGATAATGCCATTACTTCAGATGAACTAGCGAATGATGCAGTAGACACTGCCGCCATTCAAGACGATGCTGTAACTTCCGCTAAAATTCTAGATGGAACGATTACTCGAGACGATGTGGCTGAAATTGAAACTTTCTACACAGTTGTTCCAGAATTCTCTAACTTTACGCTAACCGCTGATGGAACGAACAATAGTGGAACGATGGTTTCAGATCACGATGCAACTACTGACCGTAATTACTACGCTTGGACGACTCGTCGTACGGATGCTTTAAACGATTACGATCTAGTATTTCAATGGATGGTTCCAGAAAACTTTGTTGGTTTCTCTGACACAAATCCTGAAATTGAACTTGATTACAAAACCGATCTAACGACTGCCTCAGATAATCGATTAGACATCGTATCAATGCTTGATACCGCTGGAGCGGCTGTAACACTTACTGGTGGAACAGGCTTGGTGAGTGGAACAGCTGATACTTGGGTAGATGATGCAGACGTAACTTTCGCCGGTGGAACCTTTACTCCTGGGGAATACATCACACTTACGTTTCGATTCGCTTCAAAAGGAACGACTCGAACGGACGCTAATCCGGTTTACCTAGGACCAGTTAAATTCAATATCAAAGTTAAATAAACTGAGACTTTGAACTTAATTTAATGAAAAACCCAGAACGAGAGTTCTGGGTTTTTCTTTTGTTTTTTTTACAGATTTGGGGAGGTGATTCAAGGGGTCTAAGATTGCTCTGCTCGAGCTTTATCGGCGATACCAGCCGCTATTTCTTTGATTTTATCCGTTAATAGTTTGTTCTGTGGATTAAGCTGTAAGCTTTCATCCGCTTTGGCCCAAGCATCTTTAGCGGTTTGAATAGCGGCATCGTAATTTCCTTCTGCTCTCATGGAGAAAGTGGTGGTTAATAATTTCATGGCTTCGATAACTCGGTCGGCCGATTGAACAATGTTATTTTCTGGTAACATTTCTAACGTATAGGTGGAGAACATACTGGCTACGTCTACCAAAATTTGGGCGGTGGCTACAGACTCCATATCCATAAATTCAACGGCTTTGAGTAAGTGTAGTTCTGAAAGGTTAAGTAAGACTTGAGGTTTTAAGCCTTTACCTTGGCGAATCATAGAGAATAAAATTTCTGCGGCTTGGCCTCGACTTAACTCTTCGCCTGGATTGATGTTATTTTCTCCATCTACATTTAAGATTTTAAACTTAACCGCGAATTTAAAATAAGGCGCGTACCAAATGCCATCTTCTACGTCATTGATTTTTACGTCTGTAATAACCGGGTATTGCGAAGGATCCACATCAAAGGAAAGCATTAGCATTTTTAAGTACTCGGCTTTATTTACGTTTCTTCCAGGAGAAAAAAGACCGGTTGTATCATCGCCTTTTACAATGCCTTCTGAAGCAGAATAATTTACGTAAGGGGCAAACCAAATTCCATCTGGCACGTCGCTGAAACGATTCGTGGTGCTCTCTGGCATTTCTAATTCAGCCGCGGTTAATATTGTTTTAAGCGCTTCAGCTCGATTAATAGTTTTATCGCGCCCAAATGAACCGTCGTCATAGCCTTTAAAAACTTCAACCGCTTCTAAATAGGTAGTTGAGTCGTATACTTGGTCTCGAATAGTAATATCACTAAAGGCAAAACTTGTGATAGGGAGTGCGAGGCCAGCGATAAGTAAATGGGCTTTCATTTAAGTCACTTTTATAGAGTCATTTACTATCATTAATTTTAGTAGCCGGAACGCAAGTTTTTTTGAACACAATAATTGTTTATGACTTAAAATTGTATGCTTAAAGTTGTCTGTTTTAAGGCTTAGATATCACTTTAATATTTAAAAAAACAAAAAAAATAAATTTTGAATTTGTCAATCTAAAAAAACTTCTAAGACGCTAAGTGCGATTTAGAAGTTGTTCATTTTTGAATTTGTGTTTTGCGTAAATGAATCGTAATTCGGAACTTTTGTTCTTAAGAAAAGAAACGAATCAGGAGCGGTGGATTAATCAGGTCTTATTAATATAAGTGAATTAGAGCCGCTCCTAAGATTCTATAGGTTACCAGCCTACATAAACTCTCGCCTTGCTTGGGTACTATACCGAAGTACCTACGGGGTTCATATGCGCTATCAGGGTATTTACTTTCAAAGGTAAATTATTTATAGTGCGAACCAAGTGTTTAGACCTCTACAAAACGTTAGTGGTTGGAATCGAAAAGGCATTGCAATATGTAATGTCTTTTGATTGTGTTTGCCTTGCGGTAAACACGTTTTGAATCAGTTATTTTAGAATCAAATCAAGGACTAGCATTTTGTTCTCAACCGTTTTGTGAAGGGAATTTATAAAGTGGTTTTAAGGCTTTATAAACCTCGTCGCAGAGCGGAGAGAAAAGAAACGAGGCCCGAATGAACGGGATTTATGCAGAACTTGTGCCGTGCACCGACGAGTACGTTGGGTGAGGATATAAGTTCTGAATAAAGTGTCTCGGCTCTTTACTCTCCACTGTTTTATGTAGTAATTCGTCTTCTTTCTGTGGGAAAGAAGTGAATTGGTTACCGTTGTTGTAAAAGATCATTCCCTGTCTCCGTCTGTGTTCCTAACCTTTCTCTGTCTCTTTTGGTGAAGCACTGCTTGGTGTTTTTAAGTTGAAGCGAAGTGTTCAGAACATAGTAATCAGAACTATCTCTCTTGTCAAAACTTTTTTACGTCCAATCATAAAAAGCCTCTTATATAAAAGGCTAAACAGGCAACTTTTTTTTCTTAAGAGGGTCTTAGTCTTGCATGACTTTAAAACTCAAGGGGCGTACATCTCCAGGTTTTAAATCTTTCAAATGAACTTTCCCCACTCTGATTCGTAACAAATCAGTGACTTCATAACCAAGAGCCACACACATACGTCTAATTTGCCGGTTACGGCCTTCTTTAAGAGTTATAGCTAAAGTAAGCTCATTTATAAGCGTCACCTTACAAGGAGCCGTCTTTTTATCATCCAGCATAATCCCCGACTCCAAAGCATGAATATCTGCCGCCTCAACTTTTTTGTGCAATTGCACTAAATATTCTTTTTCCTTCTCGTAACGCGGATGCATCAATTTGTTCGCGAGTTCTCCATCATTGGTTAACAGCAACAAACCATGAGAATCTTTATCAAGTCTTCCCACTGGAAACACACGTCCCCCAAAATCAAAATCAGCTAAAGTTTTTGTTTTATCAATTGCTTTAAGCGTACTTTCTACGCCACGTGGTTTATAAAAAGCGAGTAAAATTGGTTCCACTTCATCCGGAATATCTAACGGTTTGCCATCCAGCATTACAAACGCTCCAGGTTCGACACGGTCACCAAGAGTTAATTTTTTCCCATCTACAGCCAGTCGACCTTCACGAACATAGGTCTCTGCCTGACGGCGCGAGCAAATGCCTTTCTGTGAAAGATACTTTTGGATACGAATTGATTCAGTCATCGCGGCTCAGTTTACACAGTTAAATGAAATGCGTAACCTTAATTCATGTCTGATCTAATTCTCTCTATTAGCTGCTTATATATATTAGTCGCCATTGGTTATGCTTGGAAGTCTCGCTTAGCCCCCGATTTAAATGAACGACATTTAAGTCAGCTGATGATGTATTTTTTAGCCCCAGGTTTAGTGTTTTGGGGATTTTCCGCTGCCCCTCTAACGCTTGAAGTGCTAAGCACGGCAGGTTTTTATGCACTTATAGGACTCGTGACTTTATCGATTCTACTCGCGCTAAGTTACCCGCTTGGCTTTGGCCCTCGTAAAAGAGCTATTTTTACGATGAATAATGTGCTACTAAATACCGGAAATTTAGGCATCCCCATTGGTCTCACTTTTTTAGGCACGGCCTCACTCCCCTACACCACCGCCACAAACATGGTGGCGGTAATTTTAAGTTACACCCTTGGAGTTTACTTTTACTCGCGTGGAAATTTCCCCATTAAAGACTCACTATTTAATATTTTAAAACTACCAGTGCTGTGGATCGGAGCTCTGGCTATAATCCTAAACATTAATGAAGTCGTTTATCCGACCAGTTTTTTAGACTTTCTAGAAATTACAGGGCATATGTCAGTTGGATTTCAACTCATTATTTTAGGTGTTTTTTTGGCGGCGTACCTGCAAAAAACCAAAGACAAAAAATTACTTTTCAGCAGTCTAAGTGTTAAATTATTACTCTTACCGTTAATCGCGTTAGGGGTAATACAAATGTTTAGCCTAGAAGGTCTAACCGCTCAAGTTTTAATTTTGCAAAGCTTAATGCCGGCCGCGGTGAACAATTTAAATTTGGCCTCGCTCTACCACTGCCGCCCAGACGAAGTCACCCCCATTGTATTCTGGAGTTCTTTAATAGGACTGATTTCAATTCCGCTTGGATTGCTACTTTTGCTTTAAGCGCGTCGGCCACCAGCAAACAAAAAGAAGAAACCAAAAACCGCAATCACCGTTAAGGCAATGACCGTACCTTCACCGCCACCAGATTGACTCAGTGTCGTTGAAAATTCAAAAGCCGCTCCAAATGACTCATTCCCTGATTGATCAACCGTGACTAAACGAATTTGGTAGTTTTGGTTTGGCTTCACGGCTATTTTGGCTTGAGTTATATCTTTTCCAAGCGACAAACCATTGTCCCAAGCTCCAAGCCCTACACGAGTGTAAAGCACTTGGTCTTTAATATCTCCATCCATATCAACCGCTGGCTGCCAAGTAATTAAAACTTCACCTGTCTGATACGTACTTGCATCAGCGTTGATATTTCGAGCATCCTGCGGTGGAATTTGATCGGGCGCTGAACTTAAATCTGGATTCGTGGTTGGGTTTGTCGTTTCAGTCGACGTTGGCGTAATCGCAACAGGGTCTGGATCAACCGTTTCTAAATTATTAATTGGGTTATCCGGTGAAAGCAGACTGTCTAAAAAATCGGCCGTTTCTGAATTATCATTTTCGTCATCCAAAAAGAAACTCCCAAAATCATCTGGAGTCGTTGGCGGTGTAACTACTGGTTCCGGTTCTTCTTCAACGACTAAAGGCTCTTCATCAATTAATGTTTCTTCCTCCTCGTCCAACTCTTCAACCTCTTCTTCTTCGGATTCAAAATCTTCTTGTGCTCTAAATTCGACTGAATCCACAATTCCAGAACTAACAGGATTTCCATCAAAGTCGGTCACGCCTGTGGTAGCCGTGACACGATAAATTTCATCTACTTCGAGTAAGCTTGGGTCTACAAACAAAGTCACTTGTTCTGAATTTACAGTAGCATTTAAAATAGTAATTGAATTCCCCGTAGCATCTTCGGTTAACTCAAAAGCGTCCGTTGGTTCATCCAAACGAACTGGCTCAGACATAACCACTAAAATTTTATTAGGCGCTGTATGCACTGCATTTTGCAAAATAGGGGCCCCATCACTCCCACTCGAGGCAGCTGAAGTACCCCCAGCAGTCGGCGTGGCCGAAACTTCTACGGAATACAAATCAGATTCATTCCCCTGTTCATCAACGGCGGTAACTCCAAAATAATAAGTATCGTTATTCACTAAATTTTTTACTTCAAAAGAAGTTTCATCACTTTGAGTGTCCACCTCTTGATCATAATTACCGCCTTCATCGGTTACGGGTTCAACGCCATAATAAATAATATATCGAACCACAACACCATCCGCGTCAGTAGCGGCATCCCATTCGAGCAATACGGCTTTATTTTTTGGAGTCGCTTCAACATTTCTAACATCTGAAGGGGGCTGCAAAGCTTGAGCAAAAACAGCCATATTTACCAAGGGCATTACCGCCAAGGCAGCCAGTAAGAAAGCGCGATTAAGTAAATACTTCATTCTATCAGTCACAATATTACTATGACGCAAAAATTTGTACAACATAAAACTCGCCCTTTTGATTTTCCGCTACGCCAACGCCCATACGTGACCATCGACTCGATAAAATGTTTTTTCGATGTGAACCTGAATTTTCGAGTCCTGACAACGCTAAGTTCAAATTAGAACCATAACTTACGTTTTCACCGTAACTCCGTAAACCTAAGGCTCCGAGTCGTGTTTCTGGCGTAGATCCATCTGGTGATTCATGACCAATAAAATTTTCATTCGCCATTCGTTCGGCATAGGCTTGAGCGACTTCTTGTAAATCAATATTTGAAAGAATGGTATCAACTTTATGGTTGTATCGGATTCGATTAACCCAATCATAAATAGCCGTTTTAGTATTCACCGTAACCACCGTTTGTTTATTAGCCATTACAGGTAAAACCGGGTCATCACTTATGTAGATGGCTCGATTAAATAAAATATCACCTTTATCACCAATCACCTCAACTACGTATCGCCCCAATAAATCCGCCTCGAAAGTAAAGTTAAAGTTATTTCCATTCTGAGATAAAGGAGTGGTTTCAACCAGTCCTTCTGGCGTCGTAATAAAAACCTCTTCAAATAAAGTATAATTATCATCCAATTTTTGTCCTTGTAGGCTTATGGTTTGAGGGTTGCGATAGTAACGATTAAAAGGTTTTACACTCACCGCTTCATTTTCAGAATCAGGAAAACCACGCACTAATTTCAAGTTTTTAAAAGTGACTTTTTTCCAATTGGTTCTTTGGGAAAAAAAGCTGCCATCCGACGATAAAGCTTGATATAAATCAATCGCGATATCTTGATCAACCGTAAAGTTTTTATCAAACCAAGCGTAATCAAATGCATAGCGGCTCATACCAGCCTCAAATACCACATTCACTTTTTTCTCCCCTTGAGAGAAAACCAGCTTGGTTAATCGGTCTTGCCCACTCGCCCAGTCAAATTGTGCGAGATCATCTTCTGGAACCACACTTATGTTTAAAGGAGAAGCAAAGCTGACATCATAAGCAGGAAGCTTTCTTTCTCGCGGGTAAGGTTTTACTTCAACCTCGGCTACACGCGATTGTCTTTGGCTATCAAAAACAATCCCAACTTCAAATTTTCCGGTTTCTAAAAAGGCCACCGGCACCACAAAATTAGTCCCAGATACTGGGGCCATGAATTGAGTTTGTTCGCCTGTATCTTGGTTTTGCATAAACACCGTCACCATTTCAAATCTATTTTTCTTAAGAGAAGTTCCGGCTAATTCAAAAATCAATCCCTGTGGTATCGTTTGGGCAAAAGGACGTCTTAACCGAATATCTGGATAAAAATCAGTTGCGACCAAAGCGGCGGTTTCACCATAAAACGGTTGGTCGTACATCACCGATTTTTCTGGAAGACCTTCCATGGTTGCGTCTGGAGACTCACTCGAAACCAATGGCGTTCTTAATTTTTCTTGTATTTCTTCTGGGACTTCCGCTTGTTTGGTTTCGTCTGAAAGCAAAGGACGAATGGCTTCTGGAATCGCTTGAACTAAGTCTTCTGGTTCTGAAAAAAGCTCATATTTCACAAACAAAACCCCGGTTCCCAAGGGCGCTAAACGTTCAAAAGCCGCTCCAGATAAATCTAAAACTCGTTGTTGATGATAAGGCCCTCGATCATTAATTCGAACCACCACAAAATCCCCTTCTTCGTTGCTCACCTTGATTCGAGTCCCAAGAGGTAAAGTCCGGTGGGCGGCCGTCAAATCTGCTGGATCATAACCTTCACCACTAGCAGTCGGTTGTCCGGCTAAATTTTCGTTATAATAACTCGCATCCCCTTGCCCCGCATAAGTATATTTTTTTTCAAATTCCGAATCAGAAACTTGCTGAGTCCGGTAAATAATCTCGGCGGCTTCACCACGGTCTATAACGCCATTTGGGTCATCATCAGCCGGAAGTAATCGGTATTCTTGGGCTAACACCAAGTAAGGCTCATACCAAAGTTCATCCTCCAGTTTTTCTGGAACTGGCAATTCTAAAGCCTCAAACAGCATTTTAATAAATTCAGCACGGCGAACTTTTACACCTGGGTAAAAATTACCATCAGGGAAACCTTGAACTACGTCTAAGCTGTAAGCGGTATTTACGTATCCTGTAAACCATTGATTCGGAAAAACATCAGGGAAGTTTTGAATATCGGTTTCAATCGCTGCTGTGTTAGTACTCAACAGAATTAACTTTAAGGCTTCGGCCCGGTTGATTTTACTCAGCGGAAAAAACATACGTCGATCTTCCACCTCATGTCCTTCCACAATCCCCGCATTTTGCAAAGCCTCAATAGAATGAAAATAAGGGTGCGTTACATCCACATCATTAAATTTAGCCTGCGCATTTAAGGCTCCCAGCAACAAAACCAAAACCGTAAAAAGTCTTTTCATTAAAAATATTACGAAGCCTTATCACACTGAGCATATACATGCTTCCATTCCTCTTTGTCATATTCAAACAATTCCGCCGGCATAAAAAAACGGTCGATTTCATTTTCGGCCGTTTCTAAACTATCGGAACTATGCACTAAGTTTTTCTGATTCGAAGTTGAATAGTCACCCCTAATAGTTCCAAATTCAAAATTATCGGTCCCAGAAAGTTTTCGCACCACTTCAACGGCGTTTAAACCCTCTAGTGCGACCGCAACAACTGGAGAAGAACTCATAAACTGAGCGAGCTCTGCGTAAAAAGGACGGTCAACTACATGTGCGTAGTGTTCGCGCAGTACGGCTTCTTCAAGATTCAACATCTTTAACCCCACAATTTTTAATCCCTTCTCTTCAAAGCGAGTAATAACCTTTCCCATGAGGCCTCGTTGTACGGCGTCAGGTTTGATGAGTACCAATGATTGTTCAAATTTATGCATAATTTATTAAGACTTTATCCCACAAATTTTACTAGCCACTGCCAACGGCACAACCCCCTTTCGCTTGACAAAGCGTGACACAAAAAGCGCTCGCCAGTTATCAATATAAGATAACCGCCGAGCGCAAGAGCCGAAGCGTCAGCCTGAATCGTGTCGCTCTTCCGGCCAAAGACAAGCCATAATAGTGGCCAAAACAATGGCCACAAGTAGTAAGATCCAACCGACAAAGATCCAAGCAGGATCACTCGCGGAAACCTCGAGCAGTTGAGAGACAGGGAGAATCATAAATACGATGCCAACCATTGCCCACCCCCAACGCGGGAGCAGACTCCAAAAATAATAAAGCCACATAGTTTGTTTTCTCCTTCGTTTAAAAGAACGCTTCGGCACTAGGCTGAAGCGTTCACATTGTTTTGCAAGTGATGCCGCTATTGCGGCCTAGGTAAGTTCAAAATAAACCTATTTAGTATTTATGCAATGCTCCCTAGAAAGGTAAATCTTCTGGATCAATTTCTTCTGATTTACTCGCTGGTGTGGCACTTGGAACTTTTTCAAGATTACTATTATACGATTCGCTCGGGCCATCCCCTTTTGGAGTCAGTATAATCATGTCTTGTGCGACAATTTCTGTGCGGTAATGTTTAACGCCGCTTTCATCTTCCCAGTTACGAGTTTGCAGTCGACCATCAAAAAAGACTTTCATTCCCTTTTTTAGATACTGATCACAAATCTCAGCGAGTTTTCCCCATACCACAATGTTATGATATTCGGCCTCGTCTTTTTTTTGCCCGCTTGAATCAGTCCAATATCGATTCGTCGCGACACCAACGGTGCAGACAGATTGTCCACCAGTCGTAGTTTTGAGTTCTGGGTCTCGAGTTATGTTACCGATCACCTGTGCTTTGTTCAAAGAGTTCATACTTATGTTTGATTAGAAAATATTAAAGCTTGAAAACTATAAAACCAAACCTTTACTCAGAGCAAGTGTTTTAATTTAAGAACCTTCATCAAAACTTAATAAAGGCATTTAACCCAGTTGATCGCGTCGTCGTTGGTGACGATCTGACATATCAACCTCCGTATTTAAAAAAGTTTCAACTATATCTAATGGATCATCCATAAATTGGGTTCTGGCCCCAATGGCTAAAATATTGGCCCCATTATGCTGGCGTCCGAGCTCGGCAAGTTCTGTTGAATTGGCTAACGCACAACGCGCACCCGAAACACGATTGGCCGCAATACTAATTCCAATACCAGAACCGCATAAAATAATGCCCAGAGATCCTTCATTCTGCACTACTTTTTCGGCTACTTCTTTTCCAAACTCAGGGTAATCACAGCTATCTTCGCCGTCACAACCAAGATCTTCTACGGTGTAATTTTTTTCTTCTAAAAACTCACGCACCGTTTGTTTTAGTTTGTAACCTCCATGATCTGAACCCAAGTAAATTTTTGTCATCACTCCTATTTTAAAAGTTTATTTAATTTTGGAAACGACGAATTCAATAATTTGTTGTTGAAAATGTTCAACACTGAATTTTTCCGCATAATCAGCGATCTCTTCTGAACTAAATTTTTGTTCAATTCTAATAAATTTATCAATCGATTCCTGCAGACTTCTCGGGTTCTGTGCTTCAAAAAACAAACCCGTTTTACTATTAACCGACTCCGTTGCGCCGCCTTTACCAAAAGCAATCACGGGCACGCCACTGGCCATCGCTTCCACCGGCGTTAAACCAAAATCTTCTTCCGCTGGAAATAAAAAAGCTCTCGCTCCCGCGTACAAACCCGGCAAGTCTGAATAAGGCACAAAACCCATAAATTCAATATTCTTGGCTTGAAATTCTTGCGCCATAGCTTTGCAGCGTTCGAACTCTGGACCAACACCACCCAGCTTTAAGGGCAGTCCATTTTTGGCAAAGGTCTTCACCAGCAAATCAAAACGCTTGTAAGGAATAAACCGACCAACCGCTAGAAAATAATCTCCACGCTCAGGTTGGGGTGAAAAAATTTTTGTATTCGTGCAAGGATAAATGGTTTTCGCTTCGCGTCCGTAATACTTTTGAATTCGAGCCGCAATAAAATTTGAATTGCTTATAAAGTAATCCACTCCTTTAGCGCCCTTCAAATCTTTGACCGTTAAGTAATCAAGCAACTTAGGCAGCAACGCTTTAAACGGTTTAAGCCAAGCCGGCAATGGATAAGTTTCAATATATTCTTGGCGAGCGTTATATAAATAACGAGTTGGGGTATGGCAATAACAAAAATGAATTTGATCGACGCGAGTTTTACGTACGTTTTTTGAAAAAGCCGAACTCGAACTAATAATAATATCAAACTCCGACAAATTTAAACGCGCAAACGCCCCGGGAAAAAAAGGCAGTAAAAACTGGTGTTTACGGCGCAAGAACGCGGGCAGCTTTTGCAACCATGAGCCTCGAATGTCACGTCCCACTAAAGCGGGAATCGAGCCCGGGTTATAAACGGATGTATAAATAGGTGCCTGGGGGAAAGCATCTGCCAAAGCCGTCACGACTTGTTCAGCCCCACCCTGATTAGTTAACCAATCAGCGACAATCACGACTTTCTTATTTTTTACAGACATCATGTTTCGCACGCTATTGTCCCACATTTAAGGCTTTGGTGGAAATGTTTTGTGAATCGTAAAAAGTCCTCTTTTATAAACTTATAAAAAAGGTGAAAATCAGGCTTCAATTCCAGTAAAAATTATGCTACAATGCACTAATTACTTTTTAACACCCCACCTTTTTTAGACATGAAAACGAATCTGCTTCAACTACCGGCAATTTGGCAAGACTTTAGCATCGCCGCAGGCATTGTTGGCCTCTCGGCTATCCTTGGTTTTTACGCTCACCAATTTGCAGAACTGATGCAGGCGAGTCTTTTTGGAGACTGGGGTTTTCTATAAACGAGAAAAAGTTCAGGGTTTAAGAATTTAAAATATGAACAAAATAATTGTTCATATTTTTTATAATTTCTCAAGGGTTTCTTTTTTCCAGTTTTCAAAGTTGTCGGCCAAAATTTCTTTCCGCATTGTGCGCATTAAATCATGGTAAAAAGCTAAGTTGTGAATCGTCATAAAACGTTTTCCTAGTTCTTCATCGACGTTCATTAAATGACGTAAATAAGCCCGAGCATACCCCTGGCCATTTTGGCACACCGGGCAGGCGCAGTGTTTATCCAGCACTTCTTTTGAAGCTTCAAATTCTACGTTCGTAATTCGTAATTCGCCGTTCCAAGTGTAAGCCGTTCCATGCCGAGCGTTACGGGCCGGAAACACACAATCAAACATATCAATCCCCCGCCCAACCGCTTCAATTAAATCTTTGGGGCTCCCAACCCCCATCAAATAACGCGGTTTATCGGCCGGCAATTTATCGGCAATTTCGTCTAAAACTTTATACATCGCCTCGTTTGGTTCTCCTACCGCCAAACCACCCATAGCAAAACCATCGAACGGTAAAGCCGTAATTTCTTTCAAACTGCGTTCTCGCAAATCTTTAAAACAACCGCCTTGTACAATCCCAAATAGCTGAGGACGCTCCGTCGGCGACAAGGCTAAATCATACTTTGCCGCGTGAGCCTCGATTGACCGTTTCGCCCAAGCCGTCGTGCGTTCCACCGCGGTTTTAATTTTGAAATAAAGTTTCCGTTCTTGCCGGCGTTTCCAGCCTTTTAATTCTGCTGGATCAATTGGTGGCTCGGCTTGATTTTTTAATTTACTTGGTGGACATTCATCAAAGGCCATAATCATATCCGCGCCCAGTTTATGCTGAATATCAATCGAACGTTCCGCATCTATCCAGATTCTTTTACCATCGATATGTGAATTAAACCAAACACCGTCATCGGTAATTTTTTTGCGCTTAATAGAAAATACTTGAAACCCCCCACTGTCGGTGAGCATTGGTTTATCGCATTTCATAAACCCGTGCAGCCCGCCCATGCGTTCCACCAAATCTTCGCCCGGTTTTAAATGCAAATGATAAGTGTTACACAAAACTACTGGCGCCTTGATTGCCTCCAAATCTTCCATGCCCACACCCGCTTTAATAGCGGCTCGTGTGGCCACACTCATAAAGAAAGGAGTTTGTATCTCCCCTCTTCTGGTTTTTAAAACTCCCGCTCGAGCCGAGCCAGAAGTCGATTTAAGATCAAAATTTTTGTTCATAATAAATAAAAGTTCTCGCTTAACTTACTGAAACACAAAACTTTCGACAATTAGATTTAACATTCATCATAAAATTGTTAAACGTGAGCATCGTGTACAAGTTAAGTTCGTTAGAACCGCTTTATCGAAACTAACCAATTAATCCAAAACCTCTTTAATGAGATCAAAACTGTATCCCCTACCCGCCAAATACTGGGTGACTTTTTGTTTTTTTTCAAAGTCAGATAAATCAGGATACTTGCGATCAATCTGAATTTTCTTCTTTTCGGCGAGTGTCCAGGCGGGGTCAAACAAATCAGTGTTCTCAATTAATGCGTCACATTGCGTTTTGGCTAGGTCACTACTAACGCCTTTTTGCATTAACTTTTGCAGAATTTTAGACTTCCCATTCCCCTTCCGAATTTCAGAACGAATCATGACTTCACAAAAACGTTCATCGTCTAAAAACTTATTTTGAACAAAATTATTGATCAATATTTCAATCTCCTCCAATTGCTCAGGATACTTCTCCGTGCACTTTTGCCGCAAGCGCGCCACCGAGTATTCCCGCGCTCCGAGCAACCATAAAGCGTAATCTTTTAAACTGAGTTTTTTCCGCATATATATTTATCATTCTGAATCTAGTTCAGGATGACAGAATTTGAAAACAAAAAAAAGCCCGGTAACGCGAGCCTTTCTTTAAAGAACCAAACTTATTTTTTTTAAAACTTACTCAACTACAATGAAGTCTTCACGTACTCCACGTTCGTAATCAAGTCGTCGTTCAGAAAAAGCTTCATAATCCCCCGCTGCTAATTTAAGCGTGAAAGTTTTCTTTTCACTTGGCATAACTTTACCCAGGTTTCCAAACCCAGAAATATTGAAGTCATGCGTAAAGCGTCCGTCGTTTTGAATGTTAAAGTTAATCGTCCCCGCTGGAATTGTTTTGTCTGACAAATCTAAACCACTGTCATAAACATAAACTTTAATATCAGTTGTTCTGTTTGGAATAGTAACCACAGGGGCCATCGGTTCCTCTTCAACTGGCTCTTCTTCAACTGATGCTTCTTCCGCTTCAACTTCTGTTTCCACTAGTGGTTGTGGTTCAGGCGTTGTTTCTGGAGTCACCACAAATGTTGGATCTGGAGCTGGAGTGGTCACCACAACAGGTGTTGGCTGCGGCTTTGTAATCACAACCACTGGTTTAGTAGGAGTCGGATCAATTACAGAGGCTTGAAGACTTTCTCCAATACCCACTTCATCAGGCGCGGTTATTTCAACCGCATCAGTTTCGGTTGTAGTCTCCGTTGTTTCACTCGCAGGAGTCTCATCATTATCCACATTCTCTTCATTTTCAGTTGTTTCAGTCGTTTCTACTGTTATCACTTCGATTGGGGTTTCAACTTCTTGATTATCGCGGCTTGTTAACCACCAAAAAACACCAAACAAGAAAATTACTAGAACTAAAACACGCTTAAACATGATATTTGTGGGTAATTAATGAATTTCGTAAGCGATGATAAAAGGATTTTACCAAACAAGCAAATTGTTTTTATTAGAATTTAAAACAAGATTCATAAGAGCTAAAAACGGGCCTAATAAAATATTTTTTTTACTCAATAATTTCATCCACAAATCGAACTAAATCTGACATTTGCGATAAATCATCTTTATGGCGGATTTTTTGACCATCTCGGTAGACTTCTACAAACTCAATACCCTCTCTCAGCAGGTTAGGATCTTCAGGTATAACAACCGCCGTTACCGGAGTCTCAAGAATTTTTTGTTCTAAATTCACTCGTTCCATTGGGCTTAACTGAAAATCTAAATCCACTTCCCCTTCTTCTCTCAACGTGCCAGTGATTTTCAAATGTCCGGCGCCACTTTCGGTAATTTTAATTTCTTTATAACTACCAAAAGCCGAAGTGTAATAATGATAAATCACTTTCTCATTCCTCAAAATAGCTCTGAATTCGGTTTTAAACGTTTCAAGCGCATAAGGCAACATATCTCTAAAATTCGCAATTCTAATTCGAATCGTATTGTCATATGAACCTTGAGTTATATCGCCGTTATCAAGTAAGTCTTTCAATTCTATTTGCTCTTGCTTAATGCTTTCAACCGCATTTAACAGGTCTCTATAAAAAGATTCTAAATAAGCCGCCGCTTCGGCATTTACTTGGGCAACACGATTTACATTCGCCGTTTGCCTCGCGCTCAATTCAACGTCCGACACCACTGGCTCCATTTCGGTGAGCATTAAGCGAGCTTGAACTGAACCCAATAAAACGAACCCTAGAAATAAAGCGAAAATTGATTTTGAAAAAACAGACATCTTAAATTTTTAAATTGAGTTCATTTTATACTTTATGGAAGTTACTGCCAGCACTAATTTCTAAAGCGCGATAGATTTGTTCAAGCAGCATTAAACGCACTAAATTACGAGTCCAAACTGCTTTGCCAAAACTTAAACTTAAATTAGCTCGCTCTAAAATTTTTAGGTCTAAACCAAAAGCACCTCCAATAATAAATACGATGGTGCCATGGGTCACAAAGGCTTGCTCCATTTTTCCAGAAATCGACTCCGAATCTAAATTCTTTCCGTTTTCATCTAGCACAATTACAAAATCTTGTGGATCAATTTTTTTCAAAACTAACGCCCCTTCTTTCGCTAAATTTAAGGTTTTGTCTTTTAGCCCAGCCTGAGACAAAGGAATTGTTTCGACCGAAGCTCTAAAACCAATTCTTTGCAAATAGGTTTCTTCCCAAGAAGTAATTTCGTTGGCCTTTCCAAAATAATAAATTTTAATTTTCATGCGCCTTGAAACTAAGTTAATTTAAAAACAATGACAAAATATTTAGCGCTCCTTTTAGGTCTTATTTTAGTCGGTTGTGGTGGCAGTGATGATTTGAATTCAGATACTATTCCAACCGTTAAACATGAATTCATCGTTGATAAACGAAACTGGCAAATAACCCTGCCAGGCGATTGGGAGGTTTTAGAGCCCGAAAATCAAGTCCCTTTTTTAGCGCGTAAAGGCAGTGAAAATATTGCGATTCTCGAAAGAGACATTACGAACACTGATCCAGCCGAACAAATTATCACTAGTGCGGAAAATCAGTTTTTTGCTTACACCTTAAATAACCGAAGTGGAAACGAGTGGCAATTTACCGGTCAACCAGGGCCCACCAATACGCCCAGAACTTTCTGGCAAAAGATCATTCCGATTCAAAACACGCGTAAATTTTTGCTGGGAAGTTGCAGCCAAATATCCGATACCCCAAGCGGATCAAGTTGCGCCGCTATTATAAACAGCTGGGGCGATGTGACGGTGGAAGAGTAAAAATAGAATCACTTTTTATTCAAATTTTCAATTTGAAACAGAGAACTCAAATAATCGCTTCGCTCTTTTTTCGTTGCGAACCCGCGCGGGTTCGTTTTCACTGTCGTGAAACTAATTCAAAAAAGTTTCAGACCTTAATAGGCCTAAAACTTTTCTGAATGGTGCCCAGGGCGGGAATCGAACCCGCACTCCGGATTAGGGAACGGGATTTTAAGTCCCGCGTGTCTACCAATTCCACCACCTGGGCGTGGGGTGTACAAAAGCGAGTGAATCTTTTGCTTGGGCTACTTTAGAATTACTTTTATAAAAAGTAAAAATTTAATTGGAGGCGCCATCCGGGTTCGAACCGGAGTACAAGGCTTTGCAGGCCTCTGCGTAACCACTCCGCCATAGCGCCGCCGTTAAAAAGAGCCACGAGATTCTAGGTATGTAAAGCCCACTTGTCTAAAGTTTTTCGACAAAGTTTAACCACGCGCTTTAGAACGGTAATAATCCCGACTAAAAATTGTGTTCATTTTAGTTTTACCCACAGAATCTTTTTTGCTATAAAATATACTATAGAATGTAAACACATATGAAAATAAATTTTAGAACGCTTTCTTACACTTTGGCTTTAAGTTTTTTATGGGTTACGGGTCAAGCAAGCGCGCAGCTTTATACCGACCTTTACATTCGCCAAGCGGATTTAAAAAATTTAAGTGACGAGCAATATATTGTCGAACAAGGCGCTGTCGCTCGAGTTTATTTAGAAACACAAAATACGGGCGATGAAGATTATCGTGGCTGGGTGACCATTCGAGATATTCCGACTAAAACGATCTTAAAAGAAGACACGGAAATTTACGTTAAAGCCAATTCTACCGATGTACTTTGGACCGACATTAATTTTGTAAACCCAGATGAGTATAACATTGAAGCCTTGGTGACTTCTGAACGTTGGCAAGATGCCGAGTTTTGGGATGAACGATCAACCGTTCGGGTCGTAAACGGAGTTGATACCGATAAAGATGGGATTTTTGATTCTGAGGATACCGATGACGATAACGATGGCGTGGGCGATGCTCAAGATGCATTTCCTTTAGACCCAACTGAAAGTAAAGATACTGACGGCGATGGACAAGGAAATAACGCCGATGGAGATGACGATAACGACGGTTTATATGACACTGAAGAAATAGACCTGGGAACTGACTCAGAAAACCCTGATACAGATGGAGACGGCGTGCGAGATAAAGAAGATGTATTCCCTTTAGACGCTGAAGAAAGCCGAGACAGTGATAATGATGGTATTGGCAACAATCGAGACCCTGATGACGATAACGATATTACTCGAGACGAAGAGGACGCTTTTCCAACAGACCCAACTGAGTCAGTTGACACCGATGGTGATGGTATTGGTGATAACGCTGATACCGATGATGATAATGACGGGCTGACCGACCGCGAAGAACGGGAACTAGGAACAGACCCTAAAAACCCAGACACCGATGGTGACGGAGTAAGAGATGCACAAGACGGGGCACCTTTGGACCCAGATGACACGGTTGATACAGATGGTGATCGAGTCGGAGACATTAACGATGAAGACGATGACAATGATGGCTTAAGTGATATTGATGAAATTGCCTTAGGAACGGATCCAAAAAAATCAGATACGGATGGTGATGGCATTCAAGATTCACTCGATGCTTTCCCTTTAAACCCAGATGAAGACCGCGATACCGATGGTGATGGCGTTGGAGATAACGCTGATTTAGATGATGACAATGACGGCATATCTGATTTAGATGAGCTCAACCTTGGAACCAGCACCGTATTTCAAGATACCGATGGTGATGGAGTGATTGATTCACTCGATGCTTTTCCTTTCCAAGCCTACGAATGGGCCGACGCCGATAACGATGGACTTGGAGACAATATGGATAAAGATGATGATAACGACGGTTTAAAAGATGTAGATGAGCCTCGTTACAATACCAACCCACTTGATCCAGATACCGATGGCGACGGTTTAACCGATGGTGATGAAGTAAAATTAGGCTTAGATCCAACCGACCGTGACACCGACGGTGATGGAGTTTGGGATCGCGTGGATGCGTTTCCATTAGACCCACGAGAAAGTGTTAATTCTGATGGAACTGGCACGGGTGACAACGCTGATCCAGATGACGACAATGATGGTTTATCTGATCGAGATGAACGAGAGCTAGGTACTGACCCACTTAATTCAGATACCGATGGTGACGGACTAAGCGATGCCGCCGAAGTTGAAATCGGAACTAACCCCTTAGAGTATGATTCAGACGGTGATGGACTTGATGATCAATTCGAAGTAGCGGTTGGAGCCGATCCGTTAAACGCTGATTCAGATAATGATGGAGTCAGTGACCGAGTTGAATGGATTAACAAAACTTTTGTAGCTTCACCCAATTTCAGAGTCAGCCAAACCGGAAACAAAGGCGTAAAATTTGATGGTCGTACGGTTCCAAACAATCCAAATACCCCTGAAATGGAGGGCGAAACAACTATTGTGGCACCAACCATTAACAACGCTGATACCCGACCAACCGCTCAACTTGAATACTGGGTAAATGGGCAAAAAACTATTAACGGAAATTACCAACTGCCTTGGTATATTCCAATGTCTAAAGTAAATATTGAAGTGAAGGCTAATGTGAACGGAAAATTAATTCCAGTACGTCAAAATGCCGTTTGGCTGTTTAACCCTTGGTGGGGAGCCTTACTTGGAATTGCCGCTTTAGGCTGGATTATGGCCGCCGTAAATTCAGGTGGCGTCGCCGCAACCGCCGCTGCCACAACAAAAAATACGACCACTGCCGTTACAAAAAAAAGAGGACGCGGACGCCCACCGAAGAAAAAATAAACCGTTAATAAAAAAAGCCGCTTCAATTGAAGCGGCTTTTTTAGTTATAAAATTAAGCGAAATATTTATCCGCCAAATAGGTTTTAAGGTCTGCAATCGTCACTCGTTCTTGTGCCATTGAATCTCTATCACGTACGGTTACTGATTCGTCCTCTAGGGAATCGTAATCGATTGTTACACACACCGGCGTGCCAATTTCATCTTGGCGACGGTATCGTTTCCCGATATTTCCGCCTTCATCGTATTCACAGTTTCCAAAACTTTGTACGAGCTTCAGCACCCTTTCAGCTTTTTCTGGTAAACCGTCTTTTTTAGTTAAAGGGAGTACCGCCACTTTAACCGGTGCAATCACCGGCTTTAAATGTAAAACTGTGCGCACCTCTCCCCCTTCAAGTGTTTCCTCTTCGTAAGCGGTACTAATAATCGCCAACACCGAGCGATCAACCCCAAAAGTCGGTTCAATCACATGTGGAATATATTCTTCATTCGTTTGAGGGTCACGCCAACGCAACTTTTTACCCGAAGCGTTCTCGTGATTCGTAAGATCAAAATTGGTGCGATAGGCACAGCCGTAAAGCTCTTTAACGCCAAACGGGAACTCGTATTCCAAATCAATCGTTTTCTTTGAATAATGCGCCAAAGCGTCCCCTTCTACATCGAGTTCATGAATCTTATCTTTTTCTAAACCAATCACCTCACACCACTGATACATGGCTTTCACCCAATTCTTAAAGTGCATTTCCCATTCAGATTCATGCACAAAATATTCAATTTCCATCTGTTCAAATTCAAGCACTCGAAAAATAAAATTACCGGGCGTGATTTCGTTTCGAAAAGCTTTTCCAATTTGCCCAATCCCAAAAGGCACTTTAACGCGAGTCGTATCAATCACATTTTTAAATTCTAAAAAAATCGCTTGAGCGGTCTCTGGTCGAAGGTAAGCCGTACTATCTTCTCCAGTTTTGGCCATTTGAGTTTCAAACATCAAATTAAACTGTCTGACGTCCGTAAAATCTTGCTTCCCACATTTAGGACACTTAATCCCCTGCTCTGCAATAAAGGCTCCTAATGCTTCTAAGCTCATGCCATCAGCGTTCCCTTCCATTTTTGTTTCGGCTAAATGGTCCGCACGATGTCGCGCTTGGCAGTTTTTACAATCCACCATCGGATCATTAAACGTATCTACATGTCCAGAAGCTTTCCAGGTTTGGGGATGAAGTAAAATAGTCCCATCAATTCCAACCATGTCAGAACGGTCTTCCACAAACATTTTCCACCACAGTTGCTTCAAGTTATTTTTCATCTGAACCCCATAAGGCCCATAGGTATATGAATTAGCGAACCCACCATAAATTTCACTTCCTGGGTAAATAAATCCCTTTCGTTTACACAAAGCCGTAATTTGTTCCATTGTTGTCATCGCGCGTTAGTGTAATAAAAAAAATACGAGAGTCACGACTATGACTCTCGTATTTTAATAAAGATTTTGAAACTAAAACTAGTTACCAAGTTCCGCGTTGACCGCAGCGCTTAAAGCGGCTGGTCCAACTGCTCCTGGCAAGATTTGGGTTCCGACAAAAATTGTTGGGGTTCCACTAACTCCATATTTCGCTCCTTCGGCCGTATCCGCGGCTACTTCCGCTTGAATTGAGTTTCCATTCTCAACCAAACAACTTTGAATATCAATCCCTTGCTCAGAGGCGTAATCGGCCACTTGCTGTTCAGCCGCTGGAACTCCAATACTCGTGAAACTACTTTGGTTATTAAAGATTTGGTCTTTCACTGCAAAGTAAGCGTCATTACCTCCTTCTTGTAATACACAATTGGCCGCTTTATGAATTCCTCCATAAGCCTCGGTGTGAAAACTTAAAGGGAAATCTTTAACCGTGTAAGTGATAGTACCATCAGAGACTAACTGTTCAATCAAAGTCTTATTTTGATCATAAAACCTTTTACAGTAAGGACACTGTAAATCGGTGAACTCAACCACACTTACTGGACCATTTCCTTGGCTTGGTTCTGATTGTAAATCAGCAAATTCAGGGGCTTTAATAAATTTACCAGGTTTAAATCCAACCATCGCACTATCAATATAGTAGAGGTCATTTTTCTCAGTTAATAAACCAGTCGGTAAATTATCAATAAATCGAACCTCCTCTCCATCAGCGCCCTCTGCTGTTAGTTCTTCAATGTCTTCTCCAAAGAAATATTGAGGAATAGAAACCAAGTCGAATTGATTAATTAAGGCCTCGCCTTCTGGCGAACTAATATCGACTTCGGTAACTTTTAAAGCCGGATTCACACTCGCTCGTAAAGAATTTAAACTTCCTGAAGCGTCACAAGCGACTCCACAGTCTTTATCATTTAAAACCACAACACTGATTGGGGCGCCTCCAACCGGCATCCAAGTTTTATCGTCTACTACTAACATTCCTTCGCTTTCGTCAAAAGACTCCATCCAATAGGAATCACTCGCATAAGTACCGACTAAGGCCCCGCCAAGAAGAACGGCGAATAACCAACCAATCCATCCATTTGAAGGTGATTGTTTTTTAACGACGGGTTTTGAAACCGTAGTCGTAACGACTGGCCGACTCAGCTTCGGGGGAGTCGACTTTTTTTTGGCTGTAGCAGTCGCTTTTTTGGTCGTTATGGTTTTAGTTTTAACCGAAGCCGGTTTTGCTGTGGTTGAAGTCGTTTTTTTTGGCGTCGCCATAGAAAATACAGGGAATTAAGAATACAATAATTATTTAAAGATAAAGTCTTCGCTTTATCCACAAGAACCACCACCAGCATTACCAAGAGGCGCGTTACTTGTAGGCATTGGATTACCGGTTACTTCAACACTCGAAAGTTGAGCTTCTACTTGTGAATAACGCAGTCCACCACCCAAGGCGATGCCCGCAAAAAACACAACCGTGAACAGTAAAATTTTATACATGACACAATTTTAAAGTCTGGTTTGGTAAAAGCAAAAAAAAGATCACATAAGCATTGAATCTAATACAAATTTCTGGTACAATAACCCGAATACCAAAACAAAATATGTCTGAAAAAGAATTACTCGTTAACTTAGTCGAATCCATTGAAGCGGCTAAATCGTCTCTTAAAGCAGCCGAAAAATGGGCGCAAAAATTAAGTGAGAAAATGGGCATACCTTCAAGTAAGGTTGAGCAATTAGCACAAGAAAAAAGCCTTGAGAACTATAATGACGCTGATGAACCACGCGTAATCGAAGGCGTTTTTGACGGACAAAACATGATTGATGGAACTGGCAGCACTTACCCTGTACCAGCCAATTACGCCTCAAAATCTAAACTGGTAGAAGGCGACCGCTTAAAACTAAACATCGCCGACAATGGGGCTTTTATTTACAAACAAATCGAATTAATTCCTCGAACCCTGATTGTAGGAAACTTGGTACTTGAAGGCTCTCAGTACCAAGTACTGGCCGATAACAAAGTTTACAATGTGCTTTACGCGTCGGTTACCTTTTACCGCGCTCAAGTAGGTGACCAAGTAACCGTCATTGTTCCAGAAGGAGGTAAATCAAAGTATGCCGCCATTGAGAACGTGATTCCACAAAGCCATAGTGAAACAGAATTCTAGATCTTTTCAAAGCCCATTAAAAAAACGCTCAACCAACCTTGAGCGTTTTTGATTTAAATGAAATTTGACAAATATCATATTTATTGTCAATAGTTGTAGATAATCTCATCTACCGCACTCCAAGTTCCCTCTCTAACTCGAGCAATACCAGATTGCACCAAAAACTCGCGCTGTGTAATTGGCTCCATGACAGAAGTTCCTATTCTTTCTAAAGGATCGACATGCTTTAACAAATTATCGCGCTCACCACTAACGCTAATACTCGCTATAGATTTTTTTTTGTCACCTACATAAAGATCAAAACCATAACTAAAACGAGCGGGTAGATTGCCTCCAGCCAGTTCCTTCGTCTTTTTCGCTCTCACAAAAAAATAAGACTCCCCTTCTGGTAAACAGATGCGAAAATAAAAAGTTTGCTCGGTTCTTCTACCCAAATCAATCGCCCCATTTTTCGTATCTAAATCTACCTGCGTTAAAAAATCATAAACATTAACCATTGCTTCAGGCGCTTCAAATCCTTCAGGCGTAACAGGTTGACCATCTAGACCGACCACATCGGCACCAGAATCAGGTTTAACGCTCTCAGGGTTTTTCATATAAAATTCTTAATATAACAACAAATAAAACTTATTATTTTTTTGTCAACCATGAACAGTACATTCACTTGAGACCTTTCTCAATATCTCTAGGCTTTTAAAAGAAATTAGAAATATAAAAATGAAAAAAATAATCGTTCTCCTTTTATTCTGTTTTAACCTTGCCCAAGCAAAAAATCTCACTGAATTTATCGACAACAACGAAGTTCCTACTTGGGCAACCGCTAGCTTTGAAGGATTACTAGAAACGGGTGTTATTAAAGGGAACCATCAAAACCAACTCAATCCACTATCCCCTATTAATCGGGCAGAATTTACCAAAATTTTACTCGAAGCCGCGAATCAAACACTTATAGACCCAAGGCCAAATACCTTTAACGATGTTCATCCCGAGCACTGGTTTTACACCTACATTGAGACTGCGGCCGATTTAGGCTGGGTAACGGGCTATAACGATGAGAGTTTCAAACCTGGCAACGCCATCAACCGCGCCGAAATCGCTAAATTACTCGACAAAGCTTTTTCTCTGGGAGCCAGTCCAGACCCCAGTGATGAAACCTGGTTCGATGCCGAGTTAAGAGCCTTAAACGAGCAAAAACTACTGCCATACAATACCACACGAGGCACTTTTGAATTTAGCACCATTCCCACTCGAGCCGAGGCGTTTGACCAAATTTACCGAGCTATGCTGAAGTACAAATTCACAGATCAGGAAAGTAATTCAAAATATGAAGATATTTACCAAACTCCAAGCTCTTTCAAGGCGTTAACGAAAGAATCTCAAGCAGGAAACTTAAATGTAAGCGGCCTAAAAAAGGTAACCGCCAATATTAAACCAGACCAAAACAATGTAAATCTAGGCACTTTTATTTTTGCAGCCGAAAATGGTAGCACGCAACTAAATGGACTGCAGTTTAGAAGAATTGGAAATGGAAGTTTCAATAGCTATCAACACCTATGGCTTGAAATTGAGGGGCAAAAAATAGCCCCAAATGTAACACCAACGACTGACATAGTAACTCTAAATTTTACGAGCCTCCAAAATATTGCGAGTGGACAAAGCGTAAGCCTTGAACTTAAGGGAGATCTTAAAAGTACCGCGAAACTTGGAAGCTCTGAAAGATTTGTCCTTTATTTACCAAATTGGGTGAGTTCAAATACAGACCGTGTTATTGGATTTTTTCCCATTGCGGGCAATAACGTCAACATTCGCTAGAAATTGAGTAGCGATAAAATATTCCAAATTTATGGCTAGGCTAAAGCGAAGCTTTGTCTTTGGTAAAAGCAGCGGTTAGGTCTAAAATAAATTATGAAAAAAAATAAAAAAAATCATGTCCTCACCCCCTAAGGTCTTGATGCTCGGTTGGGAATATCCTCCAGTTTTTTCTGGCGGGTTAGGCGTAGTTACAAAAAACTTAGCCCAAGCCCTCGTTCATCAAGGCGCCGATATAACCCTGGTTTTACCTCAGTTTATTACGCATAAAATCATTCGTAGTGGTTACGACCCAGGGGTAAAACTGCTGAGTTTTGCCGACGGCTTTGCTTACGAAAACCAAGTTAGAACCAAAAGGGTGCCGACTTTTTTTTATTCCCCTTATTTAAACGCGGCTGGTTACAAAGAAGCTTTAATCAAACACCAAAACAATAAGAATCCTTTTGAAACCGATGAGAACGCCTCGGTTTATGGACAAGATTTATGGGCTGAAATTGATCGATTTGCCGCTGAAGTCGTGGCTTTAACGGAAAACAATGAATTCGATCTCGTCCATGCCCACGATTGGATTACCGCAGAAGCGGCCATTCAATTAAAGCTGCAAAGAAATTTAAATTTTATTCTGCACATTCACGCCACCGAAGTTGATAGAACGGGAACGACGGACAAAAACAGTGAGGTTTTCAAAAGAGAACAATACGCCATGCAACAAGCCATTCGCGTAATTACAGTGAGCCAATACACAAAAAAAATACTCGTTGATCAGTACGGTATTGATGCCGAAAAAATTTTGGTGGTATATAACGCCTACGAAACTAAAACACCGACGCCTGAATATATTAAAGCCCGGCAGTTCCCAAAAAACAAAAAGGAGTTCTGGGTCCTATTTATTGGGAGAGTTACCCTGCAAAAAGGCCCTGAATATTTTGTAGAAACGGCCGCAAAAGTCGTACCGCATGATGCCGATGTACATTTTCACATTGCGGGTGATGGCGACATGATGCCCCAAATTAGACAACAAATAAAAGACTGCGGCTTAGAATCCAACGTACATTGCCACGGGTTTTTACCACCCGCAAAACGAGACGCCCTGTATATGTTAGCAGACGCGTGCATCATTCCTTCGGTTTCCGAACCGTTTGGTTTAACCGCCATTGAGGTAATTGATCATTGCACTCCTTTGATTATCTCAAAAAATTGTGGCGCCAACGAAATTATCGGACACAAACTAGAAGTCGATTTTTTCGACACCGATCAGATGGCCGAATACGTGCTGGCTTTAAAAAAATATCCAGAACTGAGAAGAACTTTACGGACGAAAGCAATGGACAACAAAGGACGCTTAACTTGGGAAGCTCAAGCTTCTCGGATTATGGAAATATACGAAAACTATTCTTAAAACAAAATATGGCTAAATCAATCTGCTTCTATTTTCAGGTACATCAACCCTTTCGAATTCGAGAGCACAAATTACGCTACCCCCCAGAAAATCATGAATACTTTAAAGGCGTAACACCGCAAAGTAATGAAGAGATTTTTGATAAGGTCAGCCAAAAGTGTTACTTGCCAACAACGAAATTACTCAAAGAACTCTGTGAACAGTACCCAAATTTTCATTGTGCTTTCTCACTTTCAGGGGTGTTTGTAGAACAATGTGAACGCTACACAAATTTAGGAAGTGAAGTACTTGAATGTTTTCAAGACTTGGCCAAAACCGGCAAAGTTGAATACTTAGCTGAAACGTACTACCATTCACTTTCTTTTCTGTACTCGAAAGCAGAATTTGCTCGGCAGATTGAAATGCAGCGTAATCTTATGATCAAATATTTTGATCAAAAACCAACAGTCTTTAGAAATACAGAACTAATTTACCGAGATGATTTGGGAGAATTTATCAGGCTTATGGGATATAAAGGCGTCATGGCAGAAGGTTGGGCCACGGCTTTACCAGACGACAATCCCAATTTAGTCAGACACGCCCATTCAATCGAATTAGGTGATTCAGACTTTAAAGTCACGCAAGCGCACAAAGTTTCAGAAACCATCCCAGATCATTTAAATATTCTCACCAAAAATTATTTATTATCGGATGATATTGCCTTTCGTTTCAGTCAAACAACTAAATCTGATTTACCTTTAACCGCCGATACATTTGCTCAATGGGTCGATGAAAGTCCCGGGGATACGATTAACTTATTTATGGATTTTGAAACCTTTGGCGAACACCAATGGGAAGACACCGGTATTTTTGAATTTCTAAGGCATCTACCAAAAGCCTGTGCTGATCGAGATATTGTCTTCCGAACGCCAAGCCAAACCATTGACCACTTTGAAGCGCAACATAACTATAAAGCCACTGAATTTATTTCTTGGGCTGATGCCGAACGAGATATTTCCGCTTGGCTTGAAAACGATATGCAACGCAATGCCTTTAAAGAAATTTCCCGCATCGAAAATAAATTATTCGCCCATTTAGATTCTAAAAATGAAGCGATCCAAGAAGTACTAGCTGATTTCAGAAAGCTACAAACTTCCGACCATTTATATTATATGTCGACCAAATTCTGGGCGGATGGAGACGTTCATACGTACTTTTCACCTTACGAAAACCCCTACGATGCGTACATAAATTTCATGAATACCATTCACCATTTAGATTGGAGAGTCGACTTAACACTTGAACAAAATAATTGAACAATTAAGCTAAAAGAGACTTAAAAAAAATTCATGCCCCAATCACTCGTCGTCGCAAATGGAAATATGCTGGTCAATTTTGACGCCAATTTGCAAATGCGTGATTTTTTCTATCCATTTATTGGACAAGAAAATCATTCTTCTTACGGTAAAATTCATCGTTTAGGGCTCTGGGTAGATGGGGCTTTTAGCTGGCTAAATGATGGGCATTGGGAGATTACTCCGCAATACCACAATGGGGCTTTAGTCGGACACTCAGTTGCTGAAAATAAAGGCTTAGGGGTTAAGCTTATTTTTGAAGATTTTGTATACACCACACACGATATTTTATTTCGTAAAATAACGGTTCATAATCACTACAATCACGAAAGAGAATTTAGACTTTATTTCTCGCACGATTTTTATTTATACGGCGATAAAATGGAAGATACTGCCATTTATGAACCCGATTTAAACGCAATGTTGCACTACCGAAAGCAGCGTTATTTCTTGCTCAATGGCGCTTGGGATCATTGTAACTCTGGCATTTCTGAATTTACGACTGGAAAATCAAATTACGGTGACCGCGAAGGCACTTGGAGAGACGCAGAAGATGGACACTTACACGGCAACCCTATTGAGCAGGGTTCAGTAGATTCCACAATTGGCTTTTACAAATCAATTGCCCCAGATAAACCCCGAACCCTATATTTTTGGATTGCGGCCGGTAAAAACTATGGTGACATAAATCGCTTAAATAAACGGGTCACGAACCTAGGACCAGAAAAAATATTTCAACACACCTATGGTTATTGGAAACAGTGGGCCACTAAACACGAATTTAAACTTAAAGGCGTCCCCAAAGAAGCCCAAAAACTCTGGTATCAAAGTTTGCTGCTCATTAGAAGCCAAATTGATAATCGCGGAGCTATTATCGCTTCAACCGATTCTGATATTATGAAATTCAACAAAGACACGTACGCTTACGTGTGGCCACGTGATGCTGCGCTGGTAAGTGTTTCATTAGCGAGAGCCGGATATTTTGAACCGGTAAAAAGTTTTTTAAAGTTCGCCAAAAACTTAATTACACCAGATGGCTATGTTTTGCATAAATTTACTCCCGATGGTTCTCTCGGTTCCTCTTGGCACCCAAAACTGAGAAATGGAAAAAGCCAAATTCCCATTCAAGAAGATGAATCAGCTCTGCTATTGGTTGCTTTATGGGAACTCTATAAAGAATCAAAATCGATTGAAGTCGCTCAAAGACTTTTTAACCCCATGGTGCTTAAAATAGGTCGATTTTTAATTCAATATGTTAATGCCGAAACTGGTCTTCCAAAAGAAAGTTATGATTTATGGGAGGAACAGTACGGGGTTTTCACTTTTACGTGCGCAACCGTTTATGCCGGACTAAAAGCGGCCGAAAATTTATCACACATTACCGGGCATTACGAAGATGAAATTATTTTCAGAGATGCGGCAAAAAAAATGCAGCAAAGCATTTTGAAATATATGTACAGCGAAGAACACGGTCGCTTTGTAAAGAAAATTTATTACGAAGAAGGGGAATTAAAAGTGGATCCAACGGTTGATTCAAGCGTTGCATTTGTGTGGGAAATGGGACTTTTGCCCGCCGATGACCCAAGAATGATTAGCACCATGCAAGCCATTGAAGATCACTTAAAAGTCCAAACAGAAGTCGGTGGTATTTGTCGATACGAAGGTGATTTTTATCACCGAAACTGGGAATATGAATATTCCGCCAAACTCCCAGGAAATCCTTGGATTATTACCACTCTTTGGCTGGCTAACTGGAAACTTGAAATGGCGACAACGATTCACGAATTACACCCGATTCGTGAAACTTTTGATTGGGTTTGCCGCCAACAAAACTCGGCTGGCATCCTTCCAGAACAAATGGATCCACACACCGGTGACCCCTTATCGGTTGCGCCCCTTACCTGGAGTCATTCGACTTATGTAGACTCAGTTTTGCGTTATACAAAAAAATACCAAGCCTTAAAAGAGCTAAAACCAAAGACCACAAAAAAGAAGCTTTAAACGTTCTAGTTGTTTCCTTTAATCGGAGTCTTTATAATTATAATTAATGAACACCCTTGGTATAGATATCGGCGGCACTAAAATTTATGTGGGCCGTTTTAACCAAAAGTTAGAATTAGAAGCTGAATACACAATTGCCACCGAAGCCGATAAAACACGCAAGCACACCTTAAGCAATTTACTTAAGGCAATAAACGAAGTACGAAATGAGCAAACTCAAAGTTTGGGCGTGGCATGGGCCGGCTTTGTAGATGTTAAAAGTGGGCAAATAATTAAAGCGCCTAATGTTCCTAACTTAGATGGTTTTGGGCTTTGCAACTATTTAACCGAGCAAACTAAATTACCGGCTTTTATTGAAAATGACGCTCGGGCTTTTGCTTATGGTGCACGACAAAAATTAGCGCTTGATTCTACAATGTGCCTAGGGCTTATTATTGGCACTGGCGTTGGTGGTGGCCTGGTTTATAAAGGCGAAATTTTTTACGGCGCCCATGGCTACGCCGGGGAAGTTGGGCATTTAGTACTGCAACAAAAAGAAGTAGAAGCTTGGCTGGCAGGCCCCGGATTAAAAACCCAATTAGGTTTAAGTGCTGAGACACTTTTTTCGGAAATTCTGCCGCTCAAAAAACAAAGCCTGCTGCCCCAGCTTGAAAATCAATTATCGGTATTTTCACAATGGCTTAGTGGTTTAGTTTTAGCTTTTGATCCTGATACTATTATTTTGGGAGGCGGAACGGCCCGTTATTTTTGGCAACATTTTGAAAGCGAAATTAGTACCCGAACACAAGCTCAATTACAAAATTATCCACATAATTTTAAACTTCACTTTTACAATCAAAACAATGCCGGTGCGACTGGTGCTGCAGCCCTGAGTCAGTTAAAATAAAACTAAATGATAAAAAGATTTTTTCAGTTTCTAGTTCTTGCGTTCTTTATATGGGTTGGATATTTAGTGGTTTACAAATCTCCAGAACAAAAATTAATGGATGAAGCCGTGCTCTCCCAAGAAACAAAAAACACCTTCACCGAGGGCTTCGAAAAAGTAAATTCATTCTCTGATTTATTTAAAGAAGACTGGTCAGGTTGGCACGAAATTATCGTTCAGAACAACAGTTTCTCTGTTCGAAGACCAATTCGCTACTGCATGATTAACATGGCCAGCTGTTTAACCAGCGAACGTCTGGGGAACTATATAGAAATCGAAAAAAACATTAGAAGACGAGGCGCTCAATCTCTCAAATTTTATGCCGCTCCATTTGGTAAAAAATGGTTTGGAGATTCACGTGCTGCCATCAGAAGACAGTTATTTGATTTTAAAAAAGACGACGATATTTATTTCACCGGTTGGTTTTATTTCAAAGGCCCTGATACAGATAAAGCAAGTGAACTACAAAATTTAAATCATAGCCTGTTTTTATCCTTTAGATCTTATAACAACAGTTTAAGAAATTTTGGTGAGCCAGGCCCGGCTTTGTTTTTTAATTTCAGAAACAGTATCTCTTTAAGATTTGATAACTGGCTTCCGGCAATCGACAATGCCGAACAAGATTTGTTAGAGAGAGTCAATACGCCCCTCAACGAATGGGTAGAAATTAAAATGCATTTAAAATTATCGGATAAACCATCCGAAGGATTAATTGAAGTTTGGATGAACGACAAAAAAATTATTGCTGAAAGAGCGAAAACACTCCCGACACCTAATATGGTTTATTCAATCTTAGAAGTTGGAATTGGCTCCAACCTTAACCAAGAAGAAAGCCAAACGATGTATGTTGATAATATCAGTGTCTCCCCCACTCGATTTAACGATTAAATTTAAGAGCCTATGTTCACCCAACGCTCGGCACTATGAATAAAAAAATAAAGTGGAGTCTGCTGCTACTAATTTTTTTAACACTCTTAACGGCTATTTATGCCTTTGGGTGGTTTGATAATCTAAAAGAATTTTTAAAACCGACCAATTTAAAACCTTTTATAGATCAGTTTGGAATCCTCGCTCCATTAGTGTTTATGGCACTCTATTACGGCTTAATTTTAGCCTTTGTTTCCGCAGCCGCCTTTACCATAATTTCTGGTGTTTTGTTTGGGAAAATCTGGGGATCCATTTATGTCATTATCGCCGCGACATTAGCCGCACAAACGGCTTTTTTGATTACCAAACAGCTCAGTGACGAAAAACTAAACGGACTTAAGTCAAAAAAAGGCATTGGAAAACTTATAAGAATTGTTGAAGAAAAAACCCAAAAAAACGGTTTTAAAAGCATATTCCTACTCCGCTGTTTATTTGCGCCTTACATTCCTTTAAGTTACGCAGCCGGCATGATTAAAACTCTAAAGGCACGCGACTTTTTTTTCGCAACACTGCTAACCAATATGATTTTTACGCCCGCCTTTGTGTTCCTCGGAGACTCTTTACTAAAAGGGCCAAAGGCCTTAATATTACCACTATTAATGGTAATACTTGTTTTAGGAATCCCGCAAATTATTAAATATTTCAAGCCCGAAGCTCATGTTTAAAAAATACGATTACGATCATATCATAATAGGGGGTGGTTCTGCAGGCTTAAGCCTCGCTTCAGCCGCCGCTCAATTAGGGGTGAAAGTGTGTTTAATCGACAAAAACATGTTAGGAGGAGACTGTCTGCATTACGGATGTGTTCCGAGTAAAACACTTATAAAAAGTGCAAAAGTTGCGCATCAACAAAGAAATGCGGCAAATTTCGGCCTTAAAGGCGTTAATCAAACTCATTCGTGGGATGAAATCGTAAAACGAATCAGTGAAGTACAAGCCGGTATTCAAATGCATGATCACCCAGATCGCTTTAGAAAAATGGGCTGCGAAGTAATTTTCGGAAAAGCTCAATTTTTAAACTCACATACCGTTAACATAGAGCTTTCCAAAACCTGGGAAAAATTTCAACCCGCCAATATAAGCACCGATCAACAAATTCAAGTTAGCGCTAAACGCATTACCATTGCGACGGGTTCACGTCCCAAAATCCCAGAAATTCCCGGCCTTAAAGAAGCCGGTTTTATCTCTAACGAGCACATTTTTAGGCTTCGAGAGCAGCCTCGAAACTTGGCCATTATTGGTGGTGGCGTGATCGCCGCAGAGTTAGCCCAAGCGTTAAACAGACTCGGAACGAAAGTGACTATTTTAGAGCATCACGATAAATTTTTGGGCCGTTTAGATAAAGATATTTCAGAATTTTTAACCCAAAAATTGCAAAGTGAAGGGGTGAATATTTTAACTAATACTCAAGTTCAAAAAGTCACGACAAGTAATATAGATAAACAAATTGATTTATTGGTAAACCAAGCACCACAAATTTTATCAGTCGATACGATTCTAATTGCAGCTGGACGTCAGCCAAACTTAGAAATGGGACTTGATACAGCCGGAATTGCCGCTGATGAAAATGCAATAAAAGTAAACTCAAAGTTACGAACCTCCAAATCTCATATAACAGCCATTGGCGATGTAAATGGACAACTGATGTATACACATGCCGCTAATTACGAAGCTGGAATTGTACTCAGTAATGAAATTTTAGGACTTCCATTTAAACAAAAAGTTGAGCCGATGAAAATTGGCTGGACCATTTTCACCGATCCTGAAGTCGCTCATATTGGTCACGATGAAGCCTCAGCAACCAAAGCAAAAATTGCTTACCAAGTGGCTAAATTTGAACTTGCTAAAAATGATCGTGCCCAAGCTGAACATTCAGCCGAAGGTTTTGTAAAAGTTTTAGTTAAAGGAAGTAAAATTATAGGCGCCCAAATTATCGCCCCAAGAGCCGGTGAAATGATTCGGGAGTGGCAACTGGCAATTGAAAACAACATTCCTTTAACCAAAATCGCCCGATCAACCTATATCTATCCTACCTTTGGAGAAGCCAATAAATGGGTTGCCAGCACTCATTATGCCAGCAAGTTATTTAGCCCAAAAGTAAAATCATGGCTTCGGTTTTGGTTCCACTACCGCGGCAAAAGTTAAAGCTCATTAATTTTAGTCGCTACGTGATTGGTAAAGGCGATACCGACTCCAATTATTTTTTCTCGCCAGTACACTCCAAAATCGGAGTCATCAAATAAATAAGTGTCGAGTATTTCATATTGTTCAATTTCGGTCGAAACAAATTCTTCCGGGATTTCTGTTTGTTGTTTTAAAGCTCGAAGTCTTAAAACCTCATCTAACTTTAATTTCAAATCAGCGGCTGAAATTTCGATGCCTTCGTTTTCCGCCAAATAAAGACTTAAATGATGAAAATAAAAATCTCGACTTAATCCGTAAGTTTCTTGATTTCCAATATCACTAAGTCGTCCGAGTAATTCACCTAAAGCGGCATCGTTTGTCATAACTGAGGCGGCATCAGATAAAAATTCATCAAAATAATTATATGGGTAATCGCCTGGTGGAAGATCTGGATGGCTAAAGCCTTCAACTAATTCGGCTTCAATTTCAAACTCATCTGGCATGGCTGAATAAGGCTGACCAACATAGTCTTGAGCGACGGCATTAATATAAATATTTCGAGCCGAGTTCAGTAAATGATGACTTGTTTCATTTGCTAATACATCTATAAATTTATCATCCCCCATAGCGCCAATTGCCGCTCCATCTAAGATTATAATGCCCGCATCATCAACGTAGGCCTGAGTAATACTCTCATTTTCATCAAGAAAAACACTCAAACCCCGCCCCTCAATTGTTGGACTATATTTTACAAAAGCTCCATAAAAACCGATATTTGGTTTTGTGACTAAATAAACTCGCACATCACTCAGTTCATAGTTCCCCATTCCAGAATCAATGAGTGGTTGAAATAATGGAGTCAAAGATTGGGGTAAATTTTCAATATTAAAACTAAACTGTGTAATAACTTCATCATCATTTAAAGTCCCGGCGGCTGATTCCAGACGCTCTCTATTCCCTGAAGCAAAATCGGCAAATGCTTGCTGCGTCACAAACTCCAATTGTATGGGTTCACCAAATTCAGAAAATAATTCAACCAATCTTTCCCCAGTAATTTCGGAATTTAATGCCGCTAAATTTTGCACACAATCATTCAAGCAAGCTTCAGATTCCACTTGAAAAGTGGTTTCATTTGTTTGTACTTCGGGTGTTAAGGTTTCTAAATGTCCGCCCATCAGTACATTATACCATTTAATTTCAATTTTAACGAGTTTTACTTCTATCAAACTTTATTAAGTATTAACATTCACTTTGTATGACCACAAAATCACTTTTCATTTTTCGACGAGACTTAAGAATTGAAGATAACACCGCTTTAAATAAAGCCCTAGAAACAAGTAGTGAAGTGCTGTGTGTTTTTGTTTTCGATTTAGCTCAACGAGATCATCCCTATTTTTCAGAAAACGCCTTTGATTTTATGATTCACTCTTTAGCGGAGCTTGAAACAGAAATTTATAAACATAATGCGGCGCTAAGTTTTATAGAAGGGAAAATGCCGGATGTTTTAGACAAAATTTTGAGCGAATTTAAATTTGATAAACTGTATGTTAATAAAGACTACACGCCTTTTTCTCGGGTTCGAGATGATAGAATTTCCCAGTGGTGTGAAAGCAAAAAAATCCAATTTAATAGTTTTCATGACGCGACTTTAAACGCCCCAGATAAAACTAAAAAAGAGGATGGAGAGCCCTATAAGGTTTTCACACCTTACTATCGCAATGCCGCACAATTAATAGTGGAAGCGCCCCACACCAGCAGTTTAAAAAACTTAAGTGCGACTCAATTAAGTTTCTCAGAAAATCTCGAAACCTTCCGGAAGAAAATCAAACCAAATGAAAACAAGAATCGACTTTTAAAAGGCGGTCGCAAAGAAGCACTTAAAATTTTTGAAAACCTAAACAAAAATTACGACAATGACCGTGATTTTCCCGCACAAGATGGAACCACGCACCTTTCGGCACATCATAAGTTTGGCACCATTTCAATGCGCGAAAGTTATTACCAATTAAGTCAGTTCTATGGCACTGAACATACGGTTGTCAGTGAACTTTATTGGCATGATTTTTTTACTCATGTCGGTTATTTTTTCCCGCATGTTTTTCAAAAAAGCTTTACCCCTAAATTTGAAAATCTAACGTGGGAAAATGATGAAAAAAAATTTAAAGCTTGGTGTGAAGGGAAAACGGGATTTCCAATTGTCGATGCCGGCATGCGTGAGCTAAATAAAACCGGTTACATGCACAACCGAGTACGCATGATTACCGCCAGTTTTTTAATTAAAAATTTAGAAGTTAATTGGCAATGGGGCGAGCGTTATTTCGCAAAAAAATTACTTGATTATGATCCGGCAATTAACAATGGAAACTGGCAATGGGCCGCTAGCACAGGAGTCGATGCCCAACCATTTTTTAGAATTTTTAATCCTTGGCGACAACAAGAACGATTTGATAAAGAGAGTCAGTATATAAAAAAATGGGTTCCTGAATTGAAAAATGTGAGCTCTAAAGAAATCAATAATTGGTTAGAATCTGGACCCAATTTATTATGTAATTATCCAGGCCCTATAGTTGAGCACAAAGCCACCAGTGACAAAACAAAACAGAAATATCGAAATGCGCATGAGGCAGATAAACCATAAATTCGTTTGCTAAACCGAGTTTAAGTCATTAAAATCAAGAAAAAATATTAATCTTTTCAAATGAAATCAATCAAATTATCGGCCTTACTTTTGACAACCGTTCTTTTAGCCGCTTGTGGAAGTGACAACGCTCCAGACGAAGCTGAAATGCAACAACAAATGGCGCAAGCCGCTCAAATCGGACAAGCGCAAGCAATTGCTCAAATTATTGACCGAGCTATGGCAGAACCTTGTCAGCCAATCAACTTGTTTAACAACTTAGATGAAGCTAACAAAAAAGAGGTTAATTTAATTAATGTAGCTTGTGAAAGTTTAGATTTACCAGAAATCCCAGCAACAACGGACACTGCAACAGACGATATGATGGAAGGAGAAATGGCTCCTGAGTAGTCTTCTAGAAAAAATAAAAACAAAAAAGCCCTGACTTATAATCTGGGCTTTTTGTTTAAATAAGCCTCCCAATATATGAATTCAAGTGCGACCGAAATTCAAACCGAAGAAAATTCTAATCCTCAGATTCCACAGTGGATTGAAGAAAAAAAAGAAGCCATAAAAAATGATTGCCCCGCAGAGCTTCAAAAAACACTTTCTACGTACTTGGATAAATTTATTAGTGATGAGAAAACCGAAGCTGAAGAAAAATTAGCGATTCAGAATATTGAAACCTTAATTGATCAAGCTAAAAAACTCACTGGATTACTTGGGCATTTCAAAAAAGAGCTCGCCCAAGCCGCTCAATCAAAAACTACAGTAGACACTGAAGTAGCCTTATTTTGGGCTCGATTTGAAGATATAGCTTTAGATCCTAACCAATACGACAAATTACAGTCTTACCTAAAAGATCAATTCACGAAACATTCAAAAGAGACTCAAGTTATAAATGATGTGAATCAAAAAATTAACGAGGAAATTGAACCAGAAATGCAGTCTTTTCTTCCCTATTATTTTAATAGTAAAGACCGAGGACTCATTTATGCGGAAATGGCCAAGCTTGGAAGTCTTGATAATGTGAATCAATATCGGCAAAAAATTCTCAAAGCCCGAGAAAAGAGAGAAAAATACGTCGAAAAAAAACTACAAGATATTTGGGCTCATAAAACTAACCCCGAATTTGGTCAGAAAACGCTTCGTTTAATCCAAAATAAATGTGGAGATGGAGTGTTTCAACTCCCGCACGTGCAGGAGGCTCAGAATCTCGTAAACAATGTGTTTGAAGCAGCTTCAAATTTTCGTGAAGCCCGTACAGAATTTGAAAATGCAAACGAGAATTACAAAGCTTTAACCGGGAAAAATCATCCTGACTATAACCGACAAGTTGAAACTCAAGCACCAGAAGAAGAGGCGAAAACAGACCATCAACAGAAAGCTCAAGAAGTAAAAGAAAGTAAAGAGACACAAATTAAAGCCCTCCTAGAAACGAGACGGCTTTTAAAATATACCATGTCATTTTGGTCTCGATCAAATCCTGAATTACTAAATGACGCCACCTTTTCATTAGCGAGTGGAAACCGTCGAAAAGCCTTACTCGATAAAGATGAGAATCTGCCAAGCCTAGAAACCTATGAAGCGCAAGAAGCTAAGTCAGCTCCACTCGCATTGGCACAAGATGGGACTAAGGGACTCTGGAAATATCGGACCGTCGATATTCCCAGCAACGCTGAAGATTTTACGCCTGAAAAAGCCAGTTCGTTACTTAGCAAAATGCAAACCTATACTGATGGAGGTGGTGATATGATGCTCGCCATGACCGGTATCTGGTATATTGATATGGCAAAACGTGGTGGCGCCACAGCAAAGTCTGTTTCCATGAATGATTATCTAGCGCACATTGATCATTTACTAAATTCTCTGGGCCAACCCGCCGTTAACGATTCTGATTTAGCTTAAGCTGCATAAAATCCGCCAAGGCTTCAACATACTCATCTGAGAAATCAAACTTGATTCCAGCCGCTTCATATATTTCGGGGATGGTTTTAGTGTAACCCAACTTCATAAAGTCTTGGTAACCCTTTAAAGCCTTATCTCGATCAATTTCCCAGTTTTTCCACATCGAGATCGCCCCCATCTGCGCAAAACCGTATTCAATATAATAAAATGGCACTTCAAAAATATGCATTTGCTTTTGCCACGCATTAGCCAAAGCGTTTTCAAAATTTGTGAAGTCAACAACGCCACTGCTAAGCGTATTATGAATTTCCAACCATTGAGCGCGTCTTTCGGCTCGGGTGTGTTTTGGGTTTTCGTATAACCAGTGTTGAAATTTATCCACTATCGCGACCCATGGGAGCGTTACAATACTGTCCTCAATTTTTTGTTGTTTAGCTCTATGCAGTGGATCGGCATCAGCGTAAAATTCATCCCAAATATCCATTGAAATAAGTTCCATAGTCATCGAAGCCAGTTCCGCCACCTCAGCCGGTGTTGATTTAAATTCATTGAGCGATAAGTCTTTACTGAGAAAAGAATGGATAGCGTGTCCCCCTTCGTGCACCATCGTCTCTAAATCTCGTTGCGTGCCCACCGCATTCATAAAAATAAAAGGCGCGCCAATCTCGTATAATGGATAATTAAAACCGCCAGGGGCTTTGTTCTTACGACTTTCTAAATCAAAGTGGCCAAGGCCCTCCATTGTCTCTAAAAATTCAGCAAAGCTCGGGTCTAATTTCTTAAATCCGCTTTTAGTTTTCTTCAGTAAATCGGCCCCATCACTAAAAGGTTTAAGGGCCGGTGCGCCCGTAGGTTCTACCGACATATCCCACGGTTTTAAGTTATCGAGTTCCAAATTTTCTCTTCGCTGATTATCAATAATTTTTACTAAAGGAACTATGTGTTCTGCCACCACGTCGTGCCATTTTTTACAATCCTCTGCCGTGTAATCAAATCTCCCCAATGCCGCAAACTGATAATCTCTAAAATTATCAAACCCTGCATTTAAAGCGACTTGATGACGTTTACTTACGAGCGCATCTAAAACGTCATCTAAAGCCTCTTGATCATCCAGTCGGCGCTCAGTCATAAGTTGATAAACCGTTTCACGCTCGTTTCGATTTTCACTCTCAAGCATTTGCGCCGCCGCTTGCATCGTTAATTCTTCTCCTTTATATTCGATGGTCATGGCTCCGTTAATCTCCCCAAACTTTTGTGATAAAGTTTCAATCTCAGTAAAAATTGGAACGTTCGCCTCTCGAAAAATTTTAACCGAAACTTCTAAACTTCTTTTAAAAGTGAGATAAGGATTATCCGGTAATTCTTTAAAAAATTTATTTTGAACAATTTTTTTATTCAATTTATCACCCCAAACCGCAAGTTTCGGTTGAATGTTCTCTATAAAATCAGCAAATCTCTGTTTGAAGGTTTCATTTTCCGTATGGCAGTTCATTTTAATATAACGCCAAGCAAAATCTTCTTCCAGCACCGCTTCAAGTTCATTTCTATCATTTAATAAGGCTTCTAAGTCAAGAAGAGAATTCAGCTCACTATCGAGTAAATTTTGGTAAAAAACTTCTAAACTATCCCAAATGGTAACCCTAAAATCTTCTGGTAAAAAAGAACGTTTAGGGCGAGAAAAATTGGTCATAATTACTAAAATCTAAATTCAGAAACACGATGACACATTCTCTCTATTTAGAAAGAAATTAACAAACCGATTGATTGAATTATTTAAAAATTATTTTATAAAGACATTAATGAAATCTGCCTGTGATATTCAATTCGGTGTAGAAGTTGAAGGCCTATTATTAGATAAAAACGGCCTAATCAAGCCAGCCCAAAAAGATTGTCCACTCGCAAACCCGGCAATAGATGAGGAAGTAGAACTTTTATTTGATTCAAATTCAGCCGAATTAGAAGTTAGAAATTTTGCACCAAGTTGTATATTATCCAGCCAACAGGCAGATATCATACAACAAATTAAAGGTTTAAAACTCGCTTCAGCTCTCAAGGATCGAACGCTAAGTTTTGATAGTCGACTTAATGAAACAACGGCGCTCAATACAATTGGCACTCATGTCCATATAGATCTTTTAGAATTTGAAAATTTAAGAAGCAGCACCCCAAACTTCTTAACACTGGTAGTAGCTGAATTTATGCGATATTACTTCAAAGTAATTATTGACCGTTATTGTTATTCCCGCCGGATTAAAAGTCGAATTAAACATATTATTGATAAAACTGAGTTTGGGATGATTGGCTGGGGTGAAGAAATTTTAGAACAGGAATTCATTCCATATTTCAAAAAAAGAGATCACGTAAAGTTAATTAAATATCGGCCCGAAAAAGGCAGCCTTGAAATTTGCTTGCCAGATAGCTTTGATTTTTCGGCTGAGCCAGAATGTTTCGAGAGACTCATAAACGATTTAAGAAAAGGTTTTTATGACTGCGTAGTTTGCTTCGTTAACCACGAAATCAACCCCATGAGCGATAGAGAACTTTATGACCAACTAAGCAGCGTATTGTAAAAAATTTAACAAACGCTCCTGATTATCACGCAGCCATTTTTTATGGATTTTAAAATCTGGATCTAAACTTTCAACCAAAGCCCAGAATTTAGCCGAGTGATTCATTTGCTTTAAATGGCAGACTTCATGAATTACCAAATAATCAATGACTTCTTTAGGCGCCATCATAATGCGCCAGTTATAATTAAGGTTCTTTTTAGAAGAACAACTCCCCCACCGACTTTTAGTATTTTTAATTCTAAGTTCATTAAAATCAGTGCCGAGCCAAGTGGCAAAATGTTGCGAACGGGCGCTTAAATATTCTCTGGCTTGATCTCGGTAAAATTTTTCAATTAAAGATTTAATTGATTCTTGTGAATTTTTATGAGGCACCTTCAGACTCAATTGATCGGCCTCCAAAACATAAGTCGGTTTAGAATTAAGCGCTCTAATTATTTTTATTGTATACTTTTTTTGATCAAAAAAAACAAGCCCTGTGCCGGTTATAAATTCATATTGCTGGAAGTCAGATACTTTTAAAGCCAATTTATCCTGATGCCGCTTAATCCATAATCGGTTAGCCTGCACAAAGGCTTTCCCCGCTATTTCTGGTACAAATCGAGGTAGAACCAAGGTCAATTCCCCATTAGACTTAATGCTTAAACGCATGCGTTTAGCTTTTTGACTTCTTCGAATGGTGTATTGCATTAAACGTTTAACCAATAAATGTGCGCTTGAGGAAAATCCAGTAATCTTCTGGCGGGATATTCTGCACTGTCTGTTTCTACATTCGTAATAATTTCGAAAATTTCTTTTTTTCCTTTGCCTTGCAGTAAAACCAATATTTTAGCTGAAGCCTCTAAAGCCTTAAAGGTAAGACTTAAACGCTCTCTGACAGCAAAAACTTCCGTCTGCGCTACCGTGGTGAGCCCATCTGCCATTAAAGCCTCAGCGCCAGGAAATAAAGAGGCCGTATGACCATCTGGTCCCACTCCAAGCACGACTAAATCAAACAAGTAGTCGTTTTCCGTTTTGAGTTGCAATTCATACTCAGCCGCACATTCTTGTGCCGAAAGGCCCGGCTTATAAAAATCGAGTTGATCAGTGTATTTTCGATTACTTAGTTTTTCACGTATTAAACGCGCGTTCGAGTTTTCATCATCCGTACCAACGCATCGTTCATCGGCTAAAAAAATTTCGGTTTCTTCCGTGATTTTTAAGTGTTCAACCACGCTTGCCGCGCTCCCTCCACTCAGAGCCATTCGACTGGGTTGCGCCGCAAAGGCAGAAACCTCCGTCCAAAAATCATTTAAATCAGCAAACGTTTTAATTTGTGCCATTCTAACTGGGTTTATACCAACTAAAAGGAGTCCCTTTCATTAGATTTTCTTGTCCAGTTGGACCGCTGCAACCAGATTTATAAATCTCTGGTTTAAGTTTTTTCTGCTGCATAAAAGCCATCACTTGATCAATAATATGCCAAGAAGCTGTAATTTCTGGCATCCCCAAGAAGAACCTTTTTTCTCCTCGCACTACATCAAGCATTAATAATCCATGCTCTGGTAAACAATAATCACCATGGCAAGCAATCGATTCGCTCGCGGCAATTTCACCTTTCCGCAGCGTCGCCCCATCTTCATCGAGTAAACGAATCTGAATCCGTTCATGCGGATAAAACTCAATAATAACTCGGTTTGGTTCTTGTTCAGCATCTTGGAAAGAAAACTTTTTTAACTCCACCACTAAATAAGTGTGCTTCGTATCTAGTTTTTTTCCGGTTCTGAGAAAAATCGGCACGTCGTGCCAAGTCTCACGATTTATACTTAAACGGAGTGCCGCAAAAGTTTCCGTGTTAGAATTTTTAACCGATTCATCCTCAGATCGATAACTATCGTACTGCCCAAGAGCAAGGTGATTCTTATCGGGTTTAAAATCTAAGGCATTTAAAATAGCCGTGCGTTCCTCCTGCACTCGCTCAGCCTCATCATCAATTGGTATCGACATAGTTAACATCGCCAACACTTGCAGTAAATGCGACTGCACCACGTCTTTGATCGTCCCAACTTCATCAAAGTAACCGACTCGTTCCCCTACCCCCATCGGTTCAATCGCCGATATTTGAATATTCGCGATCTCTCGCCCTTTGAGCATACTGTTTAAAATGCGGTTCATATGCCGCAATGGAATCAAACTTCGCACGGCTTTCTTTCCTAAATAATGATCTAAAAAATAAAGCTGTGATTCGTGGTAGTTATGCGACAGGAAGTGAAATAAATGCTGCGCCGACTCCTCATCACTCCCAAATGGTTTTTCTAAAATCAATCGTACGTCACTTTCTTTTGGATTAAACACCTCTGCCACTTGGGTTAAAATCGGTTTTACCACAAATGGCGGTACTGAAAAATACATCAAATGTTGCGGCCAATTCTTAGTTTTAAACTTATCGGATAAAAAATGTTTATATTTTTTAAAGTCATCAAAGCGATCGTACTGACCACTAAAGTAATAAACTTGGTTGAGCAATGATTCTAAAATTTGATCTTGGTATACTCCCCAAGTCTCTCTGTAATGATCTTTCACCGACTGAGAAAAATCCTTTCTAAAATCTTCTTGCGTCTTTTGACTGCGGGCAAAACCCACAATTGCCAAAGCTTCAGGGAACCTTTTTTGTTCCGCTAAGGCAAATAACGCTGGAAAAATTTTTAATTTTGCCAGATCACCAGAAGCCCCATAAATAGTAAAAATCAAAGGGTCTTTAATTCTGAAAATTGAATGCATATCTGTTTTCATATTTTTAACTTTCAATAATTATTCGCCCCATTCGGTGTGAAAAGTCCCCTCTCGATCAATCCGCTTATAAGTGTGCGCTCCAAAACTATCACGCAAGGCCTGAATGAAATTAGCAGAATTTCGTTCTTCGGTGATCGCTTCTAAAGAAGATAAAGCCGCGCCTAAACAAAACAGTGGTGTGCCAGATTGGGTCCCCAGAAAAGAAATGGCTCTTAGACTTAGCCAGGCGTCCTGTAAATCTTTTACAATGGCTTCAATGGTCCATAATGGCGCATTATTCGCTTCTTCAAAAGCTTCATGCAAAGTGTTTAGAATCTGCGCCCGAATAATACAACCGCCCTCCCAAATACGAGCCACTTCTGCGTAATTAAGTTCCCAATTCATTTCTTCCGCGGCTTGGCGCAGTAAATCAAAACCTTGAGCGTAAGCCACAAGCATTCCAGCGTATAAAGCCGATTCAAGCTCAGGAATAATATCGGGTAGCGCCTCTTCGGGTAACTTCCGCCCAGTGCTAGGATTTTTATATTGAGAACTCAACTGTGTTCTAAACTCTTTCCGGCTTGAAACGGTACGAGCATGAACCGCTTGTATAATAGTAGATATATCAACCCCTCTCTCTAAACCTTCAATTGCGGTCCAACGGCCAGTCCCCTTTTGACCCGCTTTATCTAAAATTTTATCCAGCAAAAATCCATCCGCTAAATCATCGGTTTGTCGTAAAATTGGTACGGCGATTTCAAAAAGGAATGATTGCAGTTTCCCTTGGTTATATTGTTCGAAAATATCGGCAATTTCAGGCGCGCTTAAACCAAAGTTTTTACACAGAAAGTCATAGGCCTCAGCCATCATTTGCATAACGGCATACTCAATACCGTTGTGAACCATCTTAACGTAATGCCCAGCGCCGTTTTCCCCTAAATAAGTCACACAAGGATTACCCGAAAAATCTTTAGCCGCAATCGACGTAAAAATTGGTTCTAAGTTTTCCCATACTTGTTTATTACCACCGGGCATTAAACTTGGACCCCTCAAAGCTCCTTCTTCGCCGCCACTTACTCCACAACCAAAGAAGTTAAAACCCATAGTAGAGAGTTCAGCTTCACGACGAATTGTATCTGGGAAATGTGAGTTCCCACAATCAATAATCGTGTCTCCTTTATCAAGTAAGGGCGTTAATGAATCAATAACCGCATCAACCGGTTTTCCGGCTTGCACCATCAGAATAATTTTTCGCGGTGAAGTGATCGAGTTTACAAAATCTTTAAGTTCAACTTGTCCGACTAAGTCCGTTGACCCATACTGATCAATAAAAGTGTTCATAGTTTCGGTCGTTCGGTTATAAACCGATACTTTAAAACCACGACTGGCAATGTTCCGAGCTAAGTTTTGTCCCATTACCGCTAACCCCAATAAACCAATGTCAGACTGTGTCATAAAATAACAAAATTTAAGTTGCGTTAATAGTAGCAGATATGCCTTAAAGCTAAAGCAAAACCAGTGACTTAAACTACCAAACTGTGACCTTCAGTTTTTAAAAGAATGAAACGTAAAATTTCTAAAGGAATGTTTATATCCGTCGCCTGCTCAAAACCTTCAAAGCCAGGCGATGAATTAACCTCACAAACTCGATAACCATCTTTATCCATCAAAATATCTACGCCTGCAATATCAAGGTTCATTGATTTAGCGCTTTCCACCGCTAACCATTCGAGTTCTTGGTTTAAAGGAAAACTTGAAACCGATCCGCCTCGTGAAAAATTGGCTTTGTAACCTTCATTCCCCGCCTCGCGAAGCATGGCTCCAATTGCTCGCCCACCAATAACAAAGACTCTTAAGTCTTTACCTTTGCTAGCGGAAATAAACTCCTGAAGAATTAAAATTTGGCGTTCGTCGTTGGTTTTTCCCACCAAGTGAAAAAGATCTTCTAAGTGTCTTGGTTGATCACAAAGCAAAACCCCTTTCCCTTGCGAACCGGCAATGGTTTTAACAATAAGTGGAAAATGAAAATGTTTTTTAACCCACTCTGGGTCTAGTGGCATTCGGGCCAGCATTGTTTTCGGCAGTGGAATATTATTCTGGGCTAAAACTTGAATCGAGTGCAATTTATCACGCGCGAGCTCGATACTTTCTGCGTTGTTAAGCACAAAAACTCCTAAATTCTCAAGTTGCCGCAGCCCCGCTAAGCTAATATAACTAGCCGCTGATCCCATCCGAGGAATTACGACATCCGGCAATTTTTTGTAACGGCTTTTATAAAGAACTCGATCGGTCTTTTCAAGTGGTTCAATGATTTCTAAATCTCGAGCATTAATAAGCTCTAGCTCACATCCATGAGCCAAAAACTCTTCTCGAAAACGCCGGTAAGGAAAAATGCTCCATTTCTTTTTTCCTTCGGTTAAAATCCATACCTTCATAGCAAATACGTTAAAAATTCGAGGCGATTCTCGCTCGCAAAATTAGATTTGCAAGTTATTTAATTTTCAACAGCCACCTTCCCATCAAACCGATATACAAAAGATAGCCCATAAAGGCTAGTAAAGAAGGATTTGCATCATATCCAAAGCCGGCTTTAAGCAAAGCTCCCACTCCCTCTGATTCTGGTAAAACTACAGAAATATCGTAAAGGGGCTTCACAAAAGTTGGCAACCAGTCAGCGCCTTGAAGTTCCACGATTCCGTGAGCCAATAAACCGGCCGCAATTAACACAAGAAAATAAGCCGTATATTGAAAAAAAGATTTAACCGGTACTTTTTTAGTCGTGTAAAAGATTACTATTGCGAGTAAAACCGCACTCAGCACCCCCAAAAGGCCACTAATAATTGGAGCGTCACCGCCGGCCTGTGCCATTAGGGCTTGAAAAAAAATTACCGTTTCCACTCCCTCTCTCACCACACTCATCATCGCTATAAAAGCGATAGTCCATAGCGTTCCTGCCTGTAAAGATTGTTCAATTTTTTTATTCAAACTATCTTGAATTTCTCTCCCTCTGTGACGCATCCAAATAATTAAGTGCGTAATTAATGCCGCCGCACCAAGCATTAGAAGGCCTTCATAAATCTTTTCAACCGTGCCTTCAAAGCCCCCAATAATTTGGCTAAAAACAAAGGCAAAAATTAAACTTAACAGCATTCCTGCGATCACCCCACCCCAAATATAAACCTGAGCCCGCTTGGCTTGCAAAACTTGTGCGCAAGACAATAAAATTCCGACAATCAAAGCCGCTTCAAGTCCTTCACGAAATGTAATTAAATAAGCGGCCGTCATAGATTCTTATAAATTTCTAAAACAGATTAATTTTAGGTATACCTAAGTCAAATAGATTTAAAAGTTGTGACGTTGATAAATCATTAAATTTATTTATAAACAAAGTATGAGATGCACAGAACCTAACGCCCATTGGAAAGATTTTCACGAAAACCCAATGACTCATAGTGAAGCACATTATTTAATGACCATCTATGATTTAGGTTCCGCCAGAGCCAACGATTTAGTCAAAGCCTTAAATATTGCGGCGCCAACGGTTTCACAAGCCTTAAAGTCCTTAGTTAAAAAAGGATGGTTACTGCAAAATTCTGATAAAAGTTTCAGCTTAAAACCCGAACGAAAAGAAATCGTCGCCCAAATTGAAACCAATAAAGCGTTACTTATGGACTTTTTTGTCACCCAACTTGGCCTTCAGAAAAATATTGCCGATCGTGACTCTTGTAAAATCGAACACTTACTAAGCCCTGAAGCGGCAGTCGCGCTTGAAGATTTTTTACACGAACAACATACTCAAAAACAAAAAAAAGGCGGTTTACCGGTTTTAAACTAGATTTCTAAATCCTTTAGAGCCTTTGCAGCCTTGTGTCTTTCTGAGTCTAATAATTGATTTAAACGCTGAATCTGACTGATTTCATAGGTTTCTTGATAAGACAACACCGTCGGCAAAAGCGCTCGCAATTTTTCCTCTGTGGTTTTCGAAATATCAATGCCCAGTTCTCGGCTCTTTTTAACAAAATCTACCAAGAATCCAAACACACGAGCGGCATCAGACTTAAGCACCAAAGCCGCCGAAGCTTGGGTAAAATGAAAGTCTTCTTCAACTGTATCTTCACATTCAAAAATTTGCTGAAGTTCTTTTAAAGAATCCTCTAAAACCTTTTGCACCGCAAACCGAACCCCAGCTTGGTTGTTACACAAAAAATTGTTTCGAAAAGTTTCTGCTGGCCAAGAAGGACTGTGACCCAAGTGATTTTGCTCGACTAAGCCATAGAGGTCATCCCAAAGTTTTTGCTTTGAATTTTCAAGTAGTTCTTTTGCTGAGCGAGTCCCCATACATAATAATTAAAACAAATATCAAAAAAAGTCAATCATTTAGGATTTGTAAAAAAACCGGTTAAGTGATTAACCGGTTTTTTAAATTTATCTTTACGAGGCTTGCACTGTATCTTTCATACTGAGCTTCACTCGTCCTTGTTTATCAATTTCTTTAATAAGCACATTCACCCTTTGTCCTTCTTTCAAATAGTCAGTCACGTTTTCAACTCGTTCTTGAGCGATTTCTGAAACATGAACCAGACCATCTTTACCCGGAATGTATTCCACAAAGGCGCCAAAATCCATAATGGTTTTTACTAAACAACCTTTGAACACATCACCCGGCGTAGGTTTGTAAACAATTTTTTCAATCGCCGCTTTGGCCGAAGCAATATTATCTCGAAGCCCCGTAATAATTACAGTTCCATCATCTTCAATACTAATTTTAACGTCGTGATCAGCAGTTAAACCTTGAATCGTTTCTCCTCCTTTCCCAATTACCACTCGAATATCATCAGTATCAACGTGCATCACTTCAATCAGTGGGGCAAATTCATTCATCTGTTCGTTTGGCTCTGAAATAGTTTCCAGCATGTTGGCCAAAATGTGCTTTCGAGCCACTTGCGCACGTTCCAATGCGTCTTTTAAAAGTTCTAATTTTAGACCCTTAATTTTAATATCAAGTTGAAGACAAGTAATGCTTTCGGTATTACCAGTCACTTTGAAATCCATATCACCATCAAAGTCTTCAAGACCTTGAATGTCGGTTAAAATGCGGTAATCACCTGAAGCTTCGTCCATCAAGAGTCCCATCGCGATACCGGCAATTGGAGCTTTGATTGGTACCCCTCCATGCATTAAAGCCAGGGTTGATCCACAAACCGAAGCCATTGAACTTGAACCGTTACAAGCCAAGATTTCAGACACCACTCGCATCGTATAAGCCCAACCTTCTTCTGGAGTTGGAATAACGTATTTAAGGGCTCGTTCTGCTAAAGCCCCATGTCCAATTTCTCGTCGACCTGGTCCACGAAGAGGCCGTGTTTCCCCAACTGAAAATGGAGGAAAATTGTAATGATGCATGTAACGTTGTTTGAACTCTGGACGATCGGTATCTGGCACGTGTAGTTCTTCGTCTGGTCCACCAAGCGTTAAAATAGAAAGCGCTTGCGTTTCTCCTCGTTGAAAGAAACCACAACCATGTACCCGATTTAACATTCCAACGGTGGTGTAAAGCGGACGCACTTCATCGACTTCACGGCCATCAACTCGTTTACCAGTCGCAAAAACTCCCGCTCGCATGTTTTTGGCGAAACGTTTATCAAGCACCGTCATTAATTCTGACTTAGAGAATTCTTCGGCTTCAATTTTTTCGGCTAAAGCTTCTTCAAGTTTATGCTCTAAAACTTTCATTTTTTTCTTCACTTCTTTTTTCGTTACTCCACGAACTTCTGTCAGTTCTTGTTCGGTAATAACCGTATTAAAGGCCGTCATTGCGGCTTCCATACTGTCAGATTCAGAAGCGATATTCATTTCATACGCTTCAATATCAAACTGTTTCATAAAGGCATCTTGAGCCGCACACAGTTTTTTAATTTCTTCATGAGCGTAGGCTAAAGCCTCTAGCATCGCTTCGTTTGAAATCAAATTCGCCCCGGCTTCCACCATGGTGATCGCATCAGCTGTACCCGCTACGGTTAAGTCTAAACCATTATTATCAACTTGATCGTAGGTCGGTGAAGTAATTAAATTACCCGCATCATCTTTACCCACGTGCACTCCAGAAACAGAAGATTCAAAAGGCAAACCGGCTAATTGAATCGCAATACTGGCACCAGTCATACACAAAGCCGTTGGAGCTTGAGTGCCATCGGTTTGCAGTTGAGTGGCGATAATTTGCACTTCGTCACGCGCCCCTTTGGGAAACATTGGTCGCAATGGGCGATCAATCATTCGACACGCTAAAACGTCTCGGTCACTTTTACGACCTTCTCGTTTATTAATTTTAGAATGTTTAAGCATCCCAAGGGCGTACGTTTTAGGTTCGTACTCAACCACGAGTGGGAAAAAATCCATTCCTGGACGACCGCCTCCCACACCACAAGTAACTAAAATTTGTTGTTCACCGTACTTTACTAAAGCAGAACCCTGCGCTTGAGGCGCAAGCAGGCCTGTTTCAATAACAAGATCTTTGTCGCCGAGAGCGACTGAAAATGATTTGATATCATTCATGTCTGTAGAAATTTAAAAAATAAGAAGAGTTTTATACTCAACTCACATCAACACTACAGAACAACGATGAGGAATTTTTCTTAAATCTTTAAAAGAAAAACGCCCGGTCTTTGCTCCGAGCGTTCTGTGAGAGATGAATAACTAAGCACGAAGACCTAAGTCTTTTACCACCGCTTTATATTTAGGCGCATCGTTCATTTGTAAGTAACGAAGCAATCGTCGGCGTCGGCCAACTAGACCGAGCAATCCACGTCGTGAATGCTTGTCTTTTTTATGCGTTTTAAGGTGATCTGTAAGGCTATTAATACGTGTTGTAAGAATAGATATTTGTACTGGAGTTGAACCAGTGTCTTTACCGTGTTGCTGTTGTGCAGCAATAGCTGATTTTTTGTCTACTTTGGCCATAATTAAAAGTTAATACGCGCCGATTTTAAAGGCTTTGCGCTTCACGTCAAGACTAACTCGGCGATTGCGTAAAGAGCGGTTTGAAACTCAATTTAAATATTCGTTTGCCAGCTTTAAAATCACATCAGACCGCACAAAATACGAAACATCTTTAAAACTATCTGAAGCAATCAACATCCCAAAAATCTTGTTACTACGTGTATCGTAAAGCGGTTTACCAGAATTCCCAGGATCGGTTACCGTGCTGATTTGCATCAACTCTTCAACCGTCACGCTCCCCAACTCAAACTCGGCTTTAGCCGAAAAAACAGGAGCGGTTTTAATTTCATTTCCCGCTTGCCAACTTAAATTTTGTCCAACGCCTGGCGGATTATTACTCCAGATAGGGAAAGCGGTAAAAGTTTGGTTTTCAAGTCGAAAAAAAAGCAGATCGTGCCGAAAGTCTCTCGCCAACACCTCAATCGGTCTGTCGTTATAAAAGAGCGATTGACTGACTTGCCACAAATGATCTGGTGCGACAAAGACCCCTGGGCGCAAAGGCGTACCAAATCCTAAAGTTTTGCCTGAATCATCTTCTAAAGGAATTGAAACAGGCGGTTCAGCCGGGCTGATCTCCGTTACCTCTTCGCTCAGAAAAGGCGCCGTGCAGGCGCCTAAGATTAAACTGAGTAAACTAACCGATAAAACACTTATTTTCACCCACCTATTTTACCGCGGACTTTTTATCTGTCACGGCTAATTGTGGATTTTGATTTTCATCTTCTTGCAGAGTAAGTTTGTAAACTTTAGCGTTAATACAAACTTCGCCTCCGCCGTCATCAAACGCATTTTTTGTCTGATCAATAATATCTAAAGCCTGAGTGACATCCTTCGCGACAATAATGTTGTCTAGATCATGTTCACTTACAAAGCCTCTTTTAACCGCCGTCCCTTTAAGCCAATCCAAAATTTCTTCCCACATTGGGTCAATTAAAATAATAGGAATCGGACAGATATGTTTTACTTGAGTTAGCTGCAAGGTGTAAAAAAACTCTAAACAAGTTCCAATACCTCCCGCACTAATAACCACGGCATTTGAAAGCGCCATAAAATGATCGAGTCGATTTCCAAATTTATCAAAGTGAGCTTCAATATCTAGCAAGCCATTGTGTTCCGCTTCAAAGGGAAGTCTAACCGTTAAACCGATAGAATTGGTTACATTAGATCGCGCATCTCGATGGCCTTTATTACTCGCTTCCATTTGACCAGGACCGCCACCAGTTACTACTCCAATATTACGCTTCCCCAGTTCGTGCGCTAAATGGTAAGCCGTTTCATATTCCGGCTGTCCAGGCTTTGTTCTAGCCGAACCAAAAATACTCACTCTAAAAGTTTCTGGATGGGCTAACGCTTCTTGCACTGAAAGAACTTGGTTATTCATATTTTATAAGTTTTTAGATTAGATAATTATAGCAGAAATTTGGCCAAAATTCAAACCTAGAATTAAGCCCCTGAAATCAAACGCGTTAACACTTTAAGACCCTCAAACCCTGTCTGATTAAAAGCCCTAATTTCAAAAAATATAACCCCAAAACAATGCAAATTTAAAATAACTTAATCATTGCACTTTCATCTGCCTAAGTTTACAAAGATTCTATGAAAGCCTTAATCAAGGGGGTGCATCAATTTTTGAGTGATTGTTTTTTTAATCACCTCGACATCAAATTTCATATCACCAATGCGCTTATAGCCTTCGCCGTTATAAGTACAGCCATCATCAGCACACTGCAGTTATTAACACGCAGTGGTGAGTTATTTGAAATAAGCCAATACGCCAATCAAACCATTGTGACTATTTTTACAGTTGAATACATACTTCGTTTAATAATTGCGTCGCATCTATGGCGCTACGCTTTTTCGTGGCAAGGCTTAATTGATTTACTCTCCATAACCCCTTTCTTTCTGTATACACTTGGGTTTTTTCAGTCTTTCCAATTGTTGTTGATGTTGCGAGGACTGCGATATTTAAAATTTTTAGAGGTCGACGAAGTTCACTTCGACAACCTAGAAATTATCAACAAACAGAAACATTATGGCAGTCTTAATCTACACGATGATGAAAGTTTAATCTATATCGCTCGGCGTTCTACGTGGATCTTTCTTTTTGAGATATTGCTGGGCAGCACGGTTCTTAGTATGGGCGTCATAACTCTACTTTTGGTTGGATATAATCCCGTAGGCATAACTACTGCCTTTGCCTTAAGCATCCTCGCGATTTTGTTGTGTATCAGAGCTTGGCTGAATCATCATTACGACGGAATTTTTATTACCACTCAGCGTATTATCATTAAAGAACAAGAACTATTTGGTTCCTCCGAAAGCGAAATACCTTATGAATTTATTATTGATATTGTGCCCGACAACAGAGGCCTTTGGAATATACTCTTTCAAATGGGCGTTATTAACATTGAAGGTGGCACTCCTCAAGATCAGGTAGGGTTTAAATACATTAGACACCCAAAAATCGTGGTAGAAAAAATACAAAATGCTCGGAAAGGATACTTACCACTTCACCTAAGGGCCATACAAGGAGCTGAAATTTAAGTCCCTAAAATCTCACGGGTTAGCACTTTCCCTCGTTCAACTCCTGGTTGATTAAAGGCATTAATTTCAAAAAATTCTCCCCAAAAGGCCGTTGCCCCTTCAAACAACATAAACAGTTGCCCCAAGTAATAAGGCGATAATTCTGGAATGGTAATGGTGATATTTGGCCGATTATTTTCGGTTAAAGCCAAAGCCGTCCCCTGTTGTTCAGCGTGAAGCAGATCTTTAAAGGTTTTACCTTGTAAAAAATTCGTTTTACCGTGATCAATATTAAGCGGAATTTCTAGGTCGTATTCAAAATCTTCAACGCTAATAAAAATAACCAGTTTATCATTTGGACCTTCGGCAAATAGCTGCACCTGTGAATGTTGATCGGTTACCCCTAAAGCCGGTACGGGCGTAATACCAACACTGGTACCATCTTCTTTAAACTTACCCGTAGATTCAGCAATGAGCTGCACACACCAAGCGCCAAACTGACGTAACTTTGTGTGATAAGGCATAATAATATTAATCGGTTTTTCTTTTAGATAAGCCCCTGTTTGCACACAAGCCAGCTGAAAAGGCAAATTTTGATCAACATTTGTATTCAAAAATTGATCTCGCATCGATTTAAGGCCGTCATTAAGCGCCTTTATATCAATACCAATTAAAGCCGCTGGCACATAACCTACCGCGGTTTGCACACTAAAACGCCCACCCACCGAAGGCGGAATATCAAACATCTTAATTCCATTCTTATCGCCAATACTTCGCAGTAAACTGACTTCGTCATTTGGATCGGTAATAAAAACATAGTGCTGTTTGGCTTCCAACTTGGCTTGATTGGTTAAATCACGGAAATACATATACTGCGCCACCGTTTCAGGCGTGCCTCCAGATTTACTTATGATCAAAAAAAGTGTTCGATTTAAATCCAGTGACTCTGTGGCTTCTACCATAAAATCAGGATCAATGTTTTCTAAAACATGTAATCGAGGCTTTTGATTTGAAAACGTATTTCTAAAACTATCTCGCAAACAAATTGGTCCTAAAGCCGAACCCCCGACTCCACAAACCACAATATCGTCGTATTGGCCTTTAACCGAAGCCGCAAAATCATTGATCTCATCAATAATGCCTTCATCATCAATCACTTTGTAAAAACCTTGCCCCCGTTCTTCTATGCTTTTTAGTGTTGGCGCTAAGTATTCAGCATGATCGGCAAAAGTTGATTCTGGCAGACCGTGTTCTGAATCAATTTGGTACAAGTTATCGAAGTTTATTTTAAGCATGGCTTTCATTATGCCGTGACGCGCAATTGTGGGCAAATAGTTATCTTTATATGTATTGACTTTAATTTGAATAAATTTTAAATAATACCAATGGGTAAACTTGAAACAGGCATTGAAGCAGTGGCTCTAACAGAACTTTTAAAAGAGGCCTTAAAAGATAATCAAATCTTAGGGGCGCTAAAAGCTAAACTTGAATCGAGACCAAAGGTCTCAGACCAAGAATACGGGCTATCTGAACTGCAAGAAGATTTAACAGCACAGCAAATTGAAAGCGCTCAAACGGTTTTCAAAGCGCTAAGCCCACATTCAAACCGCCTAAACTTGGCGGCTTTCCCAAGTCAAAAGGTCGATTCTTATTTTTACGACTTTGCGCTCGCCGTTCAAAGCTTAGAACAAATTGTAACCAAATCTGGTGCTATCAACCTTGAGGAATTAAAAGCGCATATGTTTCCCAAAGCAGAAGCGGAACCTACGCCAAAAAACGCTGTTGTGCTGAGTGCGGTTGAAGTGGTTTCACAGCGTATTATAAACTGCGTTGAAGATGGCACCATAAGACTTGATATGGTTAGACAGCAAGTTCACGGACATGAAGGACTAGCGCATTTCCCTGGTTTACGCTTAGCCGAAATTGTGAGGGAAGTCGTAGGCGATGAAATTGAGATTATTGTTGATGATCACACGCTGGCCTTAAATGCGATAAAAGCTTACGTAAATGATCAAACAGAAATTCCTAAAGAGATTCTAAATTTCATGATTTCGAAAGTTCCAGGTGGAAGATCTATCGGAGGCTACTCAACCGATAAAATTGCCCATTTATACCTCACCACCCAAGCCGATAAAACAGCGTTTCTAAAAGAAATAAGAACCCTTTCTGATAGAGATCATTCAAGAAATGGAAAATCACCAGACGCGTTAGTCGCCAAAACAGAAGCTGAACATTTAAGCGACACTAAAAATGTACTCGAAAGAAAAAGAGCGGCCGGAGACATGGTGATTGCCTCAGCTGATTTCTGCGAGACACTCAAAAGATTCTTAGGAAAAGCTTATGCACGCCAAGAAAACTTAGAAAATAGACTACGAGCCTTTTTAAGAAACAATGGAAAAGAAACATTACTTGATGGATTTACGTTTGAAACCAGAACGGCGGTTGATAAATTAAGTGAATCTGAAATAGCGGACGGAATACAAAAATTAGAAGTAATTATAACGCGCATAAATGATGAAGGAGTTAAAGAAATTGGACCAAGCGACATACGTGAATTTACTGAACTCACTTTTTTAATTGGAAAAACAGCTCGCGTGCAAGGCAGTAACTTTAGCGATCGGCTGCGAAATTTCTTAGAATCACAAAACAAGCTAGGCTTAATCGATGACTTTAAAATCCTAAGTAACGAAGAGGATAAAAAAAGAGTGACCGACCGTATACATTTAAATACTTTAGCCGAGCTAATAGTTAATACCCCAATTCAGGTCGTGACCGATATTCCAGAAGCCGTAATTGGGCACTTAGAAAGACACTATCAACATAAAGCCCCTACCACAAAGGCAAGGGCTCTACTTTTTTTAAAAGACCAAAATCGAAGTGATTTAGCCGAAAAGTTAGAGGATCTTCTCAACTAGTTTTTCTGAATATCCTTCACTTTCTCCCAGTCTTTTAGGAAAGCCGCTAAACCACTCTCTGTTAGTGGGTGTTTCACTAATTTATCAAAAAGTTCTGGTGGCATCGTAGCAATATCGGCGCCACACATCATTGAGTCTACGATATGCTTCGGATGACGAATCGAAGCGGCTAACACTTCAGTGTCATAACCATAAGTTCTGAAGACTTGCACAATATCAGAGATCAGTTGCATGCCGTCTTCTGAAATATCATCTAAACGCCCGACAAACGGTGAAACTAAAGTCGCGCCCGCTTTAGCCGCCATAACCGCTTGAGTTACTGAAAACACTAAGGTTACATTAGTATTAATCCCCTCTTCCGAAAAGACTTTCACGGCTTTTAGACCTTCTGAAGTCATCGGTACTTTTACGTATACATTTTCGTGCCATTTGGCGATTTTTCGACCTTCTTTAATCATTGCTTCGGCTTCTGTCGCAACCACTTCTGCGGAAATTGGACCATCGACCACTTCTGCAATTTCTTTAATTCTGGTTTCTAAATCAACGCCCTCTTTCGCAATAATTGAAGGATTGGTCGTTACGCCATCTACGATTCCCCATGCGGCGTACTTTTTAATGTCCGCCATGTCAGCCGTGTCTAGAAAAAATTTCATCAAGCTCAGTGTAACGCGGAATAAATTCAAACCAAAGTTTAATGTTCAGATTAAGATAAAAACAAGTGTTGTGACTTTAAAAACAAAGTTTTAGTATGGGGATTGAAAATAAACTTTTAAAATCATGAAACTTTCAAATCTATCTGCCGGTGTAGCCTTGGGGATAATTATTGCGTTTTCCACAAACGCGCTCGCCAAGAACTTTCCAGACGTTAATGCCAGTGACTGGTTTTATGACTATGTGCAAAAGATTGAACAATGGGGCATAATTTCTGGAAATGATGACGGCACTTTCGCCCCAGAAAGAGAAGTGGTTCGAGCCGAACTCTCTAAAATGTTTGTACTTTTAGATGAACGAACCGATGAAAAAATTGATGAAAGCCAAGCCAGCATGCAGTTAAAAATTAATGAAAGTCTAAAAGCTTTGGAAACAGAAGTTACGGAGGAAGAAGCAGTGGAGGTGGAAACCGAAACAGAAGTCGCTGAAAAAATGACTTTGCCAACCACAATGGTTTTAAGAAAAAGAAATAACCCCCCCGCCACTTGCCCATCAGATTGGACAGAACTCGATAGTGGTTATGCTGGAAGTGATAACTTCCGACTCAATCAACGAACCTGTTTAACGAAGCAAAGATGTGAGGTTTTAAATTTAACCAAACACACAAATAATCCACCTGCGGCATGCCCAACAGGTTGGAGTGAAGCCAGTTACGGCCAAGTTCAAGAACAAGATATGGAACGGGTTTGTTATATTTGTGAGAGCTAAAATCAACCCGCAATTTGCATTGATACAACACTTCCGCATGAGCGAGTAGAGTCTGAAAACTCTACTTCTTGTGTGGCGGCAATACTGCGAATTTCTCCATAAGAATTTCTTCCATATCGGACCCGGTTATTTTCGAGTAACTCTGCATCCAGCATTGGCCCCCCTGATGATCCCTCACAGGCATAACCCTGCAACACTTCGAAAAGAGCGATTCCTTCATCAAAATCTGCTAAGCGAACAATTGACCAGTTGCCAGTAACTGCGGTTGGAAAAGCAAAAATTTCACCAATAGATTGTTCTGATAGAACCGCATTTCTCACAAATATTTTGTTATTCAGCTCGGTCACTATGCGTTCAACCTCGGAATCCATTAAAGCGATTTCGCAAGAAGCATCACCCACATACTCATCCTCGCAAGTAATGGGTCTATTCACTAAATTTATAGGCATTAATGAAGTATATTGACCCTCCTGATTTTCTATAATCCGCAGAACAGTACAGCGAGTTTCTTCGGCTTCTAAAGTTCTTTCTATCACATGACGAATTGTTCTTATTACCGTCGATCCGTCCGACTTTCTTTCCAAATAAGCCGTCCCAGTTCTATCACAAGCAAATATTTCAAAAACTGGCATCGATCGGTTCGGAGTGTTTTCTTGAGCCAATGCTATCTCTGGATTTAGCAAAACGGTAGCGGACAAAACCTTCATAGCACCAGAAACTGAACTTTTTAATCCTTCCATTAAGAATCATTAAAAAGTAATCGAATGAAATGTAAAGACTTAGTGGATTAACTTCTCAACAAAGGTTCTAAATATCCCCATAAGCTTTCGGCAATTAAAACGTAGCCGGCTGGTTTTGGGTGCACGTTATCAGGCATCATATAACGCTGATCTAAAACCAAACCTTTTAAAATATTGGGCATAAATTTCAGTTCATACGTTTCGGCCAAACTTTCATACATTGATTTAACCTGTCTAGTATAACCTAAGCCTTTCAATGGTGGTGCTACAATCCCAACTAATAAAACTTCGACATTTTGCGCTTGAAGAGTTTCGATAATAGTTTCGAGATTGGATTGAACTTCATTTAAAGTCGTGCCTTGCAAAAAATCATTGCCGCCCAAAGCTAATACAACAATCTCAGGCTCAGCCGCTAAAACTGCCTCTAATCGGTTTAAACCATCAACTGATTTGTCACCCGTTATCCCTAAATTCACGACTTGGTAATCACCAAAACCCGCTGCGTCTAACTTATTCTGAATCAAACTCGGATAATTCTGGGCCACTTCAACTTGATACCCCTCGGTAATACTGTCCCCTAAAAAAACAATGTTCCCCGTAGTTGGGCGGAGCTCATTAATAGAACTTCCGCCACAGGCTGTAGTAAATAGCGCTATAAACCCGACAAACAAAAGTTGAGCCCGCATTACTTAGATTCAAGCTTAGCCTGCAGTTTACGAGCGGCATTTCGAATCACTTCACTCAGTGCTGGGTGAATATAAATCATCTCGAGCAGCTGATCAACCGTGGCTTTCATCGTCATATAAGCAATCAGCATATGAATAATATCCGATGATTTTTCACCAATAATATGGGCCCCAAGAAGCTGACGCGTTTTAAGATCCGCAATTAATTTTACGCCCCCCACTTCTGGCCGCATGGCCATCCCCATTGCGCTATGTTTATATTCCTGCCAAGCAACTAGGTAATCTTTGCCGGGTTGCTTGCCTTGGGCAAGCAACGCGTCTTCCGTGACTCCAACACCAGCAATTTGTGGATAAGAAAAAATGGCGTGCGGCATCGGTGGATACAAAATTGGGGATTTTTTAGCCCCTCCATAATGCTGGGCAAACAAATATTCGCCTTCAAAATTTACGCTGTGTCGAAAT